>Ga0213836_100172_pt1 | contig 63696 bp, 51 predicted proteins | sample SWPATP03_FD_160578 | JGI IMG/M metagenome (GOLD analysis project Ga0213836, IMG submission 160578) | Coastal seawater microbial communities from Marineland, Florida, United States - SWPA TP0 #3 | ecosystem: Environmental > Aquatic > Marine > Coastal | place: USA: Florida | collected 2016-08-05
GGGGTCAATTACATTGGATACCAGGATATTGGTAAACCCGCCCCCAAACCCGAAACCCCCCAAGACTGTAGGGGCGGGTTCTGGGGTCAATTACATTCGATACCAGGATATTGGTAAACCCGCCCCCAAACCCGAAACCCCCCAAGACTGTAGGGGCGGGTTCTGGGGTCAATTACATTGGATACCAGGATATTGGTAAACCCGCCCCCAAACCCGAAACCCCCCAAGACTGTAGGGGCGGGTTCTGGGGTCAATTACATTGGATACCAGGATATTGGTAAACCCGCCCCACCTAACCGGCCCACCTAACCGGCCTACCTAACCGGCCCACCTAACCGGCCCACCTAACCGGCCCACCTAACCGGCCCACCTAACCGGCCCACCTAACCCGTGCCCTCTTTTTGTAACGGGGAACTAATTATTGATTATTAATTGCCAATTATCCATTATTCCCGAATGGTTGATTAACCAGATAATCCGGTTGTGTATTAAAATCTCAATAGTTGCCCACAAATCACGCTTTATCTAAAGCCGGGATAATTTTATGATCCAAATTCGTCATAGTGGCGATCGCGGCCAAGTACAGTTAGACTGGCTAGATAGTCGCCATACCTTTTCCTTTGGTCAATACTATGATCCCAATCATATTAATTTCGCTACCCTGCGAGTCATTAATGAGGACCATATCCAACCCAGAGGCGGATTTAAAACCCACTCCCATCAAGATATGGAAATCATTACCTATGTGTTATCAGGGACCCTAGAACATAAAGATAGCCTCGGTAATGGTTCGGTAATTCAGCCGGGAGAAGTTCAACGAATGACGGCAGGAACTGGCATTTATCATAGCGAATTTAATGGGTCGGAAAATCAACCAGTTCACCTGTTGCAAATTTGGATTATTCCTAATGAAAAGGGACTCCCCCCTAGTTATGAACAAAAAGCCTTTTCTGAGGCTGAACAGTGGGGAAAACTGCAATTATTGGGGTCTCCTGACGGTCGGAAAGGTTCGGTCACTATTCATCAGGATGTGGAACTATATGGGGCTAAATTAACCACCGAAGAACACCATATCGATTATACCATAAAACCGGGAAGAGTTGCCTGGATTCAAATAGCTAGGGGTTCGGTAATTTTAGGCGATCGCCCTCTCGACCAGGGAGATGGAGTCGCCATAACTCCCCCCGCCGATGAACCCTATATAATCCAATTAACGGGCACATCAGACCCGGCGGAAATCCTGCTATTTGATTTAGCCTTACCCTCAGTTTCTACTAACTAGAATATCATGGAAAAAACACCCAAAATTTTAGCATTTGCTGGCAGTAAACGAGAGGCTTCCTTGCATAAAAAACTGGTCAAAATTGCCGCTGCAGGTGCAAGACAAGCCGGGGCAGAAGTTACTTTTATCGACTTCCAAGATTTGCCCATGCCGCTGTTTGACCAAGACTTACAGGACCGGGAAGGATTACCGGAAACGGTGCTGCAATTTAAGCAATTATTGAAAACTCATGACGGCTTTTTAATTGCCTCTCCTGAATACAATAGTTCAATTACTCCTTTACTGAAAAATGCGATTGATTGGGCTTCCCGTTCGGAACCGGGAGAACCTCCTTTAGCCTTAACCTGTTTTCGGGGAAAAGTAGCTGCTTTAATGGCAACTTCTCCGGGTGGTTTAGGAGGTTTAAGAGGCTTGTTTCATGTGCGGTCTATTTTAGAAAGTATTGGTGTCTTAGTAATTCCCGAACAGAAGACTTTACCCAATGGTTATCAGATTTTTGACACTGATGGCAATCTGAAAGATGAACAACAACAGCAGGATGTGTTAGGATTAGGAGAAAGCCTGACCTCCCTACTGAAAAAATTGCTGTAAATATCCCCTTTAAATGTGGGGTGGGTTGCGTCAGAAATAATTTCCGCCTGTTCGGGTCTGACGCTACCCCGAAGGGATGCCTATCTGGATTTAGTCAAAATGGTAATAAACTCAGATGAGTTTTGAAATAAGCGCTGAACTTCCAAGGGAAAATTAAGGTGATTTTTCAGAGTTACTAATAAATCCAAAAAGTCCCGAGACTCCCACACATGGAAATGAATGCTATAATCCCGTTTAATTAACTTTTTGACAATATCCTGAACCTGATATTTATCAGTTTCTTTAAGCACTAATTCCGCCCATTCTTGATAGTGACTTTCCTTTGATTGGTGGGGGCCTTCCTGATAATCTTTCAATAGATGTGCAAAGGAAGTAATGGGTCGATCGCTATCAAAAGAGTAGCGTTTGTCGGGAACCGCCAGATAGAGAATGCCGCCTTTTTTGATAACCCGGAGTAGATTTTCAATGGTGCTAATCGGGTCTTGACAATGTTCAATAAAATGATTAGCAATGACAAAATCCTGGCTGGCTTCCTCAACAGTTTGGAGATGTTCTCCATTGTCAATAATATCAACCTCAACTAAGGGTTCATCAGCCAACTCAGGATAATGCCGTCTGAGGTCTGCTACCGAGAGGCGATCGACATATTTAATTCTGGCAGTTTCTGGTACAGCCAGAGGGTGATTAAGGGCTCCCACTTCAATGCCATCTCCATGGAGATACTGATTAGCAAAAAATCTACGATACTGATAAAGTAAGGGTTCCGCCTCTATAGTTTCCGTTGACATACTTTCAATAACAACACAGCTAGATGATTCAGTATTTTTCAGGCGATCGCCAAAACACTGTCCTGGATGTGGTGATTGTAGCTGAATTTAGGGTAAGATGGCTAGAGAAATTGGCCATTGAGGAAATAGTAAATAGTGGTAATCGAACCCGGAGAGAGTCCTTGGTCTTTGACCCCAGATAAAACTAAAGCGATCGCACCACCGCCGCACTTTATAATTATCGGAACCCAGAAAGGCGGGACAAATTCTCTGTATCAGTATCTCTGTCAACATCCGCAAATTCTCCCCGCCGCCAGCAAAGAAATTCACTATTTCACCCTCAACTACCATCAACCGGCGCAGTGGTATCAATCCCAATTTCCCCGTCTCAGCCACCCCCAGCAACTAACCGGGGAAGGGTCGCCCTATTATCTATATCATCCCGCAGTTCCCCAGAGACTGCACCAATATTATCCCCAGGTGAAATTAATTGTGCTACTGCGGAACCCCGTAGACCGCGCCATTTCTCACTATTACTGGGAAGTCAAGCTAGGCTGTGAACCCCTATGCTTAGAAAAAGCGATCGCAGCCGAAGCCCAACGCCTGGAAGGGGAACAACAAAAACTCAGCGCCAACGGAACCTATTACAGTTTCAACCATCAACACTATAGTTACCTTGACCGAGGCATCTATGTCCAACAATTACAAAGATGGATGGCAATATTTCCCAGATCCCAATTTCTGATGATCCGCAGCGAAGATCTATACAGCAACCCCGAAACCGTAGTTAACCAAGTATTTAACTTCCTAGACCTTCCCCCTTATCACCAAGGCCACTACAATCGCTACAATGCTGGGAACTATTCCCCAGTTTCCCCGCAGTTGCGCCAACAATTGCAGGCTTACTTCCAGCCCTACAATCTCAAACTACGAGAATTTCTAGGCCAAGATTTAGGTTGGGATAGTCACGATAAGTTAAACCCATCAACTGTACCCCCCCAGGAGGTTAAACCCAAAACCGTGAGCGATACCATGAAAATAGACTATGAAGGCGCTTGGGATGACTACGCCCAAACGTGGGTAAGCACCAACCCCGACTTTAATCATATCGGTGATGAGTGGATTGGTAAAGCCGCAGGAGCGGCCCAATCACGGGCGGAGTATGAGCAAATTATAGAAAATACCTTTATCGCCCCCTATATCCAGAAACACCATAGAGTCCTAGAAATTGGCATTGGCGGCGGAAAAACAGCAGCCCTACTGCTGAAATATTGCGATCGCCTCACCTGTGCTGATATCTCCGAGCAAATGTTACAGGCTACCCGCGATCGCCTGGGAGAAGACAGAGTAAACTATGTCAAACTAGATGGCATTACCCTAGACGGCATTCGGCCAGCCTCCCTGGATGTTTGTTTCTGTTATGACACCATGGTTCACATCGAACCCCGTGATATTTTTAATTATCTAACCCGCATTCCCCCCCTACTAAAAGGCGATCGCCTGTGTATATTCCACCACACCAACACCCTCAGTGACCTCGGTTGGCAGAAATTCCTAGTAGATTGGGATCAGAACCTGCTGGGACGTAGACAAGGAACCGCCTTTTCCATAATGACCGACCAACTGATGGCTAAATTTCTCAACCATATCGGCTACGAAATCTTACACCAAGACAGCACCACCGTACCCCGTGACTGCGTTTGGGTCTGTCGCGCCCCCGTTTCCCCCACAGTCAGCATCACTTCATAGCCCAACTATTCCTTCATTATGCGAGCATTATTCCTACATCCCAACTTTCCCGCCCAATATCGACATATTATCACCGCCCTCGGTGCGGACCCCAACAATCAAATCATCTTCGGGACCAAATACGAACGCCCAGAATGGAAAATTCCCGGAGTTACTAAGGCCCTATTCACCCCCAACCGCGAAAGCGCCCCGGAAACTCACCAATATTTGCGGGGAATAGAAAGTGCTGTAATATATGGTCAAGCCGTGTATCGGATGGCTGAGAAACTCAAATCCATGGGTTTTGTTCCCGATATCGTCTGCGGTCACTCCGGTTGGGGTCCCACCCTCTTCGTCAAAGAGGTTTTTCCCGATACCCCCTTACTGTGTTATTTCGAGTGGTTTTATAACGCTAAAGGTTCTGATGCGGACTTTGACCCCGCCGACCCCCTCACCGTTGATGATATGGCTAGAATTAGGGTAAAAAATTGCCCGATTCTAATTGACCTATACTCCTGTGATTGGGGGATTTCCCCCACCTATTGGCAGCGATCGCAATTTCCCCCGGAACTGCAATCGAAGATTTCCGTCATTCATGACGGCGTAGATACCACCTATTTCAAACCCGACCCAGACGCTAAATTGGTACTACCTAATTTAGACTTGAGTCAAGTTGATGAGATAGTCACCTATGTAGCCCGTGGTATGGAACCTTATAGAGGTTTTCCAGAATTTATCGAAGCCGTGGCGTACATACAGGAAAGAAGACCAAACTGCCATGTGGTAGTTGTCGGATCAGAGCGAGTTTGCTACGGTAAATCCTTACCCAATGGCATGAGTTACAAAGACAAAATGCTGGCTCAGATCCCCCTGGATCTATCCAGGATTCACTTTGTCGGTCCGTTGCCCTATGGACAATACCTGAAAGTGATTCAAGCCTCTGCAGTCCATGTATACTTAACTCGACCCTTTGTATTGTCCTGGTCTATGATAGAAAGCCTTTCCACCGGTTGTCTAGTCATTGGTTCGGACACCCCCCCTATTCGGGAGGTCATTCAAGATGGCTATAACGGCTTACTGGTCGATTTCTTTTCTCCCAAACAAATCGCCGACCGGGTTGATGAGGTATTAGACCACCCCAACCGCATGGCAGATTTGCGAGTCCGAGCCAGGGAAACAGTTATAGAGCGTTATGATCTGTCTAAATTGTTGTCAAAACAACTGCAACTGATTGAACAAGTCGCTCAAAAGTCCCGGCCTACCTCTGGGGAACAGATTTCCTCCCAGCCCGTCATTGCATAGGCGATCGAGGTTTCCCTAACCCGAAACTTTGACCCCAAATTATCTAATTTGGCGCAGCCAAGTTGGTGGTCATAAATAACATATAATTCCCATCAAATAGACCTTTGAGCTAGACGAAAAAAGGAGGAGTTCCCGGCAACAAAATCAAATCTGAGCCAAATCTTATCCGATGCTTATAACGCCTTTTTTGGCTGAAACTGGCTGAAATAAGGGGTGGGCAGGAACATAGTAGGGATATATTTCGTCCCAAAGCACAAGAGTACCCAAGATAATCTTTAAGAGTAATGATTACAAGACAATTCTGGAGAAATTGATCCAAGAACCAATCATAATACACCCAAGCAATCCTAACCACACTACAGACATTGTAGACAGAACAGTGGGGAAGGGACTAGACTTGCTGAGGGTAAAAAGGTTAAACTACTGCGGAACAATCTCTGGTGTTTCAGGCAGTGTCTGTAGTCCCAACGGATCAAAAAACATCATTGCGGAGGAGTGAAACAAAATGACATCTGGAAGAGGTCCAACCTTTTTAACTAGCGGACCTGATCAATATAATCAGGACGCACCTTTTGCCCCTAGACCAGACACAATCCTGGGTCTTGGAGGAAACGACACGATTACCACCTCAACCCTGGGGGGTAGTCTGGTTTATGGAGATAGCCTAGTTGGCAGCGACCTTAGTGGAAATGATGTTCTGGTAGCTCGTGGTCAAGGTGATACCCTATTTGGTGGCCCTGGTAATGACTCTCTGTTAGGTCGTGCCCCTGGGGTAGCTTTAGTGGGTGGAGACGGTCGCGATACCATCGTCGCTGAACAACCAGCCACCCTGTATGGGGGAGCCGGAAGAGACTTGCTAGTTGCAGTCTCTGGCGGCAACCTCATGTTTGGGAATCAGGATGAGGACACGATATTAGGTGGTTTACAGGGTAATGACACCATCTACGGGGGTAAAGGAGATGACCTAATCGGTTTCTACAGCGCCTCTGGTCAGAGCAATGTTGGTCTAGTGGTTCCCCCTGCCGTTGGTGGTGCTAACCAAGGTAACAACTGGGTTAACGGCAACATTGGCAATGACACGATTGTTGGGATCAACACCGGAGATAGTCTCTATGGTGGTCAAGATAATGACTCCATTGTGGGAGTTGGCAGCCTATCCTACCTTTCTGGGGATGAAGGTAACGACACCCTAAGAATCCAAAACCCCACTGGCTCTATTAGCCCCTTTGATCCTCAGACCGCCTTGGTTGGTGTTACCCAAGTAACCATGATGGGTGGTGCTGGTGATGACTCAATTATAGGTCCCATCGGCAGATTCGGAGAAGGCCAGAACTTCCTAGATGGTGGTGCTGGTAACGATACGATTATGAGTTTTGCCGCTGAGGATACCCTATTGGGCGGCGAGGGAGATGACTTCCTATCCACTAACACTTCAGCGCAACTAACCACCCAGGGTATTAATAGTTCCCTATCAGGTTTTGCGGGAGGTAGCGTCCTTGATGGTGGTCCTGGTAACGATACCTTGGTATCTGTATTTGCGAGTGACTCACTATTTGGTGGTGATGGCAATGATAGCCTGCTGGGGCGACGCTTCAGTATCATGGACGGTGGCGATGGCAACAACACCCTGAACGGTGGCGAGTGGTTGCGTACCGGTACTACTCCCCTAGAGGTTAGCCTGTTTGGTGGTGCTGGTAATGACTTAATTATCGGCGCACAAGGTAGTATAACTAACGTTATCGCTGGTGGGGCTGGTGACGATACTATTGTGTTCGGAACCACCAATGACATCTTGTTATCTGACACTGCCAATACGCTGGGTAATGACAGTATCACCGCAGCTAATGTTGAATTCTTCAATGATGAAGGTGATGAAGGTAATGTTGGCGTAAGCATTACCAACCTTCAGGGTAACAATACCCTTGAGGGTAGTGATCGCAATGACCTGCTCGTAACCGGATCAGGTAATGACCTCCTCTTAGGTGGTAATGGCGATGATACTCTCCTCGGTGGCGCTGGTAATGATTACCTCTTCGGTGGTAGCGGTAATGATTTACTTGATGGTGGACCTGGAGATGATACCCTCGAAGGTGGCCCCGGTCGAAACATCTTAATTGGTGGTGAGGGTGACAACCAGTTCTTCTATCGCTTCAGTGAAGCGGTGAAAACCACTGCTAATGCGGACTTTATTACTGACTTTAATCAGGGTGGTAATGACCGACTGGTGTTTGTCAGAGACGCTAGTGTTGGTGGCTTTGGCTTTGCTCTGGTTCCGGGAATCAGCAACAGTGAACTTGGACCGAACCAGTTTATTTACTTGCCAACTGGAACTTATAGCGATGCGGAAGCCAACATTAATACTCCAGTGCTAATTTATGAACAAGCATCTGGTGTACTGAAGTACGATGAAAACGGCAGTCAACCAGAAGGAGTATTTCCTGTTGCTCAGTTCGATCCACTGCCGGATGGAAACTTCCCACGTATCAGCGCCAGTGACATTCTGATTATTTAGTGACATAGGGGTTAAGGAGCGATAGGCGATTGGGGTTGGCGTAAGCTACCAAAAGCCAAAAGCGATCGCTTCTATCCCTGAAAAATGCCAGACCTAAATCTTGTCAATTTTCCCCCGAATAGGGGGAATTTTATTTTGATTTAAGAATTACTTGGTCATTGGTGAGCTACAATCCGGGAATGCTTAATCTAACTTACGAGTGTAAATTATGGCATGACCTACAGCCTCAGAATTGCCGATATCCCTACCAGTGAGAGACCCCGTGAAAGATTAATGGCTTTCGGACCCCAAAGCCTCTCTACAGCAGAATTAATAGCGATTTTGTTGGGAACAGGTCAGGGAGCCGGGAAACTCTCGTCGGTTGGTCTGGGACAATACATATTAAAGGAACTCAGCCAGTGTGAGGAAGATCCCCTTTCGGTGATGCGAAATGTGGGGGTTGGGGAACTTACTAAAATTCACGGAGTTGGTCCGGCTAAGGCTACTACTATCATAGCTGCGATCGAATTGGGAAAGCGAGTCTTTCTATCTAAACCCCCGGAATTGACGGTCATTGACAGCCCCCAAGCGGCTGCTAATGCTCTCAGCCATAATTTGATGTGGCAGACACAAGAAAGATTTGCTATCTTGTTAATGGATGTGAAAAACCGCCTATTGGGAACTAAGCTGTTGACCATAGGAACGGCTACGGAAACGCTGGCTCATCCCCGTGAAATTTTCCGGGAGGTACTCAAACACAATGCCACCCGTCTGATTATTGCTCATAATCACCCATCAGGAAATGTTGAACCTAGTCATCAAGATATCGAGCTGACCCGCCAACTTCTCGAAGGGGGTCAATTCTTGTCTTTACCTATCCTTGACCACCTGATATTAGGTAACGGAGATTATGGGAGTATTCGCCAAATGACAAAATTATGGGAAGAATACCCCCAAGGAGAATAGGGAATTATTTGTCGGAAATGGGGACTGATTCATTGATCAGTAAACCGACGGGGAAATACTGGAGAATTTGACTTACTAGAATGTTGGGACTCGCGGCTATGTCATGATTGACGATCGCCTCATACCAATTAGACCCATTACCTTCTGGAACAATTATAGCGGTATCTCCCCAAATATCACCTAGGGGAAATTGAGGGGGTTCTATAATATCAGTCAAAAACCTGGGGATAATGGCGATCGCTGTATGTTTACCATAACTGCGCGCCACAGCCATAATGCGATCGCAATACTTACCAGTTACGGCTACAGGTTGATAGTCTCCCTGTTGGAATATATCGAGATATTCCTGTCTCGCTTGTAAAACCCGCGCAATTAAAAACAACTTCAGACGGCCATCTTCCCAAGTCGCCATTAAATCATCAATTAAATTCTGCATTCCCGTGCGCGATCGTCGCTTAATTTCCTGTACATAGGACAGGCGACCATCAAAATCTACCGGACGGCGATTATCTGGGTCAACTAAGCTAAAATCCCATAATTCCGTCCCCTGATAAATATCCGGTAGTCCAGGACTGATCAACTTGAGTAAAGTCTGAGACAGGGAATTAAACATCCCATAAAAAGCCACTTTTTCTTGAAAGGGTCGGAACTCCTGCCAAAATTTATTATCCTCCGAGAAATCCAGGATTTTCTCGACAAAATTCACAAAGCCATTTTCATAATCAGTATCTGGTCGTAACCAAGCCGTATGTACTTTGGCTTCCCGGACTGCTTTCACGACATAATCTTTAATGCGTTGCACATACTCAGGATATTCTTCTTCTAGGAAGGGGAAAGAACCCACCAAAGTCTGATAAAGGAAATATTCATCATTGCGATCGGGAATTATCTTGCTATCAATTTGGGTTTTATGAACACGGTTCAACTGTGACCAAACCTTTACCCTTTCTTCCCACTGATCAGGTAATTCCGAAATCACATTTAAACGCGATCGGACATCTTCCCCTCGCTTGGTGTCATGGGTAGCCGTGGCATTCATCGCATGGGGCCAACTGTTCAGACGTTCTTGGTTAAACTCATGGAATTTCTCCACAGAAATACCAAAATGACTAGGGGAACCTCCCACCTCATTTAATGCCAAAAATCGGTAATAAACATAAAACAGAGTATCTTCAATTCCCTTAGCGGTTAACGGACCAGAAAACTGCTGCAATTTCATCACAAAACGCAGCCACAACTGTTGATTTTCCTCACTCAAAAACTCATCATAATCAAGAAACAGGAACTTTTCCATCAAATTAAGTTCATTCAACAGTTCCGGCAATTTAACCTTAGCTTCCCGAATCGCCTGTTGCACATAGGCGCGGTCATCCTCTCCCACACCTTCCTGATTAATATAAGTCCGATAGACCGGAAACCTCACCAAAAACTCCATAATCGCAGTTTTGAGACCTGCTAAAGTGAAATCTCGTCCGTAGCGATAATCACCACAAACCCGCTTGAGTAACTGGGCTAAATTATCAGCATCTCCCGCCAAATTCTTATCAGCAATTAGCCGTTTTTTCGCTACCAATAAATCATTATAAGTTCGGGTAAGTCCGGTCATTTCCGCATAGATTTGATTAAACCTTTCCTCATTTTTACTCTGGCAAAATAAACCATTGACATAATTCAAAAACTCATAACCGCTGGTTCCCTGAATCGGCCAGTTAGCGGGCAATTTTTCCTCTAATTCGAGGATTTTTTCAACCACAATATAAATCTCTCCGGTTTTTTCCCGCAGCCAGCGCAGATATTGGACTGGGTTATAAAGTCCATCAATATGGTCAATTCTTAATCCGGTAAATTTACCCGACTTGACCAACTCACCAATTAAATCATGGGTCCGTTGAAAAACCTTATAATCTTCCACGCGAACACAAATCAATTCATTAACGGTAAAAAAGCGCCGATAGTTTAATTCTTCTGCGCCGACCTTCCAGAAGGACAGGCGGAAAAATTGATCAGATAACAGGTTATCCAAAAGATTAAAACTCTCGCTTTTCCCGGTATCCCCATTAAAGAAATCGATATTTTCATCAATGAATTTCTGAATCTCTGGATTTTCTTGATAAATTTCCCACAGCAGTTTTTTGACAAATTCCGCCTGGTCTCGTCGCTGCTGGCTAGAGGTTTCGGAGGGAATATTTTTGAGGATATACAGAACCCCTAATAACTTAATTACGTCAGGGTGACGGTTTCCTAGGGTTTGGGAAAGGGTGTTAATTTTATAGCTGATGAGGGTAGCATAGGATTCAATTCTGAGGGGGAATTTGAGATTGTAGTAATTGACACTTAACCCAGATTCATTATAGGAAAGTTTTAACTGTCCGTTTTCTAAACAGTTGCCATAAAAGTCTCCTAATAATGGCGCTAGGACTCGTCCTTTAATGTTTTCATAAGCCTGATCCCAATCAATTTCAAAATAATCAAAATATTCGGAATCTGGACCATGTTCTAACACATCCATCAATAGCTTATTTTCGCTATCATAGGCCATGTGGTTAGGGACGATATCTTGCACCCACCCCATGTCGCGTTCTTGGATTTCTTCGATGAGTTCATCAAAGGTTTCTGGGGAACCTAATTCGGGGTTAATTTGGTTGGGGTCAACGACATCATAACCATGGGTACTACCACTTCTGGCTTTAAAAATTGGGGAAGCATAGATATCGGAAATGCCTAATTCTTGCAGGTAAGGGAGAATTTTTTGGGCATCTTCAAAATCAAAATCAGGGTTAAATTGGATTCTGTAGGTAGCAACAGGAATACGCATAATTGATGTCGAGGGAAGTAGTAGTTGGGTGAATGGATGTTTAACAGATGTTTAACAGTTGTAGAGGATACAACTTTCGGGGTTTAGGGTGATTTCCTGGGAATTGTTAATGGTATCAGGAAGATGAGAACCTGGACCCATCCATATAGAATCAGAGGAATCTAACTTTTTGCGCCAAGTTTGACCGGAATTCTGGAAATGGTAGGTGGCTGGTTGTTTATTAAAGTTCAATATACACAGAATTTGGGAGTTATCAGTCCACCGATGATAGGATACAAGTTTTTGGGATTCGTCGCTGGTGATTTTTTGGTTTTGGCGATCGCCTTTTTTAATAGCCGGAATCTCATGGCGTAGGCTAATCAGTTGTTTATAGAAACCTAAGAGGGTTTGATGGTGTCCCTGGCTGCGTTTTTCCCAATCAAGAATAGATTGCTTAAAGGTCTCAATACTTTGGGCATCTGGGGTTTCTCCGACGGCGTGAAACTCCTCAAATTCGGATTTCCTCCCCTGGCGAACCGCCTCGATTAAATCGGGGTCGCTGTGGCTGATAAAGTACATAAATGGGGCAGTTTCTCCGTACTCTTCCCCCATAAATAGCATGGGAATATAGGGAGATAATAAGACGGTGGCGGCGGCTAATTTTAGGGCTGACAAGGAGGCGAGTTGAGATAACCTTTCTCCTAACATACGGTTGCCAATTTGGTCATGATTTTGACAGCATACCACAAATTGAGAGGGAGGGCGATCGCCTGCATAACTACCATGATAGCGATCGCGATTAGGGGAATAATCCCAGGAGTAGACAAAACTCTCAGATAGGGCTTTAGCCAAATCTGCACCTTTGCCAAAATCCTTATAATACCCGGTCAAATCTCCAGTAATTAAAGTTCTCAAAGCATGGTGAAAATCATCACTCCATTGGGCATCAATCCCATAACCTCCCAGGTTTTTGGGGTTAATAATTCTCACGTCATTTAAATCACTTTCAGCGATTAGGTAAAACTGGCGACCCTGTGCCTCAGATAGTGCAGCTACCTCGTCTGCCATTTCCTCTAAAATATGTTTAGCGCCCAAGTCATAAATAGCATGAATTGCATCTAATCGCAGTGCATCAATATGATAATCACGGAACCAATAGAGAACATTCTCTACCACGAAATTCCGCACCCCCGGACTACCAGCATCATCATAGTTAATGGCACTTCCCCAGGGTGTTTGATATTTAGAAGTAAAATAAGGTCCGAAATCACGGGTATAATTCCCCTCCGGTCCGAAGTGGTTATATACCACATCCAACACTACTGCCATTCCCTGTTGATGACAGGCATTAACGAGGGCTTTTAATCCTTCTGGTCCCCCATAGGAAGTCTGAACAGCGTAGGGATAAACGCCATCATAACCCCAGTTGCGACTACCAGGAAACTGGGAAACAGGCATTAATTCAATGGCGGTAATGCCTAAGTCTAATAATTCTCCCAGACGGGGAATAATAGCCTCAAAAGTACCCTCTGGGGTAAAAGTGCCAACGTGCAATTCATAGATAATTAAATCTGCCAGTGGGACTCCTGACCAGTTGCCATCTTGCCAATTAAAGGCATCATGATTAACGACCTGAGAGGGTCCGTGTACATCTTCTGGTTGATACTGAGAGGCGGGGTCAGGTCTAATGGTATCGGGATCAAGTTGGTAACGATAGCGAGTCCCTGGTGATACATCAGAAACGGTCACGCGCCAGTATCCCTCAGAGTCCTTAGTCATGGGAACTAGCCGGGGTGATGGGGTCTCGATTTGCAGATTGACAGTTTCTCGAATGGGAGACCAGACGACAAATTCACAGCGATCGCCTCCCAGATAGTTGGCACCAATTTTCATAGTCTGACCTCGCAGTTTAGGTTAACAGTTTAGGTTTCCTACTCGGGGATTTTTACCTGTACCGATACCTCGATAGGTTTAGTATTTTCTGAGGGTAGTTGTGGGGGGATAGACTGAGCAGCAGAGTGACCAAATTTGAACTTATCAGCCAAGGTATCTCTCTGATTGACCAGATAGATGCTCACCAAGGTTAATCCCACGCCCATTGATTGTAAAGGAGTCAGTACCTCTGCTAAAAACAGATTACCAAACAGTAGGGCAAAAATAGGGGTTAGGAAAGTGAGGGAACTGAGGCTAGTTAGGGAACCACTCGAAGCGAAATAAAAGAATAACCCATAAGCGATCGCACTGCCAAAAATAGTCGAATAAGCGATCGCCATCCAACCGCCGCCATCAATATTAACCCATTGGTCAGCCTCCCAGCCGCCGGACAACAGAAATAGAGGCAAACCGCCAATAATCATGTGCCAACCCGTCCCCACCACCGGGTCACAGTGGCGACATACTCCGCGCACCAAAACCGTCCCCACCGCCATAGACAAAGCCGCCAATAGCATCAACCATTCGCCACTCTCAAATAGTTGTACAGTCACAATTTCTTCTGCAGGTAGCAAGTTCAACCACCCCAAAATCAACTGATCCGGTAAACCAATAGCACTAATACCAATCACCCCAATTACCAACCCCAACCATCCCCAAAACCGGATGCTTTCATTAAACAGCCACAGACAGAGAATTGCTACCGCCAGAGGTTGGGTGTCAATCATCACCGACCCCAAACCCGCATTAGTTCTCACCAGTCCTTCAGCCAGGAAACCCTGAAACAAAGCCCCATCCACCACAGCAAATAGGCCAATCCATAGCCAGGCTTTCCAGGTTTTAGGTTGAGGTCTTCCTTGGATGAAGCAAAATAATAGAACCAACACCCCCGCCGGAACCAATCTCATCCCCGCCATAAATAACGGTGTAGTGTGGGGAATTACCCCTTTCATGGCTACCATTGCCGTACCCCATAGGAAAAATGGCGCGATCAGCAATAATGGTTTGAAGGGTAAATCCGTGTTGGTCTGCTTTGTTAGCATTGGCAAGTTTTCTCCCAGGAATCTTTTAATATAGACTCACTCCATCGTGTTGAGGGTGAGTTGTGCTATTTATAGCAGTAGACGCAACGTGAAACCTAGATTTTGGCCTTTTTATGTCCGGTGTTCCTGATTCCCTGTCCCCTGCTATATGTAGTTTCGTTAAGTTACCGTTCCCATCATAGGGGTTAACTGCCAAAAAGTCTAGGCAGGGCGGATCACATCGGCTAATATAGCCCCCCGTAGGATTATACTTAAATCAGGTAGCTGTACTCCTCGATATATACTAGGTGTTTAGCCTTAGCCAATTTTGGCTGTTTGGTGGTCTCGGCCATACCCGTCCCATTTGATTAAGCCCCAAAAGTTCATGATTTGGCCATTTAAGTCTCGTTTTCGTAAACAAATTGCTCGCATCGAAATTAGTGGTGCTATTGCTGGTGATACCCGCAAGCGGGTTTTAGAGGCACTGAAAACCGTTGAAGAACGGAAATTTCCCGCCCTCCTGCTGAGGATTGATAGTCCTGGCGGCACCGTTGGCGACTCCCAGGAAATTTATAGCGCCCTTAAATCTTTAAGAAAAAAAGTCAAAATTGTTGCCAGTTTTGGCAATATTTCTGCCTCTGGTGGTGTCTATATTGGCATGGGGGCTGAACATATTATGGCTAATCCTGGCACTATTACAGGCAGTATTGGTGTAATTCTGCGCGGAAATAACTTAGAAAGACTACTGGAAAAAGTTGGCGTTTCTTTTAAGGTAATAAAATCAGGACCTTATAAGGATATTTTAGCTTTTGACCGGGAATTAACGGAACCGGAACAGCAAATTCTTCAAGAATTGATTGATACGAGTTATCAACAGTTTGTCAGCACTGTGGCTGAGTCTCGAAATTTGGAAATTGAGGCGGTGCGCTCTTTTGCTGATGGGCGCATTTTTACGGGAGAACAAGCCCTACAGTTGGGGGTGATCGATCGCTTGGGAAGTGAAGAAGATGCCCGTCGGTGGACAGCGGAAATGGTGAATCTTGACCCCGATAAAACTGAATGCTGTACCCTAGAGAAGCCGAAATCTTTATTAAATCGGGTTCTCAGTAATAATCTGGCGGCGACTAACAGTATCTCAGATGCCCGAAATTGGGTAGAATTTGAGTTGGGAACCAGTGGTTTACCCCTGTGGCTGTATCGACCTTAAACATTCCCACGCAGGCGGTTAAACAATCACAGGCGAGGTGGTGTTTGACCACCTGTTAACCTATACTACTAAGCATCATAGGAGGATTTGGCGTGGAGTGGCAAGTTCGAGCGATTCGTGGCGCAACTACGGTTAGGGAAAATTCCATTGACGCAATTCGCGAAGCGGTGACAGAGCTACTGGATGAATTGGAAACTCGCAACCAGTTAGATCCAGAACAGATTATCAGTACGACTTTTTCTGTGACTCGCGATTTGGATGCGGTTTTTCCGGCGGCGATCGCCAGAGAACGTCCCCACTGGCAAAATGTTCCCCTGTTAGATGTCCAGCAAATGTATGTCAAGGGTAGCCTAGAACGCTGTATTCGCTTTCTCGTTCATGTCAATTTTCCCAGTCACAAAACTCAAGTACATCATCCCTATTTACGAGGTGCAAAAAACCTCCGCCCTGACTGGAGTTTAACATCCTTAAATCATTGATCAAATCATCCCCCAGACCGGGGGAAATGGTGCGTCAGTTGTTTATCACCGGCTTTTCATGGCGATTTCGGGGGTCTGACGCACCCTACCATACAGACCGGGGGAAATGGTGCGTCAGTTGTTCATCACCGGCTTTTCATGGCGATTTCGGGGGTCTGACGCACCCTACCATACAGACCGGGGAAAATGGTGCGTCAGTTGTTCATCACCGGCTTTTCATGGCGATTTCGGGGGTCTGACGCACCCTACCATACAGACCGGGGGAAATGGTGCGTCAGTTGTTTATCACCGGCTTTTCATGGCGATTTTGGGGGTCTGACGCACCCTACCATACAGGGAAATGGTGCGTCAGTTGTTTATCACCGGCTTTTCATGGCGATTTCGGGGGTCTGACGCACCCTACCATACAGACCGGGGGAAATGGTGCGTCAGTTGTTTATCACCGGCTTTTCATGGCGATTTCGGGGGTCTGACGCACCCTACGAGTTGGATTCGGGAGACCCTAGGGGTTTTTGGGTGGGAATACCAACAGGACGGGGAAAGCGATCGGGTGTGGGTTTAATTTTCCGTAAATAGACGCAGTGGCGGACACTTTCGGTTACAGGAGTGACAAAGGCTTCCACGGAGTCTAGTTTACCGCCCAAGGGAGCGATCGCATTTTCTAAATCCTGCTGTTCCTGTGGGGTCCATTGACCGCGATATAGTACCGCCACCCCGCCAATTTTCAATAGGGGTAAACTATATTCAGCCGCCACCGTAGCCGCCGCTACAGCCCGTAATACGACCAAATCATAAGTTTGGCGATGGTCAGACTGTTGGGCGATCGCTTCTACCCGTCCCAAATAGGGGATAGCATTTTCCAGACCCAAACGAGGGACTAGAGTTTGTAAAAAAGCAATTTTCTTACCGGTACTATCAAGCAATGTGACTTCTGCTTGGGGAATAGCGATCGCGATCGGAATACCAGGAAAACCCGCCCCAGTACCAATATCAATCACCCGCAAAGGCAATTTATCCCCGGACAACCAGGGTGCGACCCCCCGCAAAGAATCCCATAAATGCTTTTCCCAAAACCCCACCGGATCAGTAATGCGGGTTAAATTAAGCCGTTGATTACCCGCCAAAATCTGCTCATAGAGTACATTAAATATTTGCAGTTGGCGATCGCTAGGTATCCAACCCAGAGTTTCCCAACCTTCCGACTGAATTTCCCCCAAACCCAATTCCTCCAAAACTATCGTCACACCACAGCCGGATCAACATTTTTCAGCAAAGTTTGCGGATCAGCAGGTTGCAAATTGCCATGATCAAGTCGCCAACAACAATCGGCAATTTCCAACAGATCCCCCGCATCATGGGTAACAACCAATAAAGTCCAGTGAGATTTTAACTTGTCCAGCAAAGCCACCAACTGCCGCCGCATTGACCAATCTAAGCCCGCTGTCGGCTCATCTAACATCAATAAATGAGGTTGTCTGATTAATTGTACCGCTAAGGCTAACCGTCGCTGCTGTCCGCCACTGAGGGAATGGGGAGCCTTTTCTAAGGATAGACTCTCTAGCCCCACTTCCCCCAAAGCATTTTGCATCATATCGAGTCTGATTTCTGGGTGTCCCAGTCGCAACTCTTCCAAAATCGAGCCGCCGCAGAAATGTCGCTCTGGAAACTGAAACACTAAACCCGCCAGTTGCGGTAGTTGTTCAGAGGTTAACTCCTGTTCACGCCAGCGAATATCCCCTTTGGTTTTTTGAGCCAGACCCGCTAAAATTTCTAGTAATGTACTTTTACCAGAACCGCTACGGCCCACAATCAAGCCTAACTGTTGCGGAGGCAGTTCTAAATTAATATTATTCAGAATGGGAGCATTGCAGGCGGCCGGATGATAAAGCAAATTTCTGATATATAGCATTTGGAGCAATTCTAAATGTTACTCAAACCTATCAATCCTGGCACAAACTAGGTGCAGATGATAGTATCCCTCGATTCCCCTAGGGGCTAAATTTTGGTAAAACTCCAGCCCATTAGCATTTTCAAGGAAAGATCCCTATGATTAGCTTATCAAATCTTATAAAATCCATTCACCCCAAAACTATCACCCTGTTTGGTATTACCCCTATTGCGATCGCTCTGTTATCTTTAACTGCTACTGCGGCTGACCCCTTCCGCACTAATAATCCTAGGGTTATGGGTGAGCAAACCGAAGCCGCCTTTCGGGCTATGTTTGAGCGAGGACACTATGTTGAGGCGCAAAAGTACCTCAAACAGGCTGAACAGCTTGGTACTAATGAACCAATGGTTTTTGCTCTCCAAGCCTCTCTAGCTTATCAGGCTCAAGACTGGGATGCTATGAAACGCTACGCCGACCTAACTCTGCAAACTGCTCAATCTCTTATGGTTTCTGACCCTCTACGGGGAAATCTTTATATGGCGGTGGGTCATTTTTTAGAGGGTGCTTATATTGTCCAAACTCAAGGAACTATTAAGGGGGCTCCCCAGGCTTTAAATAAGCTGCAAACTGTGCTACGATTGATGAACGCCGCCGAACAAATTGATCCTCAAGACCCAGAGCTAAATTTGCTCAAGGGATATATGGATTTATTTCTGGGTTTAAATTTGCCCTTTTCTGACCCCATGGCTGCTGTAGAGCGCCTGGAACGTTACGCTGGTCCTCGTTATCTCGCCCTTTGGGGAATTGCGATCGCCTATCGAGATCTTGACCAATTAGACCGGGCTTTAACTATGGTTAACCAAGCCTTAGAAGAAGTGCCTTTTCATCCAGAATTGTTCTATCTCAAAGCTCAGATTCTCGCCTCTATGGGTAGGCAGAAAAATAACCCTCAGCTATTGGATGCTGCTTACCAGAGCTTTAATGTAGCATTATCACAACCTGATCAACTTCCTAAGCTGACCGTGGCTCAGATTTTTTATGAGCAGTGCAAAACTCTTAATAATATTGATAGCCTAGACCGCCCTTGTCATCCCCTACGCAATACCATCAGAGATACTAATGGCTTATGGGGACCCACTCAGTTACCGCCTTTATAACAGGCTGATCAACACCCCCTCAATTTATCTGTCATCCCCGATAATTTCCGGTTATTTCCGGTAATATAATGGCAGACTGGGGGGTTATCTACCTTAATCATCACCAAAAATAGAGAGGTTTAATCTGGTCTCATGGATGTAAAGTTTCGAGAGTTTAATCAATTTGATATCTGGATTTGGTTAAGGTTTAGCACGATTCCTTCCATGGTAGAAAGACAGTATATTGAGGAGGTTCTGAATTCCTGGTTTTTGTTGGGTAAATTGGGGGGCTTTAATGCCGAAAAAATGCAGGTGCAAGAAGTGGGTGTTGACCTCAATTATATGACCTATGAAAATGAAAGAAATCGTGATGCTATGATGGCACTAATGCACAATATGGGGGAAGTAGAATATGAGGGACTGTGGGCGCGTTGTTGGTTTGATTTGGGAACCAGTGATGCTTTCGCTTTGGATGTTTTGATTAATTCTTTGGAACAACTGAGTGATGATTATGTCACCATAGAAGAGTTCATTATTGGCGGACAAAATCAAGATTGGCCCGTTTCCAATGATCGTCATGATCCTGATTTTGCTAACGATCGCATCTCTTGAATTGTTCCCCTCAAATCTCATTAGAGTACAATCGAATCATGGCTAAACAGAAAATTAGGGTAATTGCACTAGGATTAATTGAGGATAACGATCGCATTTTGGTGTCTCAGGGATACGACCAGGAAAAACAAATAACCTTTTATCGTGCTTTAGGAGGAGGTGTAGATTTTGGCGAACATAGTCGAGATGCACTCCAAAGGGAATTTCTCGAAGAACTCAACGCGGAAATTACTGATATAGAATACCTAGATTGCCTGGAAAGCATTTTCGTTTATAATGGTAGTCAGGGGCATGAAATTATTCAACTGTATAGATGTAAATTTGTTGATCGCCAATTTTATCAACAGGAGCAAATCCCCTTTAAGGAAGGCGATCGCCAAAAATTAGCCCTATGGGTTCGGGTGGAGAGATTTAAGTCAGGAGAAGCTCAACTTGTTCCTGAAGGCTTTATCAAATTCCTGGGGTAGTCCTGTCCTTGTACTCAATAGGTGATCCATCATGTCACATCAACAACACCATCATCAACAACCCTATCAACATCACGACCACAACCACGATCAAGTTGAAAAACCAGTTAACCCGATCATTGCCAAACTCAAGGCGATCGCCCAGCCGAGGGTGTGGGGACCCATTGGTGTAATTTCCCTAGTGAGTATATTTGTATGGGAAGTCTCAGAAAATCCCGAACTCTATCGGATTGACTGGGAATCGGAAACCTCCGAAAGCGGACTATCTCCCGAAGAATTGGCGATCGCTGCCGAAATTGACAGTTCAGGCTTACTAATCGAAGAATTACGCCGAAACTCCCCTGAGGATGTTAGCCTATTTAACAATCCTATCCAAGGCGGAGAAGACGTATTCGAGGAAGTTCGCCGCCGTAACTCTAGGTCTGATCAAAATACCCAAACTGAGAGTTCCAGAAACTCACGACCCACTGAAATAACCAGCACCCTACCTGAACCATTCCCCGAACCCACAGCCACCAGTCCCTTTAATGCTACCAGCCAGGCTCTGCAAAATACCCAAAATACCCAAAATAATAGACCCGGATCCTTTGGTTTATTAGGGTGGGGAAACTCAACTGACCAGGACAATCAAGAAACCCTAACTAACTCCCCCTTAGCACCCACCCCACTACAGGCGGCGATGGGTCAGTCTTTCTCATCATCGACAAGTGAATCCGAAGGCGAAACCCAAACCCCAACTCAAGGGATGTTCAACCCTCTGATAGTCACTGGAAGCAGCAATAGTCAGGTGGCTACCCCATCATCGACAAATGGGGATAATAACACCAACACCGCCTCTGGTATTCCTCTACCCGCATACGCACCCCCAGTTCAAATTCCCGAAGCGAGTTGGGTGGTTCCCAGAACTGTAGCTCCTATTGATGGAACTAATGCAGCCACTGTTGATGTAGCCCCCAACCCATATCAAACTAACCGTTCCCTACCTCAGCCATTATCTGGAACCCAGCCAGGTGGTGTACCACCAGCCCCTGTGCTACCCCCCAACCGCGCTAACCCCCACGGACAATATAACTACACCGGAACTAATCCTTTTGGGCGTAATCAGCCTCAGACGGACAATTCTGGTTTTTCCAACTTTCAGCCTGCCACCCCTAATCCCAATAACTATGTGGTAGGTCCCACCAATTTAAACCCAAATAATCAAAATCAAGTGATTCAGCAACAGGCCCCCTTTACTGCTCCTCGCAGCACTCCCGGTCGCGTGATTGGTGGTGGTAGAATCAACAGTTTCTCTAACCCCTAAGAGTTAAGTTTTATGAGGTTTTGAGTGTTTGTACTTAATTCAGAGTTAAACTCGGACTAAAGTCTATGGAGGAATAGGCTGTGTCTACATCTATCCAGTTTATCGATGGACTTGACGAGGAACTCGGTGGGGTTAGCCTCCGCAAACGCCGAGACAGCAACACCAAGATTGTCGTTTTAGTCTTTAATCAACTCAAGGCGATCGAAAAACTCAGGGCTTATCGCAAACAAATTAGCCATTTATGGCTCCGGGATGAGGAAGGAGAAATCCGCGTCAGTCCCACAGGTGTTAAGTTCTTCTATGTAGGAGATGACGAACTCTCGAAAGCCGAATGTACTTTTGAGGTTCATTCTGAGGATATTTTTGGGCGGGTGATGAGATTTTTGCATCGCTACGCTGATGACCATGGCTTTGAGTATAATGCCAATTGATTTGTTAACAACCCCGCCCTTTTCAGAGGACGGGGCTTGCATATCACAAAATTGGGTTTTTGTCAATAGGGTGGAAAATGACGCTCCGATTTTCTCGTAAAACTCGTGCATCGGGAATTTTAAATTTTGCCGAGATAATATTCTGGATTACGATAGAATAAGGGTTGTAGGCTTTATTTGGGGATGAAGACACAATAAGCCCTTGGTAACGATTTCTTCGAGGATACCACAACCCCTATAATCTCGTCAACTTTTTGCAAGCAATTTTCAATAAAAATGTATCAATTCTTAACAATCTTTTAAAAATTAAATCGATTCGGGTTGATATATTAGCGAAAGTTATTATAAAATTAATTCATTGAAATTTATGGCTGTGACTGGTAAATGGTTTTCGTCTGTATCGCAAATATTTGGGGTGGGTTTATCTTCTGTAGTTTTGAGCGCGATCGCATCATTAAGCCCTGCTCACAGCGCCGAGGAGATGGTCATATCCTATGGTATAGCGAACACCTCAATTGCCATAGCTGACCTGGAAAAATTTGTCGAGTCTGGGGAGAGTACACCGCTTTTATTTGTGTATGGTTATTTACTGAATATCCAGGATACCGAAGGATTAAGAAGAGCTTTAAAATCCCCTTTTGAAGCCAGCCCTTGGAGTATAGATCGGTTTTTAAATTCACCAACGGGAGAAACCATTTTGCGGCGCATGGGTAGAGTGGTGAACACGGTCAGCGGAGAAAATGGTTATATGGCTCTAAAAACAGCGATCGCCCAAGCCTCTAAACGTCCAGAAGGTCTAACCATTATGGGTATTCTACAGGAGTTTCCTGATGCTCAAATTCGCATTGATTTAGATTTTAGTATCCATGTGATCCAGGAAACAAGTCAGGTGTTATTTAGAAATCAGACAATTATCGAGCAAATATCACAGCAGGAGAGGGGCGAAAAGACTGCTAACCTGACAGAGCAACAAAGATTTACGATTCCTAACCCTCGCGATATGGGACCCTATAGCTGGAGAGAAGCAGAGGTAGTATTTTTCAATCCTAATCGCGATCGCCCTTCGCCACTGTTTTTATACTTACCAGAAAACATAAACAGACCCGCACCCCTAATTATTATTTCCCACGGGTTAGGGTCAGACCCAAAAACCTTTAACTATTTAGCCGAACATCTCGCTTCTCACGGTTTTGCGGTAGCCATTCCCGAACATATCGCCACCAGTGCTAATCGTTTTGAAGGATTTTTACAAGGTTTCGAGGAACCTCCCAACTCTTCAGAATTTGCCGATCGCCCCACAGATATTAGCTATTTACTAGACTTACTGGAAGAAAAATCAGCTTCTGACCCATTTTGGCGAGAAAATTTAGATTTGGAAAATGTTGGCGTAGTTGGTCAATCTTTTGGGGGGTATACGGTGTTAGCCTTAGCGGGAGCGAAATTAAATCCCCAAATACTCAGCCAGTATTGTCGTGATCTTTCCAATCAGCGCATTACCCTCAATTTATCAATTATCCTCCAATGTCGAGCTTTGGAAGTGGCTTTAGAACGTCAGAACTTTCGGGACCCTAGAATTAAGGCGGCGATCGCTATTAACCCCTTTACCAGCTTAGTCTTTGGTGAAGGTGGAATGGCTGCTATTAATATTCCCCTGGCGATCGTATCAGGAACCAATGATTATATTACCCCAGCTATTGCAGAACAAATTAAGCCTTTCACCTGGTTAACCAACTCCGACAACATCCTAGTGTTATTTGAGAGAGGGACTCATTTCTCCTTTTTGCAAGAAGAGGGGGGACAAGTACCCATCCCCCCAGAAATTATTGGTCCTGACCCTAACCTCGCCTATCCCTATTTAAAAGCCCTCAGCCTGACTTTTTTTAACCTACATATACGCCGAGAGTTAGATAACCGCAATTACTTAAATGAGGCTTATCTAAATACTATAGGTTCCAGCGTGTTTCAGATGACCATTTTGGAGGAGTTGACTCCTGAACAACTGGAAAGAGCTTTCCAGCAGCCCTAAATTAATCACCAATTTGCATTTTCACCGTCAGGGTTTTGAGTTGTTCATTCATCCAGCGATCGAACAATTCATCCTGCAACTGTTTTTTAATGCCTTTGGTTTCCAAAGTCACCTCGATAAATTCTTCAATTCTAAACAAACACCAGCGCCCTTCGACTTCAAAAGGTCCGATAATTTGACCCACCTTAGCCCCTTCAATCGTAGGTTTTAACGTATCTGGTAATGTGGCTTTACTTACCGCTCCCATCATGCCATTAACCCGGCGTTCTGTGGTGACGGAATATTCCCGTGCTAAAGCCTCAAAACTGCCCTCTCCTGAGTCAATTTTGCTTTTTAAACTTTGAGCCATTTCATAGTCATCAACCACAATTCGTGACATGACTACGGAATCTAAAAACGGTTTGCGTTCTTGGAAATATTCCTCCAAATTCTCTTTAACTACTGCGAGTTTGAGAGTTTCCCGTTTAAACCCATTGGAAACCTGATCATGAAAACTTTTGTAGGTCAAGCGGTTTTCATCGAGCCAAGTTTGGAAGGCTTGGGGGTCGCTGAGATTACGTTCCAGGCGGAAATTAATCACGGCTTGCTCAATGGCGGCTGCATTGGAGTTTGTGTCATCGCGAGATTGCAGTTCTTTATCAATTACATATTGCCTGAGAATATTAGCCAGAAATTCCTGCAATTTTCCCGAATTTTGTAGATATTGTAATGATTGACTCAGGGTAATAGAGTCGTTATCATTAATGGTCAAAAATGGTTGAGACATAGGTAAAAATAATTTGAACTTGGTTGTTAATCTAACTGGAGTATACACCCCAGACTTCATCCCCCCCTAATATAGCAATTATCTCAGATTTTGGTGTGCTATATACTGGGCTAATCTGGCGGTTTAAAACTGAATCGGGAGTTGAAAATAGACAACTGCTAACAGGATAGCAACGATCGCCCCAATTAGGGTATTGATAAAATTGACAACTTCATTGGTAAGCCATTCAACCTGACCCTGCCAAGTAGCACCGATCAGGCTTTCCAGGTTAGTAGCGATAAACGCTGCTATTATACACCATAACAGCCCTATGGCATCAATTAAACCCACTGACCAGCCCACCATAGCCATGGCTAGGGATGCTACCACACCAGCCACAGTTCCTTCTAGGCTGATAGCGCCTTCTGTACCGCGCGGGACTGGCTGCATGGTAGTAATTAAGAAAGTTCGTTTTCCATAGGCTTTACCGACCTCTGAGGCACAGGTATCAGAGAGTTTAGTGCTGAAACTGGCAACATATCCTAACATCAGTAAAGGTGTGGCGATCGCAGTTATGGGACTATCAGCCATCAGCCACTTTAACCCCAAAACTCCCACAGCACAAAGTGCCGCAGTTAAGGCAGATCCCCAGACATTTTCTGGCCCCCTAGCACCCGATCGCTTTTCGGCTATACCCGCCGCCTCTTTTTCAGCCATCCCAATGCGGGTCACGGATGATCCGATAACGAAATAAAACCCCACCACCATATATCCGGGTCCTTGGAGACTTACCCAGACCAACACCCCTAAAATCCAAGCGTGTACAATACCAGAGGGGGTTAAGAGTTTTTTGGGTAGTAGGGCGACAATTCCCAATAGTAGGGTATTAATAGCGATCGCTGCTACCGGTGGATTCGATAATAATGATAGCTGTGGATACATAAGATTTTAAATCACTTTGCTTTGTGGGAATTTTAGGGGAGTTCTCAAAGCCTTCTCCACTGCTGTGATACAGTTGGGATCTTTAACCATCCAAGCGTGTAGTCGGACATCAAGGATAATTTCCTCCCCCCAATTCAGGTGTGAACTGTTCGCCGGAACAATCATCAGATCAAATTTAGTCCAGATTGAGGTAAAATTGAGGCGATCGAGCATTCCTATATTATTATTCAAATCTAACAGTAGGGGGCTGTTGGGGCGCATTTGCGCCGCCGCCTTGGTTGGATAGAAGTTAGCTGTCATAGTTCCGTTATGGGGGGAAGAAATGGTGATTAACCTTTGGACTCGTTCAATTCCCCCTAGCTTCTGTACATAGTAGCGACTGACAATTCCCCCCATACTAAAACCTACCAGGTCAAAGGGTTGATTGGGGGCAAAGTTTTGATCAGCATATTCGACAATTTGCTCTGCTAGGCATTCTATGCTACTTAATCCGTAATTGGGACACAGGTTGAAGCTATGCACCTCCCAGCCCTTTTGTCTCAGGTGCTTAGACATAACTCGGAAAATGGCGATCGTGTCGAAAATACCATGAATCAGTAAAACCGGATTACAGGCTTGATTGTTGTTCATCTGGCAATTATGAGAATTTGTGAATCAGTGTAAATAATTCTGTCGATTTTGTCTCTTTTTGTCACAAATCACCCTCATAAATGGGGTTTGTGTAAAGTTTTGTAAACAATTGTGGACAAATCTTGCCGATAATTTTAATCTGAAATCTAACTTGTGATTAGCTAATGAGTGTCAATTTTCTAAAAACTGAACGGAGTAGGTTTAATGTTAGCCATTGGTAAACTGTTTGGACGTAGTAAAAAATCTGATTATTTTTTAGAGTTTGATGAGGCTAAGGGAACCACAGCAGAACCGAGTCCAACTGTAGCCCCCAAAGCTGAAGCCCCCAAAGCTGAAGCCCCCAAAGCTGAAGCCCCCAAAGCTGAAGCCCCGAAAGCTGAAGCCCCCAAAGCTGAAAAGCCAGAAAAAACCAAGAAATCTGTAGCCAAGAAATCCCCAGAAGCAGCAAAGGCTAATGTAGCTGCTACTCCAGCCCCTGCTGCTGTGGCTAAGGTAGCCTCATCCTCTGCGCCCCTAAATGGTGGTATGAGCAAAACGCCGGAGGGGATGACATTTGCTACAGACTACTTACTTCCCAAGTCTACGGCTAATCGTCGTCGTCCCGGTCCCAACATGAATATGTTTAGGGATATGGCACGTCAGATGTCCTCGAAATAATTAAGATAAGTCCCAATTGACATTGGCAATAATGGTGTCATAGGACAAAAGCTGGAAATTGATCGAGCCTTGGTCTGTCTTGACTGATATCAAGTTTTGGGGAATGTTGAGGGTAACTTGGTGATAACCCCAAGCCCTCATCTGTTTGATCACCTCCCCAGCTTTACAACCAATAAAGCGTTTAAGTTCTTGGTTACTAGGGGTGTAGCTAAGGGAGTTGTGCTGCTTATGTTCAACTGGTGATGGGTTGTTGGGATATGCACAGGTGGGGCTGTTGATGAGATCACTTTTTTGTCTTAGGTGAGCCAAATAGGTGAGAGATGCCATGTCTTAATCTCCTGAGAATGAATTGAGGAAGATTTTGAGCTTATTACCTAGGATGGAGAACTACAGATATGGAGTCAATGGGGACTCCAGCCAGAATCTGAATTGTCTACTTTCTAGGTCAAGCGGTGAAAGTTCACCTAGGAGGGCAAAAACAGGAGGAGGTAAACCGTGGGACTCCCTAGTTTAGGGTAGATCAAGAATATCCCCCCTGTTTGAAGCATATTCAGTTACGCAATATCACCCAGTCAGGTGATGTCAAAATAGCTGGGAACTGATACATTAACAACTGAGATGCTACGAATAGGTGAGTTATCCATCAGCCGCAAGCTGGTGGATTTTTTGATCCAGAGTCAATTATGGCCATAAAAGACTAAAACGTAAACTGATTTGGCCTAAAAACGGGAAAACTTAGCAAAAATTTAATTATTGGTTAGTTTTGGGGCTCCCGGTCGATTTTTCGGCGGCGCTTGTATGGGTTTATTTGGGGGTGATTGAGAATATTGGCCACGATACTGAGAGCCAATATGTAGCGATCGCTCTCCCAAACCCCGATTGCGATCTAAAATCAAATATGAATAAGTGTTAACGAAAGCGAGTAAGGATGTCATGACCTCTCAAGTTCTGGTGGAAAAACAAAAGTTAGAAAAAACCCCCCTGGATATTCACTATTTAGGCGATCGCGTTTTACGACAGCCAGCCAAACGGGTTTCGCGCATTGACGATGAAATTCGGCAACTGGTGCGCGAGATGTTACAAACCATGTATAGTGCCGATGGTATTGGTCTAGCCGCGCCTCAAGTAGGGGTACACAAACAGGTAATCGTGATTGACTGTGAACCCGATAATGCAGCGACTCCCCCCCTAGTGTTGATTAACCCGACCATCAAAAAGTCAAGCCGGGAGTTATCACCTTTCCAGGAAGGATGTTTAAGTATTCCAGGGGTTTATATGGATGTCGTGCGTCCAGAAGAAGTAGAAGTTACCTTTAAGGATGAAAACGGCCGTCCTAGGACTATATTGGCGACTGAGTTACTTTGTCGCGCCATTCAACATGAAATTGACCACCTACAGGGGGTATTATTTGTCGATCGCGTTGACAATCAATTAGCCCTGAATGAGGAATTGGCTAAATATAAGTTTTCTCCGAAAGCGGTCAAGCCTGTTAAATAGCACCGGTTACTGAACAAGTTAAATAATGTGGGGTCAAAACTGATCATGGTTGGAACGCCAAAAAGTGGTTTATTATTAGCCGGATCGTGTATTACAGCGATCGCCGCCGTTGGTTCAATTTTTGAACTTTCCTCTGGGGAACCAGAATTAGGGGGATTAATCACAGGGATTATTCTAGCCTTGAGTATACCCCTATCTGTGATACTATTTTGGGCAGCGGTTCAAGATGCCCGCGCCAATCAGTAGACCAACACGCCCAAAGACCGTAGGGTTAAGGCTCTACGGTCGGAATTTACAAGTTAAATTTTTTTGTATTTTAAAGGTTCACAAAATTGTTCAATCCCAGTTTTTAACACATAAATAACCACGGGAGTTACCAGTAGGGGCGGGCATTGATTTTGGTAAATTAAATGGGCGACTATCGGGGCTATATTAGACTGCAATAAATCCTCTTGATAGGTAGGTTCACAGATAGTAACTCGGTGGCGCTTGGCTAAACCATCAAGCCAATTTTCTGATGTAGTGGGGGATTGACCGACATTAATCGCCATAGAAATCGCGGCATCTTCGATATCACCCTCGCAGTCTTCAATCATATCTAAGGCTTGTAATGCTGAGGAATATTCAGCCAATTGGGAACGAAATTGAGCAATTTCTTGAGAAGTCAGAATGAGATTAGACATAGATTATCAATCAGCTTTAAATTAAATCGGAAACCCGATCATGATCAAACCAAGTCGCCAAAGCGATCGCCAAAGCATCCGCCGCATCATCGGGCTTAGGTATCGCCTGTAAGTTTAACTCCCTAGCTACGGCTTCTTGCACCTGATATTTTTTAGCATTACCATATCCGGTCAATGCCTGTTTAATCTGAGCCGGGGTCAACTCAAATATAGGAAGGTGTCGTTGAGCCAAAACCAACACCAAAACCCCCCTAGCTTGAGCCACTGCGATCGTATTTCCCATGCGGTAAAAAAACAACTTTTCGACACCGACAAGATCCGGTTGCCATTGTTCGAGTAGGGTATGGAGGTCAGCATAAATAGTTTGTAGGCGATCGCCCAGGGGTTGATGAGCCTCAGTTTGAATCGCCCCAAAGTCAATCACCGAGAACAAAGACCCTCCCCCAGCCTCGCCAGTTTGACATTCAATAATCCCAAACCCCAAAGTTGCCAATCCTGGGTCCAACCCCATAATCCGAACTACCATAACCCGATACAGTAACACAGGCAAAGTTGCCTGTGATGTTGTTAACTAATTTTGATCAGGTTCGGGTAATCCAAACACTTGGCGAAACACCTTCTGGACTTTGTTACCAGAATCAATAGACTCTAAGGGATCTTTCCGCAGTCGGTGGCGCAGACACAAAGTAATCACCCGACCAATATGGTCAACAGTGACCTCTGTAGCCCCTTCAAAGGCAGCTAAAGCCTTCGCCGCCCTGTTAGTGACAATATCTCCCCGCAGTCCATCTACATCTAATTCTGAGCAGACCTGGGAGATTTTCACCCGCAGATCATAATCAATATTAACCCCGGATAGTCTCTCTTGGGCTTCTACTATGCGCCGTTGTAGTTCTTCCTGGGATAGTTGATACTCTCCTAAGAACTCCGGCGGGTTTTGGTCAAAGGCTGTCCGCTGTTCCACAATTTTCACGCGCAGACTAGGTTCTTTCACCGTGCGAATTTCCGCGTGCATTCCAAAGCGGTCTAATAATTGGGGTCGCAATTCCCCTTCTTCTGGGTTTCCTGAACCCACGAGGACAAAACGGGCTGGGTGGCGGATAGAAATGCCTTCTCTTTCCACGGTATTCCAACCACTGGCGGCGGAGTCGAGTAGGACATCGACCAGGTGATCGTCGAGAAGGTTTACCTCGTCAACGTAGAGGATACCCCTATTGGCTTTGGCTAATAGTCCCGGTTCAAAGGCTTTTACCCCTTCAGCCAAGGCTTTTTCAATGTCAATGGTTCCACAAACGCGGTCTTCTGTCGCCCCTAGGGGTAGGTCGATCATTTGCACCTTGCGACGGGCGACGGGGAGGGACTCCGATAAACTTATACGTTCTCGGACGACATCACTCATCATTTCAGGATCGCTGGGGTGACTGTTAAAGGGGTCGTCGGCTATGACCTCTATTTCCGGTAGCAGGTCAGCTAGGGCGCGAATGGTGGTGGATTTACCCGTACCCCGATCGCCCATAATCATTACGCCGCCGATCTTGGGGTCAATCACGTTCAGCAGCAGGGCTAATTTCATTTCTTCTTGACCAACGATCGCCGTAAAGGGAAAAACGGCGCGACGGCTGGTCTGGGATGTTTTGGCTGTATCAGTTGTGACGGCTGTTGGACTCACAATTGTTTCTCTAGTTTCCGGTATACCGTTTTCTATTGTCTCATATTGGGGCGATCGCGTTAGTCCTAATTAAAGACGGGTTCGGACCAGGCGCAACTGGTCAGACCACTTCTTGAGGGGATACTGGGCGATCGCTTCCCCCATTCTACCATTAACTCAGGCACTTAATTAACCAATAATCTGGCAGTTTCATTGACAAAAAATCAACTATATCTTCCAGGGTTATCCCCACAGGAAACTCGCGATTTTCCCAATCAATAATCGCTTGATATATACACTCAAACATAATGCGATCGCTCCTTTCCATAATCACATATTCCCCATTGTTAACCGCATCAAGTTTCTGAATTTCTCGCAGACCAACATCTCCCCTTATCGGCGGTTCCACAGCATCCCGCATTAACCGAAACCGCATTTTTTTATGAGCAAGAACCAAGCGATTAAAATTTTTCATTCTCGCAGTAAACGCACTCCCTGAACCGTGTAAAAATGCCAGCACATAAGTTTGTTGACCTGTTTTAATACACAAATGCTCTGGGATGGTCAGCTTGCCAAATGACAGTTGTTCAACCTTCATCGGATATCGGTTAGTAAATGCAGAAACAATCGACATCAGTTTTCCCACATCATCCATATCACTGATAACGCGAGGTTTATCATAGTCCTTTTCCCATTGGTTTAACAGGTTTTTCCAATATTCATCTAATTGAACATCGACAACTTTTTCCGATTCATAATCAGCTTTTATTGCAGGTTCCGGCTCTGTTGGTCGTGCTTCCGTCGCATCTTCCCCTGTTTGTTCGTTAGGCAAATCCACAAAATCTAATTCAGGTTCATCTGTTTCTGCTAATGGCTTTTCAATGGGAGAGAGAGTCAGATTATCAAATTTTTTAATCGCCTCTCCTACCGCTTTATAAATAGCTTGTAATTCCTGTTTAAACTGCACCGCCTCCACTGCTATAGGGTTCCGAGGTGGAATAATTCGCGGTAGGGGAACACCCTGCACCTTATGGCGGAAGTAATCAGAAGCACGTTTAATAACTGCGCGAATTGAGGGTTGATTGACAATTTCTGCGAGTTCCTGTTTCGTGAAGAGCAGTCCAATATCAACCGTAGCGTGAGGGGAATTAGTTTCAGTTTTTAGCTGACAGAGAGTTTTGAGTAATTGATGCAGTTGTGCTTTAGATGGTCTTTCCAATGTCACCACAGACTGAGAAACTCGGTCTATCACCGAACCATCAAATTGTTCTTGAAAACGCTCCCAACGGTCAGGAAATAAATTCAGAATAATTAAGCTATTGGGAACGTGGGTTAAAATTTCCTTCACTGTCGAACCGAAACTTGCTAAAGTTGATTCGTGGCGTGTATCAAATAGGGACTCCAGTTGGTCAAAAATTAGGATCAGTGGTTCATCTAGTAGCGACAGTTGACCTAGGGTTTTGATAGCCTCTAGGGCAAATTCTTCCCGGTTAAAATCTTCCCCCCAGGGTGTTAATCCCACCTGGTTTAATTCTTCGGATAAGTCAGCATCTCCATTCCCAGATAACCAATGGCGCACCAGGTTTTTTCGGCTAATTTCCGTATACCGACAGAACCGCATAATCCCTTTTAATACTTGGGAACTATAGTCCGTGGAGAGTCCATATTTAGCCCGCCACCACGCCAAAATTTTCTTTTCTATCGCGTCCCAATTTTGCCGATAGCGGTCTGTTCCTGGCTTTCCTACCCGTTCATATAGCGAGAGGTTATCATTCTGTAATTTAGCGATCATTAGTTTACCTTTGTCGCTATTTACCCAGTCAGTTTGGCTCAGAATATTAACAAAACTTTTGGCAAAAAACTGTTCGAGTTGCGTCAGCTTCTTCTGGGGAATTTTTTCGGAAAAAGATTCTAGGATTCTGGTATATGTATGGTAGTTCACCGCCTTAGCATTAGTCGGGTGGCGGATAAAAAATAGGCGGTTTGTCTTCAGGACTTCTTGAGCCAGTCGCATCATTAAATGGGTTTTACCAGAACCTGGTTCTCCCAGAACTATGGCTCCCTGGCTTTGATGGTTGGGGGATTGTTTGATTTCATGAATGACGGCTTTTAGGGTGTCAAATTGATGGCTGTAAATATCCCCATAGTCCGGGTGATATTCAAAGGGTGTATTGACTCGAATACTGCTGAAAGGATTAGGGGTATTCTGGTATAGTTCGGCAATATTTTCAGACATGACTGGTGATTTTAAGGAGTTTAAATAACTATAAAGTTGGTAGGTAAATTGTGCATCATAACTAGCACTGTGAGCATGGCGATCGTCAAATCTCTGGCGGTTTAATCGCAAATCTAACGTTTTGCATAAGTAACTTAATCCATAGTCGGGAAGGTTTGGTAACTGCTTTTTGGCTAACTTACAGGTACAGATAAATTGATAATTTGGATAGGAAATTTCGACTTGTTTAAAGCTGCGTTTTAATATCCGTTGGTCATGTTCTGCATGATGGCAGATTATGACTTGATTATGGCACAGATTATCGACTTGTTTAACTATATCTAGCAGTGTTTCCTGATGCAGTCTCAATGTCGGTTCTGGGTGGTTTTTGGCGACAAATGCGTGATACAAAATTGCTCCCTGATTATCCACCAGCGCCACTTCCGTTAAGCTGTCTCTCCCTTCTGTATCTAATACAATAAACGAACTTGTATTTAGGTGGTAGTTATCCCTGGTCATGTGAAGTATAGATAATTATATTTTTTGCCAACCCATTTCTCCTAGTCTCCTATTTTTAGCCAAAAGTAAATTATAGGCATTTACTGGCATTTTAAGCAATCACAATTTACAATTCTTAATGATTGTGTGGATACCACAGGTTTAAGGTTGGCTCAAAAAATCCCCAACCTGGCGTTCTGACAGCAAAAAAGGGAATGAAGACTAAGAAGTAGTCTCATTCCCCTAGAGTTAAGTCAGGGGCGATCGCCAAAAATCTTCAACACCCGACTATGCTACTATGTTATTTTACCAAAGGTGGTCGGTTCGGCGCAGGACCGGTGTTTAATTCAAAATCTCTACAATTAATGGCTTCTTCTGATAAGGCTTTACAGGGATGAACGGTACATTTTAAGCGATAGTCTCCCGTAAAAAAAGCGCAGCGACTACAGGGGATATCATGGAGTTTTTTAACGTTTTTAACACCATCTTTAATGGCGATAATAGATGAGTAAATAAATCCCATCAAGGTTATGGATATAAACAATGGAAAGATGAGATTAATTGGCGTTAATGCGGTTTCAGACATGACTATCTCCTGGGAAAATTGATTTTTTTAGCAAAGGAAGGGTCTCCTATAACTGGAATGAGTTGGAATTATTGGATATATTATTCAGTCATAAATCAGAGCATCTTCGGAGCAGAGATAATCTGAAAAACCAAGGAGATCATCCCAAAAATTAACAATAGTCTCACCGACTTTTTGCGGATAAAAATAATGGCAAAAATAGCGACTATCTGGACATTGCCAAAGGCGATCGCATGGTTTAAAAAACCTTTCCCACCCCTGCCATAAATTCTGGTCAATAACCAGGTCATGTTCCCCTCTACATACCAGTAAAGGAACCGGGACACCACCAGGAGAAAAACTCACCCGTTTATATAAACTATGGGGAGACAGGGAACTAATCAGATCCTCTTTTAAAATCCCCATCAATTTTTTAGTAATGGGAGGACATTGAAACCCAAACAGGTTATAAACCGTTTGATTTAACAGTTTTTCTTGACCACAATTGAGAAGCTGTCGTTGTACATAATAATGAGCCTGCCAATCAACAGACGGATAAAAACCCACAGAAATCAAAGTAAGCGATCGCACCATTTCCGGATGTTGACGAGCATATAATAACCCCAACAATCCACTAATACCATGCCCAATTAAATGCACAGGATAATCACAATTTTTCAGATAGTTATGGAGCCAAATTAACGGCGGATTAAATGACAGCGGTTCATCCAGACTCAGATAATACCTATATTGGCTAATATAAGCCGAGTGAGACAAAAAATTTAAGCAGGGTTGGTTAAACTCTTGTAAAGCTGGGCTGACATTTAACCAAACTGCATCATGTAAGACAGCCATGAATTTCTCCTAATGATATTTCCGGCAATTGTATCGATTAATGAGGGCAAGTAGGGGAGTGTTTTTCTGAATAACTAGCCTCAAATAAGAGTCGGTCAACACTTTCTGAAGCTGGCAAAGTCAGGCGACAATTTTGGCATTGCCAATATAAGCCATGATGGCTAAAATGTAGCAGTAATTCTCCAGAGCAACAAGGACAATTCATTTAACCTATTCCCATTTGCTAAAGGATATGAGACGCGGGGGTAAGTCATCTCTAATCGAGTAGTGGATGAGTCAATAGATATCAAGAGATGACACTGACCCATCCACCCACCCGTCTAGGGGGGACTTACTCAGACTTAAACCTCAATAGAGTTTAAAGCTCGTTCAACCCGACGAAAATCAAATCCCAAGGCTCTCAGAGCGTGCCAAAGATGTCCTTGTAGGAAGAAGAATGCTAAGAAGAAATGAGCATTAGCTAACCAACAGCGGGGGGTATGAGCGCCCATGGGTAGGACGGTTGTATCTGCAAAGTAAGGCGCAATTCCGAGTTTAATATCTAGGGGCGGACCGTAGAACTCCACAGGATAAGCCAAAGTATTCACAGCGCAGAAATAAGCTGCCACAAAACCGGCTAAAGCAATGCCACCCAAGGAGTAAGAGAGGATAGCTTCTCCTGAAAAAATCAGGACTTTTTTCGCCCATTTGAGGGGGGGAACCAAGATATGCCAAACACCGCCAGCAATGAGCATCACCCCTACATAAATATGACCGCCAACTAAATCTTCAAGGTTATCGATAGTGGCAAAATGGGTTTGATAGCCATAGATAGTTGCGGGGTTAAGGGTAGGCTCTGTTACCAGACGGACGGTTTGAGTTGCTGCATCATACAGTCCGCCAAAATACATAGCTTTGGCGACTAGCAATAAGGCTCCCATACCTAAAAACAGTAAGTGATGCCCTAAAATTAAGCCCAACTGTTTTGGGTCTTCCCAATCAAAATGAAATTTCTTGGCTTGACCCTGGGCGGTTTTTAAATCTTCGGGTGCTTTAAAGGTGTGAAATAGCGCTCCGGCACCTAATACGGCTGAGGAGATTAAATGAACGGCTCCCACCACAAAGAAAGGGTAAGTATCTACCACTTGTCCACCATCCCCGACACCTAATCCCAGGGTGGCTAGGTGAGGTAGCAGAATTAACCCTTGTTCGCCCATTGGTAGGCTGGGGTCGAACCAGGAAACCTCAAACAGGGTAAAGGCTCCGGCCCAAAATGCAATTAAGGCTGATTGAGCAACGTGGGCGGCAATAAATAGCCCAGACAGGTTAGCAAAGCGGGCATTACCCGCCCACCAGTCATATTTGACGCTTGGATTTTCGTAAGTCTGCATAGTGCTACAACGTTATACATCTTCCCAGCTTATTGCATAAGTATCTCAATAAGCTATTAAGACTTATTGTAAATAACTTTCAATAAAACGCAAGTTAAGTTTTGTTACGAATAGCCAAAAGCCATATATATCAATGATTTAAGCCAAATTACCCCTAGATATTGGCTAAATTTATTATCAATAATCAATAATTCAGTCGCAAACTACAAGTATTAATTATCAATTAAGATGGCCATGCACAAAAAAAGACCCCGATGGTATCGGAGTCCCTGGTTTTTGATTAAGGGGGGGCGAAGCCAAAGGCGGCCCCAAACCTTAACTGATATCTTAACTGAAATTTTAGTAGTCGAAGTCGCCACCCATGCCAGCGCCAGCGGGAGCGGCGTTGTCTTTGGGTTCTGGTTTGTCAGCGACGATACACTCGGTAGTTAAGACCATGCCAGCGATAGAAGCGGCATTTTGGAGAGCAGAGCGAGTGACTTTGGCGGGGTCAACAATACCAGCCTCGAACATATTGACATATTCGCCATTGGCTGCATTGTAGCCGACATCAAAGGATTTTTCTTTCACCCGTTCAGCGACGACAGCGCCATTTTCGCCAGCATTTTCAGCGATCCGTTTCAGGGGAGACAACAGAGCGCGAGCGACAATCATAGCACCGGTGAGAGCCTCACCAGTCAATTGGTTGCTGGTCGCCCACTCTTCCAACTGGGGAGCCAAGTGAGCCAGAGTTGTACCACCACCGGGCACAATTCCTTCCTCAACAGCAGCTTTGGTGGCGTTGATGGCATCTTCGAGGCGCAGTTTGCGGTCTTTCATTTCGGTTTCTGTCGCAGCACCAACTTTGATAACTGCTACACCACCAGCCAATTTAGCCAGACGCTCTTGTAGTTTCTCTTTGTCATAGGAAGACTCGGTTTCTTCCATTTGACGGCGTAGCTGCTCACAACGAGCTTTAACGCCAGCTTCGTTACCTTCAGCAACAATGGTGGTGTTGTCTTTGGTGATGGTGATGCGGCGAGCTTTACCAAGCATATCAATCTTGGTGCTTTCCAGTTTCAGACCAGCATCCTCAGTGATGACTTGACCACCGGTGAGAACTGCAATATCTTCTAACATGGCTTTGCGGCGATCGCCAAAACCAGGAGCTTTAACAGCAGCCACATTCAGCACACCGCGCAGGCGGTTAACCACGAGGGTAGCCAGGGCTTCTTTTTCGATATCCTCAGCAATGATTAACAGAGGACGACTAGAGCGAGCTACTTGTTCGAGAACCGGAACTAAATCCTGAACCAAGGTAATTTTTTTATCGGTGAGCAGGATATAAGGTTCATCGAGGATAGCTTCCATGCGCTCGGTATCGGTAGCGAAGTAAGGGGAGATATAGCCCTTATCAAAGCGCATACCTTCGGTGATTTCCAGTTCGGTAGTCATGGACTTACCTTCTTCGAGGGAAATCACGCCCTCTTTACCCACTTTGTCCATGGCTTCAGCGATCATCTGACCAACTTCTTCGTCGTTACCAGCAGAGATGGTACCAACTTGAGCGATCGCTTTAGAATCTTCCACAGGGCGAGCGTGTTCAGCAATTCTGTCTACCAAGAAAGCTGTCGCTTTATCAATTCCCCGTTTCAGTTCAATGGGGTTAGCTCCGGCTGCTACGTTCCGCAGTCCTTCTTTAACCATGGCATGGGCGAGAACCGTTGCAGTGGTGGTTCCATCTCCAGCCGCATCGTTGGTTTTAGAAGCCGCTTGACGAATCAGGGCTACACCAGTATTCTCAATGTTATCTTCGAGTTCGATTTCTTTGGCGATCGTCACCCCGTCGTTAACGATTTGGGGTGCGCCAAATTTCTTTTCCAGGACTACGTTACGGCCTTTTGGTCCGAGAGTAACGGCTACGGACTCAGCCAAGATGTCCATACCACGTTCGAGGGCGCGACGAGCATTTTCGTTGTATATAATACGTTTTGCCATAGGTTCCTATTTCAGTTGCTATTCGGATACTACAAAGGATTGTGAATCAGCTTTCACGCTGAGACACCCACAGAAGAGTCAAAATGTGGGATAGTTATTAGTTGACGGTTTAGTTGACGATCGCCAGAATGTCTTTTTCGGCTAACAGGACGTATTCATCGCCACCGAGTTTAATGTCAGTTCCGGCGTATTTGGAATACAGAACTTTGTCGCCGACTTTGACTTCCATTTCGCAGCGGGAGCCATCATCATTGCGTCGTCCCGGTCCAGCGGCTACGATTTCGCCAACCTGGGGTTTTTCTTTAGCAGTGTCCGGCAGGAGAATTCCGCCTGCAGTTTTTTCTTCTGAAGCACTGACCTTAACGAAAACGCGCTCGCCAAGGGGTTTAACCGTAGAAACACTAAGAGAGACAGCAGCCATTCAATTACCTCCTATTTTCAAACACTGGGGGTGAGAGTTAACAGCATTTAGACCCCACGAACGGGAAACTGTCTCAAGTTTGCCCATCTCGGTCGAATGTCCATCTGATGTTTTTAGCACTCTCAACCTCTGAGTGCTAATTTACCTAATCGAGTGAGGCGATCGCAACAGCATCAACTGTACGGGTTCCCGAACAGATCCGGTAGTGAAAAGTGAAAATAGCCGAAAATTTAGTGCTGAGTGCGAACTTGCCACTGTTTCCCATGTCTCCCGTATAATGGATAATCGAGTCTCAGGTATCATTATCCGTAATTCCATGATTGAACATCCTCAAAACCCAGAACCGGAAACTGAAAACCCCCAGTATTGCGAAGGAGGGTCCCTATCCGCGACAGTTAAGAACCTAGGCTTATCGCAAATTCAGCGTCACATATTCCTATGCGCTGACCAAACCCACCCCAAATGCTGCTCCAAGTCAGCTAGTATCGAATCTTGGAATTATCTAAAAAATCGGCTCAAAGAACTAAACCTAGACCGTCCCACAGCCGACCATCCCGGTTGTATATTTAGAACCAAAGCCAATTGTTTGCGGGTGTGTTGTCAAGGGCCAATTTTAGTAGTATATCCCGATGGTGTTTGGTATAGATCCGCCACTCCCGAAGTGATTGAACGGATTATTCAAGAACACCTAATCGGGTCTAGTGTTGTAGAGGAGTACGCCTTTCTCAGCCACCCATTAAGTTTATCTGAGCTAGAAAACAACAGTTGATTATCAGTCACTGACAGGGTAAGGAGTCCGATTCTAGCTGGCATGGTTGAATTTTAAGATATCATAGGGTAAAACCCCCTGTATACTGCTGCCCCTAGGAAGTTCACCCAAACTGTTAATAGTCCCCCAACTAGATCATATCTCCAACGGAACAATGAACCAAAATACTGTCGCACCGGAACCAAGGCGACTTATGCTAGTAGACGATGATCCTAACCTCGTGATTTTGGTCAGCGATTATCTGGAGTTGCGAGGGTATCAAGTCACCATTGCCGAAAATGGTCAAAAAGCCCTCGAAAAACTGGAAGAAGAAGTGCCAGAATTAATAATTTGTGACATTATGATGCCGGAGATGGATGGCTATACCCTAGTCAAGCTAATCCGGGAAAATTCCCAATTTGGTTGGATTCCGGTAATTTTCCTATCCGCCAAAGGACAAAGCGAAGACCGGGTTAAAGGCCTCAATACCGGGGCTGATGTGTATATGGTCAAGCCTTTTGATCCAGAAGAACTAATGGCTCAGGTAGAGTCATCTCTGCGACAAACTGAACGTCTAACCCGATATCGTAAATCCGTCATCGGAACCTCCCCAAAAATTAAAGTTCGCTCTGGGGTGGAGTTGACCCCAACAGAGTTAAAGGTGGTTGAGTTGGTAGCCAAGGGAAAGGGAAACCGAGAAATCTCCAAAATTATGGAAGTCAGCCAGCGGACTATTGAAAGCCATATCAGTAATATGTTAGGTAAAACTGGACTTCATAACCGCACCCAACTAGCTCGCTGGGCTTTGGAGAGTCAAGAAATGTAGGGGTTTTCTGCTGAGTGGGGCGATCGCTGGCGCAAGTTGATCGCACAACACTGTATACTATTATGAGGGTCATAATCGGACTTCTATATTTTAAATTGAGACCAGAAAACACTACTATTAGTCAGTTTCAGCCAAAGCGCCGCCCATGCTACGAATGTACCAGTTAGGTATTTCGTCAGTTAGTGGCGTTTGTGGTGTCCAGTCATCAGTCCAGTATGGCATTATTACCTACCACAGAAATCACTCGGTCGCACTGGCTATATCTTAGACCTTGATGGCTCGCTGACTAACTTTAGCAGTAAGATACTACTGTGGCTCGCTGTTGGTCTGGCTTTAACTAAACTCCTGAAGATCATAACCGCCATTGAAAGGAGGGTAAGATCGGCTAGTAGTGATTTCAATTGCAGCTAATATAATCAAAGGTGAAACTCAGGTAAAACTCTCGTAAAATTAGGATATTGAACAGCCAATATGATATTTTTATATGGTTCTGACAACTCGAAAATTAGGGTTTTGTTAGCCTATTGGAGGATAGTAAAACCTAGGCATAGGTTCGATTATAGGCTCTGATATGACATATCAATCTTGTCAGAGATTCGGGTTAAACTTAGTGAGTATTCACGTGCTAAGATAAAGTATCTAGTTTAAATTCTTTACTACAAATATTAGGTCTTTAGTTTGTATGCCTAACTTGAGAAACCGTCTATCTATTTTTGTAGACGGTAACAATATGTTCTACGCTCAACAAAAAAACGGCTGGTTTTTTGATCCCCGAAGGGTTTTGGACTATTTTAAACATGAACAAGCCGATCTGATTTTTATTAATGCTTTCTGGTACACGGGACTCAAAGACCCTCAAGACCAAAGGGGGTTTCGGGATGCCTTGATTAGCCTAGGATATACAGTCCGCACCAAAATTTTAAAAGAATACTATGATGATAGTTCAGGTAGGTATTCTCAAAAGGCAAATCTGGACATTGAAATTGTGGTCGATATGTTTAATACGGTAGATCAATACGATCGCGTAGTGTTGTTTAGCGGAGATGGTGATTTTGAGCGAGCTATTGAGTTGCTACGTTCTAAAAATACTCATATCACCGTGGTTTCCACAGAAGGAATGATTGCGAGGGAACTACGCAACGCTACCGATCGCTATATAGATCTTAACGACATCCGAGACCAGATTGAGAAAATCGACTATTAAGTTAAACTGTTGACTATGGGAGGATTTACACCAATGACTATTCAACCCCACCCAGATCGGGTAATTATTTTTGATACTACCCTACGGGACGGAGAACAATGCCCAGGAGCTACCTTAAACGTTGATGAAAAGCTAGTGATTGCTCGACAACTAGCGCGTTTAGGAGTAGATGTAATTGAAGCCGGGTTTGCGATCGCCAGTAGCGGAGACTTTGAAGCCGTACAACGCATTGCGGAAACCGTAGGAACCGAAAACGGTCCGATTATATGTAGTCTAGCTCGGTCTGTCAAGGCTGATATTGAAGCGGCGGCTAAGGCTCTGAAACCGGCGGCTCATCCCCGCATTCATACTTTTATTGCTACCTCTGATATTCACCTGAAATACAAACTCAAAAAGACTCGCCAGGAAGTCCTAGACATCACCAGCGAGATGGTAGCCTATGCTAAATCGTTATGTGAGGATATCGAATTTTCTCCAGAGGACGCTGGACGCTCTGACCCCGAATTTCTCTATCAAGTTTTAGAAAGAGCGATCGCCGCTGGTGCGACAACAGTTAATATTCCCGATACTGTCGGCTACACCACCCCCTCAGAATTTGGCGGTTTAATTCGCGGAATTAAAGAAAACGTCCCCAATATCGATCAAGCCATTATCTCCGTCCACGGTCACAACGACCTAGGGTTAGCGGTGGCTAACTTCCTAGAAGCCGTTAAAAATGGCGCACGACAACTCGAATGTACTATTAATGGTATCGGAGAGCGTGCCGGAAATGCAGCCCTAGAAGAGTTAGTTATGGCTCTCCATGTGCGCCGACAATTCTTTAACCCCTTCTTCGGTCGTCCGGCTGACTCAGAAGTTCCCATCACCAATATTAATACCCGTGAGATTTACAAAACTTCCCGTCTGGTATCTAACCTAACGGGGATGTTAGTACAGCCGAATAAGGCCATTGTCGGTGCTAATGCCTTCGCTCACGAGTCGGGAATTCACCAAGATGGAGTTCTCAAAAATAAGTTAACCTATGAAATCATGGATGCTCAATCCATTGGATTGAATGATAACCTGATTGTCTTAGGTAAACATTCCGGCCGCCATGCCTTCCAAAATCGTCTACAGGAGTTGGGTTTTGACCTGTCTGATGATGAGATTAATAAGGCTTTTGTCCGATTTAAAGATGTGGCTGACAAGAAAAAAGAAGTCACTAACTGGGATATTGAAGCCATTGTTAATGATGAAATTCAACAAACCCCAGAATTGTTCCGCCTGGAGTTAGTACAGGTGTCATGTGGAAATAATGCTCGTCCTACGGCGACTGTTACCCTCAGAACTCCTGAAGGTCAAGAGTTGACTGACGCGGCTACGGGAACTGGTCCGGTGGATGCGGTTTATAAAGCTATTAACCGGGTGGTTAATGTTCCTAATGAGTTGATTGAGTTTGCGGTACAGTCAGTAACTGCGGGAATTGATGCGATCGGAGAGGTTACTATTCGCTTACGCTATCAAGGACGAGTCTTTTCTGGTCATGCTGCTAATACTGACATTATCGTAGCTTCTGCTCAGGCTTACATTAATGCTCTCAATCGCCTACAATCTTCCCTAGAACCAAAATCTAATCAGGTGGGCGATCGCCAATCTGTTATTAGTGTTTAAAGGGTTAATTTTCATGGGAGAGGGTTGGGGATTTGTCCCCAGCCCCCCTATCTGTGGACAGATTTAATTCAATCCCGACTGAAATAAATTTCCCAGTCTGTAAGTAAATGTTAAGCTAGAGCAATGTTCCGTTATTGAAGTTGATATCGAAGAATCTAATATGTTATCTCAACCCATATTTGACGATCGCTCTCTCAGTCAGTCCTTTTATCAAACTCTGATTAAACGCTTCCCTAACTCTCTACACCAGTCAATTCAAGACCTTTTAACTGAATGTCGCCTAGGTATGGCTCCGAGTCCAACGGGAGTCAAAACTTTTTTTATTATTGCTCCCTCTGTGTTAATTGGCGATCGACTTCTCCATCAAATTGATACTATTATCGACCGTGTGGCTGACCTCATGGGAGGTGTCGGACAAGTTGCTATTTGCATTCATCCCCCACAAGACATTAGCGATCAACCTACCACAGAAGTTAATAGCGATCGCTCTCCCCACACTCACCCACAATACATGATGTGTAAAATTTTCCCCGTCTTGATCAATGAATAATAGGGACGCTATGTAGGGGCGGGTTCCACCGTTAACTACATATGGGGGTGAGAGGATTAAAAAACCCGCCCTTAACCGAGAGTTCCACCGTTAATTAGATTTGGGGGTGAGAGGATTAAAAAACCCGCCCTTAACCGAGAGTTCCACCGTTAATTAGATGTGGGGGTGAGAGGATTAAAAAACCCGCCCTTAACCGAGGGTTCCACCGTTAACTACATCTGGGGGTGAGAGGATTAAAAAACCCGCCCTTAACCGAGGGTTCCACCGTTAACTACATCTGGGGGTGAGAGGATTAAAAAACCCGCCCTCCGGCTGTAGCCAAATCATGTATTTTGGCATTAAGACAAGGAACCATCATAGCATTAGCTTATCAGGTTTTGGTTAAACCTGTCAACTGGCTGCTGAAAAATTCTCGAAAATTCCCGGCTTTAGATAAGTGATACAAATATTTTTGCCGGAATAATTTTAATATTCAAAAAATTGTTAATAATTGTTGCGAAATTTATTACAAATTATTCTCAATACTTGACGAGAGAATGGGGGTTCTGGTAGTTTTAGAGAAATAATAATCCAGGGGTTCTTATGCAAAATTCGCAAAATATCGGCTAGAACCATGATTCTCTGGTGATTTAGGGTAAGTTGTTGGGGTAAATTGGAGTTATTCGATGCACGGGTTTTGGGGTAAATTGATCCTAGCCCCGCAGCCTGGTATTGACAAAATACACTTTTTGTGTATAGAGGTTTTTGCTAAGGATAGGGGCTATGATGGTGCTATAGGTCCAAGGTAGCAAAAGTAGGACCATCAGGGGACTCAATTAACTCTCGTACCCGATAAATAGGGCGATCCTGAGACTCATGATAGGTCCGCATAAGCAACTCAGCCAAGAGTCCAAAACACAATAATTGAATACCAGTTAATGTGAGCAAAACAGCCAACATTAAGAGAGGTCTGTGTCCGATACTAGCGCCCAATACTAAGCGGAGGAAACTGAGATACCCTCCGGCGGTGATACCAAATAGTAAAAGGACAAAACCCAGCAGCCCAAAAACGTGCATAGGTCGGGTGAGAAAGGTTTTGATAAAAGCAATGGTAAATAAATCCATTAATACGCGAAAGGTGCGACCTAAACCGTACTTACTGCGACCATAGCGGCGGGGATGATGTCGCACAGGTAATTCAGTGACTCGTGCGCCTTCGATAAAAGCCAAAACGGGTAAAAAGCGGTGTAATTCTCCATAGAGTTTCATGTCATGGACTACTTCTGCACGATAGGCTTTGAGAGAACAGCCATAATCATGAAGTTGGACTCCGGTAATTTTACCGATTAACCAGTTAGCAATTTTGGAGGGAAGTAGGCGAGTTAAGAAGTCATCTTGACGATGTTTGCGCCAGCCACTTACTACGTCGTAACCCTTAGATAATTCTGCTAATAAATGGGGTATATCAGCGGGATCATTTTGTAGGTCTCCGTCGAGGGTGACAATGACTTGACCTTTGGCGTGGTTAAAACCGGCAGACATAGCGGGGGTTTGACCGTAGTTGCGACGGAGGATAATTACCCGTAGGTGAGGATTGGTTAAGACCTGTTGTTTGAGTAATTCGGCGGAACCGTCTACAGAACCATCATCGACGCAAATTAATTCATAGGCGATCGCCGCATCGGTGAAACTCTGGTGAATGGAAGTGATGAGAGTGGGTAAACTTTCTAATTCGTTATAAACAGGTACGACCACAGAAACGGTGAAGCTGGTGTGCTTGTCCGACCTATCATCAACCCTGACGCAGCCAGATTTTCCTGGTAAAATATCCATGTGGTATATGTGAGCGTTTAGCAATTCCTAGAAATCCTACAACATTCGGGGTATAGTTGACAGGGGAGTAAGCCAATTGGTGCGGGTTCGTGGTTCGGTTGATGGCTAGTCAAACACCCTGGACTGATGTTCATGCTAAGGTACATAGATCTCTGAGAAGCCGAAATCTTTTACCCTGTGGAGAGGCCCTGTTGGTGGCTGTGTCTGGGGGTCAAGATTCGATGTGTTTAATCAGACTATTATTAGACTTGCAAGGGAAATGGAATTGGCGAATGGCGATCGCCCATTGTGATCATCAGTGGCGGCGCGACTCGGTAGCTAATGCTGATTATATTGAGGAGTTGGGTAAAATTTGGCAGGTCCCATGTTACCGATTAACAGCCCCACAAATACCGAAAACAGAAGCGGCGGCGCGGGAGTGGCGTTATCAAGTGTTGGGGGAAATTGCCCAAACAGATAATTATGGTTATGTAGTAACAGGTCATACGAAAAGCGATCGGGCGGAGACGTTATTATATAATCTAATTCGTGGTAGTGGTGCCGATGGATTAACTTCTTTAGTGTGGAGTCGTCCTATATTCGGGAGGGAGACAGAAACAAAGCCAATATTAGTGCGTCCTTTACTAGAGATAACTCGTCAGGAAACGGGAGAATTTTGTCAACAGCGAGATTTGCAAATTTGGGAAGATAGCACTAATACAGATGTGAGTTATGCTAGAAACCGTATTCGACATCAACTGATACCGGAGTTGGCAAATAAGTTTAACCCCAAGGTTGAACAAGCCTTAGCCCAAACGGCTGAATTATTGCGGGCTGATGTAGAATATTTGGAACAAGAAGCTGATGAATTATATAGTTTGGCTATGGCTCCTGCGCCGTGTAATAATAGCTATGGAGTAAATCGCCACAAATTGAAATCAGCCCCTTTAGCCCTGCAACGTCGGGTGATGAGAAGGTTTTTAGAGGAGGTACTGAGGAAAGGGACTAACTTTGAACAAGTCGAAAAACTGACCCGCTTAATTTATGCCCCAAACCGATCGCAAAGTGATCCTTTTCCCGGTGGTGCGATCGCCCAAGTTGAGGGAGAATGGATCTGGTTAAAATTTCCGCCCCAAGTGGGTGATGAAGCTAATTAATCATTCACAACAGGAATTTTTCACGATGTATATACCTATTTGGCCGGGTAATGCTAAAACTTTAGGTGCTACCTGGGACGGTAAAGGGACTAACTTTGCATTATTCAGTGAAAATGCCACAGCAGTTGAACTGTGCTTATTTGATAGTAAAGACCAAGAGACTCGCATTCCCCTAACGGAAGTGAAAAACTTTGTCTGGCATGGTTATGTACCAGGAATAGCCCCCGGTCAACGCTATGGTTTCCGGGTTCATGGTCCTTTTGCACCCCATGAAGGTCATCGTTTTAATCCTCATAAACTGCTGATTGATCCCTATGCCAAAGCCTTGGATGGTGAAATTGGCTATGGTGAAGAAATTTTTGGCTATCGATGGGAAGATCCCGAATTAGATTTAGGCTATTCGGAATTGGATGATGCTCATTTAGTGCCGAAAGCGGTGGTTGTAGATGAGTCCTTCGACTGGGAAGATGATCAGCTCCTGGATATTCCCCAACATGAGACAATTATTTATGAAATGCACGTGCGGGGATTTACTAAACTACACCCGGATATCCCGGAAGAATTACGGGGCACTTATGGGGGTTTGGGACATCCGGCGGCGATCGCCTATTTACAGTCCCTAGGAATTACAGCAGTGGAATTGATGCCTGTTCATCATTTTCTATCTCAACCGGGACACTTGGTAGACAAGGGGTTAATAAATTATTGGGGTTATGACTCAATTGGCTATTTTGCGCCACAGTATAACTATAGTGCTGACCCCACCGCTGGCAACCAAGTCCGGGAATTTAAGGAAATGGTAAAAGCCCTCCATGCTGGAGGTATCGAAGTAATTTTAGATGTTGTCTATAACCACACCGGAGAAGGCAACCATTGCGGTCCGACTCTGTCCCTGCGGGGGATTGATAATGCTAGTTATTATCGGTTAATGGAAGACGATCGCCGCTATTATATGGACTTTACTGGCTGTGGTAATTCCCTCAATGTTAGCCAGCCCCAAGTTCTGAAACTGATTATGGATAGCCTGCGCTATTGGGTTTTGGAAATGCACGTTGATGGCTTCCGCTTTGACCTAGCCTCGGCTTTGGCGCGAGAACTCTATGAGGTCAATAGTCTAGCGGCATTTTTTGATATTATCCACCAAGATCCGGTGCTTTCTAATGTCAAGTTGATCGCTGAACCTTGGGACGTGGGAGAAGGTGGCTATCAGGTGGGTAAATTCCCCCTGTTATGGTCGGAATGGAATGGCAAATATAGGGATACGGTGCGGGACTTCTGGCGCGGTGAGGATAGTTCTTTGGCGGAATTTGCTTATCGGTTTACCGGGAGTTCTGACCTGTATGAGGATAATGGACGACAACCTCACGCTAGTATTAATTTTGTCACCGCCCATGATGGATTTACTCTCAATGACTTGGTGAGTTACAACGAAAAACACAACGAAGAGAATGGGGAGGATAACAACGACGGGGAAAGCCATAACCGCTCTTGGAATTGTGGGGAAGAAGGCGAAACAGATGATCCTGATATTTTAGAGTTGCGAAACCGCCAGCGTCGTAATTTCTTGGTGACATTAATGTTATCCCAAGGGGTGCCGATGATGGTCAGCGGTGATGAGTTGGGACGGACTCAAAAAGGCAATAATAATGCCTACTGTCAAGATAATGAAATTTCTTGGCTCGATTGGGATCTACCTGGGTCTAATGCGACTCTGTTGGATTTTACCCGTCAGTTGATTTATTTCCGCCGCCAACATCCGGTTTTCCGCCGCCGTAAGTGGTTCCAAGGACAAGCTATTCATGGTTCGGGAGTTAATGATCTGGGCTGGTTTAATCCAGACGGCGGCGAAATGACTGAGGAACAATGGAATGCTGGATATGCTAAGGCGATCGCTGTTTTTCTGAATGGTGAGGAAATTCCCGCCCGTGGTCCTAAGGGTGAACGGGTGATGGATGATAGCTTTATGCTATTATTTAATGCTCACTATGAGGAAATCGAATTTGTTTTACCAGAAGGTTTACAGGCTCGACATTGGCAAGTTATTATTGATACCAAAGAATCTTTATTGCTGCCACAAGGACCTTATTACTCTGGTAATCAACCTATCCTAACTGAAGCGCGATCAGTGATCGTTATGCAAATGCGTTAGGAATTAATGGAAAATTTGGGGAGGGACAATTGATGATTGATGATTGTCAATTGTCTTTTCCTTGTCTGTTAGTCAATTCCCGATTTACTAAACTACTCCCAATGGCGATCGCTCAAATTTTTCAACAGTTTGGGGCTTGGTTTCCCAGCGCACATCAAAAAATTAAAGCCCAGGCTGATGAGTTGGGGGACAAATTTAAGGGAATAGAACTTGACCCAATTCCACCCCAGAATTTACTGCGCCTCAAACAAGCTGTGGCTGATTTAAAGACACCATCACCTCACCAAGAGTTATTGCGCGCACAATTGTCGCAAGCGATTAATTCCTGGTCTGAGGGGGCAGAATGTGATAATGCTATGGTGGTTTTGGCTAGTCCGGTAGAGGCTATATCTACTGTGTTTTGGGATACTTTGAGTTCCTCAGAACCAATGGATGGTTTGACTCGCCAATGGCTGCCTTGGTCAGAGCGACCGGGAAACCATACTATTATTATATCACAACTAGAAGAGAGTATTTTACAACCGACTCAGGAAGAGCGATCGCTGGTGGTAATTCCTGATTTGAGTTGGTGTTTTTTGCGGTGTGTCGATGGTTTGCTGGGAATTGAAAGGTTAGCAGATGCGATTTTTAGCGATCGCTCACGGTTTTGGCTGATTGGTTGTAACCATTGGAGTTGGCTATATTTAGATCGAGTTTGTCAACTGGGAAATTTGGTGGGTGTGAAAACATCAATTCCGCCTCTCAGTGCGATCGAACTCAAGGAATGGTTAACTCCGGTATGGGAAACTGTAGATCTACAATGGGGTGAAAAATCCGAGGGTGAGGAGGAAAAACCAGATGACAACTGGTGTTGTAGTGAGGAAAAACGATATTTTGAGCAGCTAGAAGATGTGTCTGAGGGTAATCGTGCGATCGCTGCTGACGCTTGGCTAAATTCTTTGGGTATTTCCCCGCCGCCAGAAGAGGAAGAGGAGGAAGAAGGGGAAAACCAGACCGGAGAAAATCCTGATCAACCTTGGTTGGTCGATCGCCCTAGTATACCAGAATTGCCCAGTTTGACTAAAAGCGATCGCTTTTTGCTGTTTTCCTTAATATTACATGGTTCCATCTCTTTGCCTCACTTGTGTATGACTTTAGGGGAGGGAGAGAGTGCAACTCAAACTCAGGTTCAGAAACTCATCCGTGATGGCTTAATTGTCCGCCGTCCGGGAAACAGTGGTGCAGCGCCACGGTTTACGATCAATGGTATTTACTACCCTCGTCTCAAGCGATATCTCGATAACAATAAATTTATGGTGGGTGAGGATTAGAAATGTTAATCGACATTTGGCTATATCAGTTATTGGCTGAAACCAACGGGGAAGCGACGACTAACCCTAATCAAATTTGGGCGGATATCACCTTTGGGAAAATTGTCTTGGGGGTGGTGATTTTTATGCTGACCTATGGCGGTGTTATCGTTACCGAAAAGTCTCTTTACTGGTTTTCCGAACAGGTCCCGCTGCGGTTTCGTTTATTGATCAAAGAGTCTGTACCCTTCTGGCGAGCCTTTATTTTTGGGTTGGCGGGGGTGATCTTGATTAATTTGTTTCTGGACCTATCCTCGACTAATCTGTTGGCGATAACTGGGACGGCTGCGGTGGCGGTGGGTTTTGCCTTTAAAGATTATGCCAGTTCGGTGATCTCTGGGATGATTGCTTTATTTGAAAGACCTTATCAAGTCGGCGATCGCGTCACTATTGATGGTCAGTATGGGGAAATCATCAGCTATGGACTCCGTGCGATCCAACTGCAAAGCCCTGATGATGATATTGTCACCATTCCCCATAATAAAATGTGGACAGAGCCGATCATCAATGCTAATAAGGGTGAAGTAGAAGCACAGACGGCGGTTGATTTTTATTTTGCCCATGATGCCGATATCGATCGCATTATCCCTATACTATATAGAGTGGCTCAGACCAGCAAATATACACAACTTAACCTCCCCATTGTGGTGGTGGTAAATGAGAAGCCTTGGGGAACTTTGGTGAAGCTGAGATGCTATCCCATGGATGTTAGGGATGAGTTTATTTTTAAAACTGACCTAATTCGCCGCGCTAAAAAGACTTTTGGGGAGTTAGGCATTCCTTACCCCGTCTTACCCGCGATAATTACTGATTAATCCCCAAATAGCTATCAGGCTGGAAAATTGGCGATGGGCGATTATGCGATCGGATAAGGGGTTGTCAATTCCAATTTTTACCTATAAAATAATCGAGAATTGGAATTTTAGCCTTCATGTCCAATCCTTTTCTGTTTCTCGAATATGAACCCGCTTTTGAGAGCTTGGGGGATGATTATTATGATGTCGTAGCGGCCGCCTCCTTCCCGCTGCATATTTTGCGTTTCCGTAATGATGAATTGCTGCTCAAATTGGGAATTGACCCACAAGAAACCCAAGATCTCGATTTTATAGAGGCTTTTGGTAAATTTGAAAGTGTGACGCGGTTTTTGGCGATGCGTTACCACGGCTATCAGTTTGGAGAATATAATCCCGGTTTGGGAGATGGTCGTGGGTTTCTCTATGGACAGGTGCGCGGAATAGATGGAGAATTGTATGATTTTGGTACTAAAGGATCGGGTACAACTCCCTACTCTCGCCATGCCGATGGCCGCCTGACTTTAAAGGGGGGAGTCCGGGAAGTATTAGCAGCAGAAGCACTCCATAGACAAGGGGTGAGGACTTCTCGATGTTTAAGTTTAATTGAAACCGGAGAAAAGTTATGGCGGGGGGATGAACCTTCCCCTACCCGGTCTTCGGTAATGGTGCGAATGAGTCGATCGCATATTCGGTTCGGAACTTTTGAACGATTGCACTATTTTGGTCGCCCAGATCTGATCAAAAAACTCTTAGATCATGTGGTTGAGATTTATTACCCCCATTTATTAGACTCTGGCGATCGCTTCGTCGCTTTTTATGGGGAATTGGTGCAACGGGTAGCCACTTTAGCCGCTCAGTGGATGGCTGCTGGGTTTTGTCATGGTGTCTTAAATACCGATAATATGTCGATTACAGGGGAGAGTTTTGATTATGGTCCCTACGCATTTATGCCGACTTATGATCGGAGTTTCACCGCTGCCTATTTTGACTATGGTAGGCTTTACTGTTATGGTAATCAGCCTTTGATTTGTCGGGGTAATCTCGAGTTGTTGCAAAAACCTCTATCAATGGTGGCAGACTCAGATAGCCTCAAACAGGCTTTAGACAATTTCTTTGACTACTATGGTCAGGCTTACCAGCAATTGATCTTAAAAAAATTGGGCTTTCCAGAAGCACAGGTCTCTGAACCCGAAGAATTGATTAAGTTGACTATTGATTTGCTCAAAGACAATACAGTGGGATATCATGACTTCTTCTCCCAACTCAGGGAAGGCTTTACTCCCCTCTGGCGAGATGATGAAACCGAGATTCTCAAGGATATAGGAGATCTTAAACACTTAGTCCCCTGGCGACATCTGTACTATCACCATTTGCAGTCAAAGTCGAGGGCCGAAATGGAACAAATGAAACAGACCCTCAAACAATATAACCCGACTACGATTTTGCTCAGACCAGCTATTGAGGCGGTTTGGGAACCCATTGCGGCCGCTGATGATTGGGAGGCGTTTTATCAATTACTCAATCAGATCAGATCAGAATAATTTCGGGTTGGTGCGATCGCCTTTTAAGCTATAGCATTTGCTCACTGCCAACAGATGTCTCTGGGTAGCTGGAGGGGGAGACCGTCAAAGCTGTTGATCTCCTCAGCCTGTCTATGATACCCTATCCCCTCAAATCGCTGTTATCCGCTATTAGGTTAGGTTATACATCCCCCCATTGGCGATCGCTTAATTGTCCGAGTCGGGGATACTCACAACCACCGGATATGGCGTTTTTCAGATAGGTTTTGGTCTAGTTTATGTCAAATCTCGTCATGGTTTGTCTCCACTGTTATCAGACCCACGGTAACTGTATTATTTAAAACTAATATATTTTGCCTTGATGGGGGGGACCATATTTATTGGTTGTCGGGATCTTAGCAGTCAAATCTACTTAGGTTCTGTCATAGATGGCTTCCCCAGGGAAAAGGAAAGATTGGGGAATTTGCTTTGTCCATTTCCTGGGCATTTTCAGTCCAGTGGTTCTGATTTGATCGCAGTCAGCAAGTCTATGTCAGGAGTTCCCATAAAAAAAATTACTCCTCAGCGACATTTAAGTTATATGATCTATAAAATATCCAACAAATATGTTAGGATTGACTAAATTAGAAATGGAGTAGATCAATGGCAAAAACTACAGCAGAAAAACTTCCTGAAGAACCGATGACCGGAAAGACTTTACTGCAAAAAGTCAAATCACTCGGACCCAGCTACTCTCGTCGTGAGACAGCCAAGCAGTGTGGCTATTACACCCGCACAAAAGACAACCAAACTCGTGCGAACATGACCGAGTTTTATGATGCACTGCTGGCAGCTAAAGGAATTGCCTTAGATCCGGGTCGTTCTAAAGATGGACGTGGCCGGGAAGCTAGTTACCGCGCTTGCGTTCATAAAAATGGCTCCTTGGTAATTGGTGCTAACTATACCCAGGAAATGGGTTTGAAACCCGGTGATCAATTTGAAATTCGCCTGGGATCTAAACATATTCACCTGATTCAAGTTGAACCAAAGGGCATGGTTGATGAAGATGACGAAGAATAAATAAATATCAGGCTCATCTGTCTTGCTGATCACCAGTGAAGCATGACTCAGGTTGTCTATGGGCGCGAGTGGTGTTTCTGGGATGGCTTAATCAAGACAATGCGGCGGGAGTAAAATTCGGTTGGCATCAGTGATCACCGCCTGCGGTTCGCCAAGAATGTCATAATCGATCGCCTACCAGATAGATGGCGATCAAAACCTAGCTAGGAATCCGTATTAGTCCACCACTGTGGGCTTCTCTATAATGCCGACAGTTGGCAACCTTTTCCACTCTTTGAACTCGACGGAATGCGATCGCGACGGGTTCTGATTCGAGGTAGTGGAAAATTCATCAAGGACTCATTAATTTTGATAATGTGGTGGTTTAGGATTGCTCACCTAGTGATAGGGTGAATCATATTGTGTTGGGCATCCTTACCCCACAGGTTCTGCTATGGAGTTCTTGTGATCTATGATAGTTCAAGAAACAGCATCCATGCTAACCAGAGATGGGGTGCGTTTGGATGCTGATATTTATCGCCCAGAACAGTCAGGGGAATTTCCGGTATTATTAATGCGACAACCCTATGGAAGGGCGATCGCATCCACCGTAGTTTACGCCCATCCCCAATGGTACGCCCAACAGGGTTATATCGTAGTAATTCAAGATGTGCGCGGAAGGGGAACCTCTGAGGGAGTGTTTCAACTATTCGCCCATGAATTAGAAGATGGCGTTGATACCGTCAACTGGGCTGCTAATTTACCCCATAGCAATGGCTATGTGGGGATGTATGGGTTTTCCTATCAGGGGATGACTCAAATTTATGCTGCCAGTGGCTACCCACAGGCCCTTAAAACCCTCTGTCCCGCCATGGTCGCCTGTGACCTGTATCAGGATTGGGCTTATGAAGGGGGGGCTTTTTGTTGGCAGGTTAACCTAGCTTGGGGAATTCAATTAGCCACCGAAACCGCGCGCTTGCGGCGGGATGAACCAGCCTATAGGGGTTTATATAATCTTTCCCGGCATCTGCCCTTATACGGCGAAATTCCTGCCTCTCCTGAAACCTTTACAAACCTGGCTGCTGATTCTTTCTATCATGATTGGCTACAGCAGGATCAGCCGGGAGACTATTGGCGGGATCTTTCCCCCTCCACAGATAATCTGGATTTACCCATGCTGCACATTGGCGGATGGTTTGACACCTATCTGCGGGGGACGGTTAATTTCTATCGGGATATGGCTAATCGTAGTTCATCTCCTCAGTATTTGATTATTGGACCTTGGCCGCATTTACCCTGGGGCCGACAGGTGGGTGGTGTTGATTATGGTCCAGAGGCGGTTAATCCCATTGATGAGTTACAGATCCGCTGGTTTAACCATTTTCTTAAAGGTATTGATACCGGACTTTTGCAGGAAAAACCTGTCACTCTGTTTTCCATGGGGGATAATTGCTGGCGAGAGTTTGACCAATGGCCGCAAGGGTCTAGTCAATCTTATTTTCTCACCAGTACAGGTCTAGCCGCAATTCGACCAGATTCTGGTTTACTTTTACCAGAGGATATAATCGCTTCTATGGCTGCCGAAGAAGACGAGGAAGACGAAGAAGACGAACACATTTTACCCGATACTGTGGATGTGTTTGTTCATGATCCTTTCCGTCCAGTCCCAGCCCTTGGGGGTCATGCTACATTAACTCCTGGATCTTTTGATCGTCGCGCTTTGGACTGTCGCGCTGATGTACTTACCTACACTTCTGATGCTTTACATGAGGATTTGCATTTAGTCGGAAATGTATTTGTTGAGGTTTACTGTGAAGCTGATAGCCCTAGTTTTGACTTGTGTGCAATTTTGTCAGAAGTGCGACCCGATGGGAGTGTGTGGAATTTTACTCAGGGTTATGTCAGAGTTAATCAGCCAGCCACCCCGATCCGAATTAATTTACAGCCTACCTGCATTTGTATTCCTCAATCCCACCAAATTCGTTTAAGTTTGAGTGGGGCTTGTTTTCCCGCTTATCCTGTCAATCCAGGGACGGGACAGCCCCCTAGTCAAACTCGACTCATTGATGGTCGCATTATTACTATATCCCTGAAAAGCGGCAATAGTTTTCTGTCCCGTATCATTTTGTCAGTTGATGCTGAGTGAGATAGGGTTTATCATTGCGATCGCAAAAGTTTAGCGCAAATTTAGCACGGATTTTGGCCTAAATTCATGAAAGCTGACCATCAAAATGATTCAGAATTGCGGGTGTTAGGACTACCATCAGACCAAGGAAGATGGCTACTCATTCCTTTGGGAATCACCGTTTTACTGTGTTTGGGGACCGTTTACTCTTGGAGTATTTTTAGGACTCCCCTAGAAAATGAGTTAAACCTCACCGCCACCGAAAGCCTATTACCCTATACAGTGGCGCTAGTGTTTTATGCCCTGATGATGCCAATTACAGGTTTTTATATACCTAAATTTGGGACTCGCGCCATTACAGCAGTTGGTGGGTTTGTTGTTGGGTTGGGTTATATTCTGTCTAGTTTTGCTGACAATATCATCACCATGACGATCGCCTATGGCGTGATTGCTGGGACTGGTGTCGGCATTACTTACGGAGTGCCCATGGTCGTTTCCGCCCGCTGGTTTCCCGATAAAAAAGGATTAGCCGTCGGGCTGACAATTATTGGTTTTGGCTTGTCTCCATTAATCACCGCCCCCCTCGCTAAAGCCTTGATTGATAGTTATACCGTCCGACCAACCTTGCGGGTTTTGGGTATCGCTTTTATGGTGATTATTTTGGCGATTGCTAATATAATGAAATTGCCCCCCCAAGATTGGCAACCCACTCAAAAAGTAGCCACAACATCCGTCATTCCCACCCCCGTTGTCTACCCGCCTAAGATGCTGAAAAGTCGTTCTTTTTATGGGCTATGGATATGTTATATTATTGGCGCTTTTGTGGGATTGAGTGCCATTGGTATTTCTAGCCCAGTCGGGCAAGAAATTATTGAAATAGACCCAAGATGGGCTGCGGGGAGTGTTTCCCTTTTTGCCTTGTTTAATGGCGTGAGTCGTCCCCTGTTTGGCTGGTTAAGCGATCGCTTTCCTCCTCGGTATGTGGCGATCGCTTCTTATACCCTGATTTTAATCGCCTGCATTTTAATGGTTAATGCCCAGTCCGGACAGATAGTTACCTATTTAATTGCTTTCTGTCTATTTTGGTTTTGCTTAGGAGGTTGGTTAGCCCTTGCGCCTACTACCACCCTGCGATTATTTAACCCTGATGACTACGCCCAAAATTACGGTATTGTCTTCACCGCTTACGGTATAGGCGCTTTATTAGGAACCTTGGTAGCCGGTAGTATTCGCGACTGGTTTGGTAGCTATACTTATGCCTTTTATCCCATGGGAATATTAGCCATTATCGGCACCATAGTAGCTACTTTTATGCTGAAACCAGACAAGAGTAAACCAACCAATAATTGATAATCAAACTCCCTCCGACTCCCTCTCGGTCTGGGAGAGGGTTGGGTAGCGCAGTTAAATTTGTGTTAAATTTAACCAGATTAACTAATCGGGTAGGCTAAAATGCGATCGGCATCTACTTCGGGTCATATATGAGGCTAATTAGATTAATTAGACAAAAGCTGATCAAGTCCGGGTCTCAGACTGAATTGCTAATCCATTTTGTCCTGTTAGGATTTACCATAATGGTCGCCCAAGCCATTGGTATGACCTTAGGGCGATCGCTATTTTTAGCCAAAGCCGGCGCCGAAAGTCTCCCTTTATTTTTCATCATCATGCCATTAATTTTAATGGTAGTTTCCGGTGGTTTTACCGCCATCATAGACCGCTTCAACCGTCCGCGACTGTTTCGCATTGTCTTAGCCGTCGCGGCCGTCTTAATCATCGGTATTCGGCTATTTATCAACCTCGACTTAATCCCCATTTATTTCACCCTATACATTTTCATTTGGTTAATCTATATTCTGCAATTCCGCATCGAGTTTTGGACACTTTTATCAGACTATTTCACCAACTTAGAACTTAAACAATACACAGCTATTATCTACCTGGGAACCACCGCAGGATATTTATTTGGCAGTATTTTGGTCGCCCTCATATCCGATATAGTTACCCTAGAAAATCAGCTATTATTGCTCCCTATTTGTTATGGTATATCCATCGGTCAAATTTATTATTTAGAATCCCATCAAAACCCCCTACCTACCGAATATCAAAAACCCAAAACCCAGACTTCCAATTGGTCAGAAACCTGGCAGACTTTAAGCAAACTCTCCCGCCACTATCCCATTATTATTTTTCTAATTGCTAACGTATTTGGAACCGCCCTAGTCCGAGGTATTGGAGAATTTCAATATTCCACTATTTATAGACAAGAATTCCCCGATAAACAGGAACTCGCCACCTTTTTAGGGTATATTACCGCCGCCCTAACCGCCATTCAATTTCTGATTATTTCTGTAGGGACAACTCCCCTAATCAAAAAATTAGGAGTTCCTCGGACTAACTTAGTCTATCCTGTCATGTTATTAGGCAGTTTTATCGGACTCTTATTTAGCTATAATCTCACCGCCGCCGTCGGAATGCAGCTTACCTATAGAACCCTATTTTATAGTATTTTCCTGCCTCTCACCAACCTTAATTATAATGCCGTTCCGACTAGGTTTGGCGGTAGGTTGCGCGTGTGGGGAGAGGGTTTATTTTCCCCATTAGGACAATCTATAGCTGGCATAATTCTAATGGTATTTTTAGGATGGATTAACCCCTATCAAGTCGTGTGGGTAGGAGTAATTCTCAGTGGTTTCTTAGTAGTTATTGGTTACTTCACCGGAAAAAGCTATGTCCAATCACTTTTGGGAATGTTACGGTCAGGGTCAGTTAACCTAAGTAGAGTGGAAGATGGGTTGTATCTCTCCAATAAATATCGCCCAGAAGTGCGCCAGCTTCTCCAAGATAAGAACCCGCAAAATCAAGTGTTAGGATTAGAGTTACTTCCTTATCTCGAAAACCCCAGGGATTTTTCATCTGATATTGAAAATATTTGGGTCAATGCTGATGACCAAGTGCGTCGGGCTGTCATTCGGTTATTTACCACTAAAAATATGGGCAATAACCTGGAATTTAAAAGCCTCCTATCTTCCCCCAAACCGAAAGTCCGCAGTATGGCTTTAGAATTGTATATCGCCACAGGTTCCCCCCTGTCTGCGAGTCGCCTACAAACCTTATTACAGGATGAAAGTTCCGAAGTGCGCGCCTTGGCTTGTGTGGCTATTTCTCAGATTGAAATTGATGGTTCAATTCAAGAACTTTATCACCAAGTTTGTCCCACTCAACCCGATATTCCTACCCGGAGAGCATTATTAAGGGCGGCGGGAGAAAGTCGTAACCCTAAACTAATTCCTCTGTTAACAGAAGTCCTGAAAAATGCCCCCCCAGATATTAAGCGTAAGGGTTTATTGGCTTTGGTTGAATTGTGCGATTATGAACCTCTTAAATGCGGACAAATTGCCGCATATGAACTTAATCACAATAGCCCTTCCGTGAGGATAGCAGCTTTACAGGTTTTCCAGAAAATTGATGATCAACAATGGTTAATTACAGTTTCTCGCTATTTGGAAGATGAGGATATCGCCGTCAGACAACAGGCGGCTAAAACTCTGAGTTGTTATGGTAATCAAGGATTAGCAGTATCGCGATATTACCTTTTATCATCCCGTCCTGAAGTCGTGAAATCCGCGATTTTAGCTATTGGTTTGGTGCGGACAAAAACCGCTGAGAATATTCTTTATAATTTTATCCAGTCCGACTTAAAATTGATTAATCGCACCCGGATATGGCAACAACATATTGATGCTGATAACTCCCTTTTTGAAATGTTGCAAGTCGCTATCATAGACTACCAAAATTCTATAATTGAACGAGTATTTTATATCCTCTCTAGTTTGGGACAAGAATCAACTGTCAATGCTGCTAAAGTTTTGTTATCAAGTTCTGATAAAAGAGCGCGTTCTCATGCCGTGGAAACCTTGGTTTCTTTGAAACAAGGGCGGTTTCTTCGTCCTCTAATGCCACTGTTAGAAAAAATGGCAACCGGAGAAAATCTCACCGCTTCTCAGGGAATTTCTAATATTAAAAAATACTCGGTTTTATTGGAGGTTTTAGAGACCAACAATCATTGGTTAAAAATGGGGGCTTTGATGGCTTTTGCGGGTATTCCTGGGGCGATCGCTCAATCTGACCCTGACCCGATTATCAGTAAAATCGCCCAATCTTTAGTATTAAAACCTCAGCAGTTATCAATTTCGGAGAATTTTATGATTGACCGCTTACTGTTACTCAAAAATGTTTCCCTATTTCAAACCTTGTCCTTAGATGAAATTTTGCTAATTGATAATGCTTTGGAGTCCGCCGAATATTTACCCGGAGAAATTATCTTTTCCGAGGGAACTTTGGGAGAACGTTTTTATATTATTGTCCAGGGAAAAGTCCGCATTGTCCGAGAAGTTGAAGGGGAGGAAAAAGAGTTAGCCCTATTAGAAGCAGGTCAACATTTTGGCGAGATTTCTTTGTTTGAAGACTTTTTGCGATCAGCTAATGCGATCGCTGCTGAACATTGTGTATTACTCACCTTAGAAAAAACCCGTTTTGTAAGTTTAGTAACCCAGCGCCCCCAAATTCTTTGGGAAATTTGTAAATTCCTCAGCCAGCGCCTGCGGGATGTCAACTTAACCGCCCGTTAAATAGCCCTATCAGGGGTGATTATACATCAAAACCCCTGATAATTATCCCCTTTAATTAGCCGTCAATAACTCCGCTAATCCCAAATATTTAACCCCTTGGGGAGTCACATCAAAACGACAGGGCAGAATTTCGACTCCCGCCGCGATCGCCTCCTTAAATAAACTCCCATAAACCGGGTCTGCTGCATCTCCGGGCGCGAATTTCGGACAATCTCCACGATTAATAAAATACAACATTACCGCCCGATCGCCACCCTTCACAATATCAATTAACTCCCTTAAATGTTTTTGTCCTCTCTCAGTTACCGTATCAGGAAATAAAGCCAAATCCCCCTGACACCAGGTAGTATTTTTGACCTCCAGATAAATCAGTTGGTCGTCTCCTTCTAACAGAAAATCAACCCGACTTTTACCCCCCACGCCATATTTAACTTCTCGCCTCACATTTGTATATCCCCCCAACTGAGAAAATAAGTGTTTTTGCAAAGCGATCGCCACAATTCGATTAGGAAGACTCGTATTAATTCCCACCCAAGTAGGTTGATGATCTCCCACTTGGATTAATTCCCAAGTGTAGGCTAATTTGCGCTTAGGGTTATCACTCTTCGACACCATCACCGGATTTTCGGGAATACAAACCCCCGTCATCGGGCCAGTATTGGGACAATGGGCGACAATCACCTCCCCAGAATTTAACTTAATATCTGCTATAAGTCGTTTATAGCGCTTAATTAACACCCCTCCATAAAGTTCCCCTAATGAATAAATCAAAGATTCGCTCATGATGACTTGCAAAATAATCCTAAACTGAGTTATAATTTTAACAGTAAATTGGCGAAATTAGGATAGACCAAATATGACCACTACCGCCCAGTCGCCCTCCCAGCCCAATCATTTCCCCACTTTAGAAGCCATCCGATATGGATTACCTAATATTTGCGGTTGGGAAGCAGATATCACCGCCGTAGTGAATCATAGCGATCGCCTTTTTCAACCCCTTAGCTACCTCAACCTAGACCAAACTACCGCCGGATTTGCTTGCGCCCTCCATATGCACCAACCCACCATTCCAGCGGGCGAAAATGGCGCATTAATTAGCAACCTGCAATATATGTTTGAACACCCCCACCAAGGCGATAATCATAACGCCGAACCCTTCGCTTGGTGTTATAAACGTATGGGGGAATTTATCCCCGAATTAGTAGCCAATGGCTGTCATCCTCGGATTATGTTAGACTATTCCGGTAACTTGCTATGGGGACTGCAACAAATCGGGCGAAATGATATCCTAGACACCCTCAAAAATATTACCTGTAACCCCCAATACTGGGTGAATGTGGAATGGTTGGGCACTATGTGGAGTCATGCAGTCATTCCCTCCACTCCAATTCGTGATATCAAATTACATATTCAGGCTTGGCAACATCATTTTGCCGCTATTTTTGGCAAGGATGCTTTAGCCAGAGTCAAAGGTTTTTCACCCCCAGAAATGCACCTCCCCAACCATCCTGATACACTCTATGAATATATTAAATCCCTCAAAGAATGTGGTTATAAATGGTTAATGGTGCAGGAACATTCGGTAGAACGCCTAGACGGTTCCCCACTGCATCATGATGATAAATATATTCCCAATCGTTTAATCGCCCGCAATTCGCAGGGAGAAACAGTTAGTATAATTGCCTTAATTAAAACCCAGGGTTCTGATACCAAATTAGTGGCACAAATGCAACCCTATCATGAAGCCAATGGTCGGGGATTACAAAAATTAGGGGAATACATGGTTCCCAGTTGTGTGACTCAAATTGCTGACGGGGAAAATGGCGGCGTGATGATGAATGAATACCCTAGGGATTTTATCCCTCTCTGGTCTCAGATTAAAAATAATGGTCGGGGAACTCCTGGGGTTGTAGGTTTAAATGGTACGGAATATTTAGAAGTGTTAGAAGCGGCGGGAGTGCAGCCAGAAGACTACCCGACTTGTCAGGCGATACAACAGCATCGAATTTGGGAAAAGGTAGATTCTATTACGCCGGAAGCTGTGGAAAATGCGATCGCTCATTTACAGGAAACAGACCCCCAATTTCATATAGATGGTGCATCGTGGACTAATCATCTAAGCTGGGTAAAAGGATATGAAAACGTATTGGAACCCATGAACCAACTTAGTGCTGATTTTCACCGCAAATATGACCCCCTAGTTAAGCAAGACCCCACCACAACCCGCCAACCAGACTATCAGCAAGCCTTGTTATATAACCTACTATTACAAACCAGTTGTTTTCGCTATTGGGGACAGGGAATGTGGACGGACTACGCCAGGGAAATTTACCACAGAGGTCAACAGTTAGTTAATTGATAATTTATCATTTATCATTTAATAAACCCACCATTACCAATATGTAGGGGCGGGTTCCACGGTCAATTAAATCGGACCACCAGGGGATAAATAAACCCGCCCCCACCCGCCATTATCACCATTATCAATTATCATTACCAATATGTAGGGGCGGGTTCCACGGTCAATTAAATCGGACCACCAGGGGATAAATAAACCCGCCCCCACCCACCATTATCACCATTATCAATTATCATTACCAATATGTAGGGGCGGGTTCCACTGTCAATTAAATCGGACCACCAGGGGATAAATAAACCCGCCCCCACCCACCATTACCAATATGTAGGGGCGGGTGCCACGGTCAATTAAATCGGACCACCAGGGGATAAATAAACCCGCCCCCACCCGCCATTACCAATTATCATTATTAATATGTAGGGGCGGGTGCCACGGTCAATTAAATCGGACCACCAGGGGATAAATAAACCCGCCCCCACCCGCCATTATCAATTATCATTACCAATATGTAGGGGCGGGTTCCACGGTCAATTAAATCGGACCACCAGGGGATAAATAAACCCGCCCCCACCCACCATTACCAATATGTAGGGGCGGGTTCCACGGTCAATTAAATCGGACCACCAGGGGATAAATAAACCCGCCCCCACCCACCATTACCAATATGTAGGGGCGGGTTCC
>Ga0213836_100174_pt1 | contig 61699 bp, 58 predicted proteins | sample SWPATP03_FD_160578 | JGI IMG/M metagenome (GOLD analysis project Ga0213836, IMG submission 160578) | Coastal seawater microbial communities from Marineland, Florida, United States - SWPA TP0 #3 | ecosystem: Environmental > Aquatic > Marine > Coastal | place: USA: Florida | collected 2016-08-05
CTACGAACTTGAGAAATGGGGAGCGATCGCCTATTTGTATACCTGAATTTGTTGGGTGTCGCTTCGCTTTACCCAACCTACGAACTTGAGAAATGGGGAGCGATCGCCTATTTGTATACCTGAATTTGTTGGGTGTCGCTTCGCTTTACCCAACCTACGAACTACGAACTTGAGAAATGGGGAGCGATCGCCTAATTTGTATACCTGAATTTGTTGGGTGTCGCTTCGCTTTACCCAACCTACGACTACGACTAGAAACCCGGTTTCTTTACCCCCCCCAGGGAGAAACTGGGTTTCTTTACCCCTAGGTATTTCCCATTAGGTAGCCAATATGTGAAAGGTTGTTGATGTGGATTATTATAGTTTAAAATGGTGGCGATCGCCCTCACTAGATCTGACTGCGGCGTAGCCGGCGCGTGGCTTTGGGACTCCCATATAAAGAACCCGGCGGAAAGGCTCCGGTGTTATTTTGTGTCAAAATGGTTGATAGAAGTGTTGATGGATAGGTTGAAATCGTGGCTTTCAAAATTGGTTTATTGGGATTGGGAACCGTCGGTCAGGGAACTGCGGCAATTTTATTAGATCGCTCTGGTCGCCATCCCCTGCTGCAAGAAATAGAATTGGTGAGGGTGGGGGTACGATCGCTTTCCAAGTCCCGGACGATCGCATTACCAGAAAACCTATTAACCACAGATTTAGAAGCGATCGTCACCGATCGAGAAATAGATATTGTGGTAGAACTAATTGGGGGACTAGAGCCAGCGCGATCGCTCATCCTCAAGGCGATCGACCATGGTAAACATATTGTTACGGCTAATAAAGCGGTAATCTCCCGTTATGGGGCGGAAATCTTCTCAGCAGCAACCGAAAAAGGTGTTTATGTTCTCCTAGAAGCGGCTGTAGGTGGGGGGATACCAGTTATTCAACCTATGAAGAAATGCCTGGGGGCTAACCGGATTGATACGGTTATGGGTATTGTCAACGGTACAACTAACTACATCCTAACTAGAATGCAGGCAGAGGGGGCGAACTTTGACGAAGTGCTGCAACAAGCCCAAGAGCTAGGTTATGCGGAAGCAGACCCGACGGCTGATGTGGATGGGTTAGATGCAGCAGATAAAATCGCGATTTTGGCATCCCTAGCCTTTGGGGGAAGGATTAAACTGGAACAGGTATATTGTGAGGGCATTCGGGGAATTAGTGCTACGGATATTGACTATGCCGATCGCCTAGGTTTTACGATTAAACTATTAGCGATCGCCTCTCGTAGGGCTGAATCTGAGACCAACAATATATCGGTGCGAGTGCATCCTACCTTAGTGCCGCAACTGCACCCCCTAGCGAGTATTAACGGGGTTAATAATGCCATTTTCATCGAAGGGGAACCTATCGGACAAGTGATGTTTTTCGGACCGGGAGCGGGAGCGGGACCGACGGCCAGCGCGGTAGTTTCGGACATTCTCAATATTGCGGGAATTATCACCACCAGTAGCAGCGGAGTGGGGGGTGCGGGGTCTCCCCATCCTCTGATGACTTGTAGCCACCAGCATTACTGTGAACTCGCCCCCATGGAAGAATTAATCACCCGATTCTACGCCCGATTTATTACCCGCGACCTACCAGGAGTGATTGGAAAGCTGGGAACCTGTTTTGGTAACCATGAGGTGAGCATAGAGTCAATTGTGCAAATTGACACCCACGGTAAACAAGCCGAGATTGTAGTGGTTACCCATGATGTGCGAGAGGGTAATTTCCACGCCGCCCTAGAGGAGTTAAAACAACTGGATATAGTCGATCGCTTTCCCAGTTTGTTGAGAGTTTTATAGTAACAGGCCCCCCCCAAGGTGGGGGATTAGGGTCGCTTCCAGACTTTCACCTCACCATCCCAGTCCCCACTGAGAATCATGGTCTGATCCGAACTGATAGCAATGGCGGTTACATAGCCGGTGTGACCTTCTAGGTTGGCTTCTATGGTGCCGCTGGTAAGATTCCAGACTTTGACGGTTTTATCCCAACTCCCACTGATCAGAGTTTGGTTATTAGAAGCGATCGCCACTGACCAAACCCCGTCTCTATGTCCGCTGAGACGGCGGATCGGTTGTCCGTTGTCTAGTTTCCAGATGGTAATAGTCCCATCAGCACTACCAGAGGCGAGAATTTCTCCATTTGGACTGATAGCTAGAGATAAAACTGAGAGTTCGTGACCTTCTAGGGTCCGCTTTAGCGCTCCTGTTTCTAAGTTCCACAGGCGAATAGTACGATCGCGACTACCTGTGGCTAAGGTTTTACCATCGGGACTAATGGCGATCGCTCCGACGAGTTGGGAATGTCCCTCTAGGGTCTGTTTTAGGGAACCAGTTGGCAGATCCCATAATTTAACGCTACCGTCCCAGCCGCCACTGGCTAGGGTTTTGCCGTCGGAACTAATGGCGATCGCTAATATGGGGCTATGATGTCCGGTCATGGTTTGTACAGGAGAAAAGCTACCTGCTTGTAAACCCGCCGCCAGATCCCAAATTCTAATGTTCCCATCTTCTCCGGCGGTGATTAGTTGCTGACCATTAGGAGTGACTAACACCCTGGTAGCTTCCCTGTTATGGGCACGAAAGGACTGTCTTAATCCCCCTGTGGCTAAATTCCAGATGTCAACTGTGCCATTGCTATTGCCACTAATTCCCAGGGAGTCTGTGGTGGCGATCGCCATTATTTGTCCTGATGTTTGTTTAAACCGGGATGCCATGGCAAATCCTCCCTCAGCAGCCGATGGCGCGCCATTCGCACCCCCTGTAACCTGCAATTCCGGGGGGGATACTACTGTGGGTATATCCTCTCTAGCGACCTGCTGAGGCGGTGTGGGGATAGATGGCAATGTTGCTGTTTTCCGCCACTGCCAAAATCGATTAATTTCAATAGCTGCGGCGGCAATGGTATCGGGGTTTAGCCCAAATTGAACAATACCATTAATGCCAATCAGATTACCGCGAGAGTCTAAAACGGGACCGCCACTCATACCACTGCGGACTAGATTGGTATACACTAGGCTATAACCCTGTTGGCGATTTTGGCGGTGGGTAACTTCTCCTTGGCTACTGAAAAAAAGCCTTTGTCCTAAACTACTACCCGATCGCGGCCATCCTGCTACATGGACGGTATCTCCCACATTGACGCTATCAGGGTTAGCCATGGTTGCGATCTGATAGCGTTGGGAGCTACTGAAGGGGGCGATCGCTAAGTCTAGTCCGGGTATCCGTTGAATTAGGCTATAGTAGACTGAGTGACGACGACCGTCTGGGGTGATGATTTCATAGTCCCCAATTTGGTTGACTACGTGCCAGTTAGTTAGCACATAGTAGGTGTTATCCTGTTTTTCGACAATCACCCCAGAACCGCCTTTGGGACCTTCAATGCGGACGGTGATCTCGGCGGCGATCGCATTAACTTCTGTGGCTGTTAGTTCATTCGTATTAGCACTACTTACGGTGATTGCCTCTGTGGCGATCGCCCACCCTAGCCAGGGAAAAACTACCGCTAGAATACCTAAACTTGAGGCAGTCAGACTAATTAATAATAATTGCCAATTTCTAATCTTAGTCATCTGACACACCTATATATAGCAGAGCAGGTGCGTCAGTTGGTCGGACGCACCTAGTCGCCATTTACATATCTTTTTTAAACTCTTCCAAAACCTTCATTAAATCGGCAATTACCTGGTTAGGAATTAGATCCGCCAGGGAAAGGGTTGTTTTACCACCCCCCAACTTAACAGGGGTATCTTTCAGAATGTTAATGACTATTTCTTCGTCTAAGTCGGCGCCATCTTCTAATATGGGATAGAGTTTTTCGGCAACGGGGGTGTGTAAATTGGCATCACCCAGGTATAAATTCCACTTGGTGATATCCATATAGACGTTTTCGCCAATTTCGGCGGCGAGTTTTTCGATCGCTTGGGTATTGCCAGAATTAGACATTTAGGAAACTCCGGTGATTTGCAAAAGGTGTTGGGTTCCGCTACGCTTCTCCCAACCTACTCTGTTGGGTTCCGCTACGCTTCTCCCAACCTACTTGGGTGTTGGGTTTCGCTACGCTTCACCCAACCTACTCTCCCAACCTACTTGGGTGTTGGGTTTCGCTACGCTTCACCCAACCTACTTGGGTGTTGGGTTTCGCTGCACTTCTCCCAACCTACTCTCCCAACCTGCTCTGTTGGGTTTCGCTGCGCTTCTCCCAACCTACTCTCCCAACCTGCTCTGTTGGGTTTCGCTGCGCTTCTCCCAACCTACTCTCCCAACCTGCTCTGTTGGGTTTCGCTGCGCTTCTCCCAACCTACTCTCTACTCTCCCAACCTACTTGGGTGTTGGGTTTCGCTGCGCTTCACCCAACCTACTCTCCCAAACTGCTCTGTTGGGTTTCGCTGCGCTTCTCCCAACCTACTCTCCCAACCTACTTGCTACTCTGTTAGTTTTTGGTGGCGCTGGTGGAGGTGTAGTTAGCAATGGCAAAAATATAGATCATGTGCGCTAATAATATTGACAGCCAACCACCTGTTACCCAAACAGCCCAAGACCATGAGGCTTGGGATAGGTTGTTGAAAAACCACAGTCCTGAGTTGCAGGCGGCGAAAATAGCTACATGGACGGCGAAATTCATGCGATCGTCTAGGCGACGGTAGTCGGGATCTTGGCGATCGGGTTCACGGGGCCAACGGGGAGGCATGGAGTTTACATCCTTAGCATTTGCATTTACCTATTGTAGAGGAAAATGGCTGTTTTGACATTTAATCATGGTACGCTCCCCCCCCCTCTGACTCTGGGAGAGGTCTGGGGAAAGGGGAAGAGGCGGTTTAATGGTTTTTGGGGACTGCTAGGGGCGGTAATTTTTGGTGATAACGGCGTTAGAACTGGGGCGAATTTGGTTCCCATATCTCCTTGACCATATTTTAGTAAGTTCTGCCCCTAATAGAAAGATTTGACAGGAATAGAATATCCACAACAGAAGGACGACGAAGGAACTGGCGGCACCGTAAGCGGAAGCCACAGTAGCGCGTCCTAAATAAAAGCTAATGAAGGTGCGACCGATAATAAATAAAATCGCGGTAATACCTGAACCTACGGCTACGTCTGACCAGGCAATTTTGACATCTGGTAAAATCCGATAAATTTGACCAAATAAGATGGTAATTAAAATAAAAGAAACGCCGTTATCAATGAGCGATCGCACAAATCCAGGCATTGATATAACCTCATCTAACCAATCACTCATCCCAGATAAAAATGAGCTAATTGCCAGGGAACTTAACAGCAATAAGCCGACAATTAAAACCATGATGATGGATAAAATTCGACTGCGGATAAATTCCCATATTCCTTGCCCGGGTCTGACTTCAACGTGCCAAATGATGTTGAGGGATTCTTTTAATTGAGCAAATATTGTGGTAGCGGCAAATAGGAGAGTCACCACACCAATGATGGTGGTGATTATGCTAGAACTAGGCTGAAATTGAGATTGGATAGCATTAGCAATAACTGAGGCTCCTTGTTCACCCATCAAAGTTTCTAGTTGGTCAATAACTTCTTTTTGGGCTACGGCTTCCCCGACAATGGAACCAGCTACAGCAATGACAATCATTAACAAAGGGGCTAGGGAAAATACCATATAATAGGCTAGGGCGGCAGCGAGAATAGGAACTTTGTCTTTTTGCCATTCGGTGATGGTTTCTTTAAACAGACTTTTGGCAGTAGCTAGATTCACGGCTAATATCCTATTATATGAATAAACAGAAACTACAATCCTATAGCATTAATTATCTGTCAATGGTAGCATAGGTGTTTGGTTGGCTTTGGTGAAAGTTGTTGAGATACTGTCAAACTTTGGAAAAGCATTGGCTTTCCCGCTTACAGAATGATTATCCTCAAGCTAGTCCTGATACTTGGTCAAGTGTCGTGGTTTGGCTGTTGGGAGAAAATCCCGATCGCTGGGATACTTTGGAACCCGATCGCCGTCAAGCCTTGGAAGCTGGGTTAAATTTTCGTTATCGGATTCTGAAAGAACGTTATTGGGGGGTTTCCTCAAATCAAGCCTATCGGAATTTGATGCAACGTCTGGGGGGTTTGGTTATCCTGCGCCAGAAAATTCAAACCTGGGTGGCTACGAGTCGCGATCGCCAACGTCAGGTGGTGGATGTCCTACAAGAGGTGATCCAAAATATGTTGGATCGCGATCACTATCTTAAACAGCAAATTCAGTGGATCGCTCAATGTACCGATGATCCGCGACTGCGTAATAGTTTGTTATTGACCACAGTTGAGGAATATTGTCTGCGTCCCATTCGCAATCAACCCCTACTGGTCTATCGGTTTGTTAACTATCTTTATCGGTCCCAACGAGGGGGACTGACTCAGGTCCCGACAGGAGAGTGGGTTAAACAGATCTCTGAGGAAATTGTGTTGGGAGATAAGGATGAACCGATCAGCCTATTGGATGATTCGGCGATCGCTCAATATCAGGAATCTCAGTATTTGGAGGAACAAAAAGCCCAGCGGGTATTCATCCAAAAACAGTTTCAAGCCTATCTGCAGGAAAATGTCGATCCGATCGCCGCCCAATGGCTAGAATTATACCTGCGCGGCTACAGTCAAGAGGCGATCGCCCAAAAGTTGCAGCTACCCATCAAACAGGTATATCGAATGCGGGAAAAGGTCGGTTATCATGCGACGCGCAACTTTGCTGTGAAAATCGCCCCAGAATTGGTTATGGACTGGCTGGGAATTTCCCTGGTTAACCATCGCCTCGGTCTGACTCCCTCTCAGTGGGAAAAGTTCTATCAGGATTTGACCCCCACTCAACGTCGGCTTATTGATCTCCTCAAAGCTAACAATTCTATTGATGCGATCGCCAAAACCCTCAATACCAAGGTTTCCCGGGTACACAGTGAATGGTCAAAAATTTACCTCGCCTCCCAGGTTATTCGCAATAATGACAACCCGCCATCAGCCTAAGTGTATCCTAATCCCCTTTGGGTTAATAAATAAACCGCAAAACTCCCCAACCAATGACTTCCGGCGTAATCACACAGAGAAACGGGTTCTAACCCTACTCGACGATGTACCGCCGCCACGGCTTGTAAACTGCTAATGCGTGGATCATCAGGGGGAAGTCCCGCGATAATTCCCTCTAACATCCAAGCGCGACTTAGGTTGAGACCATCAAAATGGGATTGTTGATAGTCGGTGGGGTTGCTGGGAATTACTGGAGATAACCAGTCTATTTCAGGGGTTTCTGGGATGTTTGGGAGAAATTCCCCCAGCCAATTAGCGAAGTTTTCGGCATCTAAAAAACGCCTCATTAAATCGGCTTCGGCTAAGGTCGGAGAGAGGAAATCACAGCCTAGGGGCTCTATATGTAAGGGATAGTTGCGATCGCCATGATAAAACATCTTAGCTCGTTCTTTGACTAAACCAGCCAGATCTTGATTATCGGTAGCTTTCGCCCAATCCCAAATTAAACCCATAGCAAAGGCGGTTTGAATATGGGTCCCACTGCGGTTAGGACAGGCTAAATCTAACAGCCATTGTCGCAGGTTATTAACTGCTACTTCTTCTAAGGGTTGCAGTATTTCCCCCCACTGTTTTCCTTGGCTATCATTCCAGCCCCGCAATTCGGCGGTTAATTGTAATAACCACCCTAAACCATAGGGACACTCAAACTCTGGTCTATCTTTCAGATAATCGGCTTCTTGGGCGATCGCTTCTGGGGTCAAGTTTTGGCTGACTTTTTCCCTGGCTTCTTCGCTCAATTCCACTTCCGGAAAACACCGCATCACCCGCACTAACAGCCAATGATTGTGAACCGCAGAATGCCAGTCTAAACAACCATAAAAGGCTGGGTTGAGTTGACGATGAGGTACTAAATCATTTTCCTCAGATAAACCATAGAAATGCACATGGGGATATTCCCTATGTATACATCCTAAAGCACATCTAACAAAAGGCAAGACTACTGTGGGATTTACCTGGTCAGTTTTCACAAATATTTATCGGGTTTTAGCAGTGAACATTCCGGGGTTTTAACCAGTGGGGATATATTCCCTACACCAGATAGTTAAATTGGGGTGTCCTCTGGCTAAGGCGAATAAGCGATCGCCCCTCAATCTACACCTTATATAATCCCGTAACTTAGCCGTTTTGTTGACATTCAACACCTGCCAAATTCCGGCTTTTTTTCTTATCCATAAACCCGCAAAAACAGCCGCATTTTTTACAGAAATATAATCGGATTTTCGGCTGACTTTTAGCCGTCTATTGCCGGTGGGACAGGTTGAATATTGATTAATAATAATTGTCTCAGTGGCTGCTAGGTCGCGTTCCTGTTGTAGAGTTAATTGATAGGTAGTGTTTCCATAGAGTGCCGCTATTTCTAGGACATAAACACCTGCGGGTAAATTAAAGGCGATCGCCGACCCCTCATTAGGCTGCACTAATTGGCGACTTACTAGGCGACCCCTAGCCGTTTTTAGTCGCAACTCCACCCCAGCACTAAAGCCTTCCACAGAACAGTTTAACCATCCCTTAACCGGATGATTAAAGGTGTAGATGTCTATGGCATCTCTCCCCATAAACCCTACATAAACGCCATGATTAGCTAAATTTCCAAGTGCAAAAGTGATGGCAGCAGCCATAATTACAGCCCCAAGTTTTTCGTCAAACTTCCTATGGAATTATACCACAGTTTACACATTATATAGCATTCCACAGCAAATTAATTATTTTTCTCCAGCTACAGCAGGTTAATCGTCCCCCAGACCCTAGGCTGAGATTTTTAATCATTTTTCAACTATTGTCGCGCTAACTTGGTGCTAAAATTCTCTACAATGATAATCATTCTCACCCACGGAGTCCCACACCCAAATCAAAAGCCATTATTCCCGTGGAGTGAAAAGCATGATCAGCAGTTAGTAGGAGGTTTTGATGATTTCCGGATCTCGATTATTTGGACGTTTAACAGTATTGGTCGCTTCCACAGTCGCCCTAGGTTTAGGGGGTTGTGGCCCTACAGCTACCACTAGCGAGACAGAAACACCAGAGACTCAAGCTACAACTGTAGCCACAGAAGCACAGTTACAGGTGGTGACCACATTCACACCCATGACACAGTTTACCAGGGCTGTGGTAGGCGATCGCGCCACAGTAGTGCAACTAATGCCGACTAATGTCGGACCCCATGATTTTCAGGCGAGACCAGGAGATATACAGGCGATCGTCAACGCTGATGTCTTGGTGAAAAACGGCCTCGAAATGGAGTTTTTCCTAGATAGTTTGATTGAGAATGCCCGCAATGATAACCTAGTAATTATTGACTCTAGTAAAGGCATCCCTACCGTTGCTAATGAAGATCATGATCACGGTCACGGTCACGGTCACGGTCACGGTCACGGTCACGGACATGATCACGGTCACGGTCACGGACATGATCACGGTCACGGACATGATCATCACCATCATCACCATCATGGAGAATTTAACCCCCATATTTGGCTAGACCCTAAACGCGCAATTCAACAAGTCCAAAATATTCGAGATGGCTTAATAGCCGCTGACCCAGAAGGGGCCGAAAAATACACAGCCAATGCGGCTGCATTTATCGAAAAACTGCAACAACTTGATGCTGAGATTACCCAAAAACTAGCACCTTTTTCTGGACAAACTTTTGTAGTATTCCATGATTTTGCCCCCTACTTTGCCGAAAGCTACAACCTTCAAGTTGAATCTTTTGTGGGTATCCCCGAACAAAATCCATCCCCCCAAGATGTGCAAAGAGTTATGAATACCGTTGCCGAATCAGGACTACAAACTATCCTCACTGAACCCCAAGTAGATCAGGATATGTTTTCTACGATCGCCCGAGATATGGGAATTAGTGTCGGTGTATTTAACCCTATGGAAACCGGAGGACCTGAATCCATTGAACCCGAATATTACCTGCGTGTTATGCGGGAAAATGCTCAAAATTTATTAGATGCTTTCGGCGGACAAACACAGTCATGGCTACCTTTATCAACCCCTAAATCTGTCGCAGTTATCCCCCAACCTGTCGGCTTACGCTTCTAGGTTATTCCCTCTGATATTTCCGGGGTATTTACCCTGGAAAATCATCATTAAATTGCACCCTCTTAAAGGAGAATAAAATTGAAAAATCCCGTGTTAATGGTGGATAGATTAACAGTTTATCATGATACCTATTTGGCTGTTGACAATGTTTCTTTTAACTTAGAAGAAGGAACCGATATGGCGATTATTGGACCTAATGGGGCTGGGAAAAGTACATTAATTCAGTCAATTTTAGGTATTTTACCGCGCCAAAATGGTGATGTATTTATCCTAGGACAGTCTTTGAGTCGCTCAGGATATTTGCCTAATTATGTCCGCCAAGAAATTGCCTATTTACCCCAAAATTTTATGTTCGATCGCCGCATTCCTATTACCGTTGAGGAATTAGTCGGTTTGGGATGGGATAAATTAGGTCTAAAACTGCCTTGGGTGGGTTCCAGAAGCCGTTATCAGGCTATTAGACAAGCCTTAATTAAGGTGGATGCTTGGAAGCTGCGCCATAACTTGATTGGCGGTCTTTCTGGTGGTGAAATGAAGCGAGTTTTATTAGCTTATTGTGTGGTGCGCCCCCGCCGATTGTTAATACTTGATGAGGCTTTAGCCGGCTTAGATTTTCAGGGAGAGTTGGATTTTTACCAATTATTATATCAACTCAAAAAAGAAGAAGGTTGGGCAATTTTGCAGATTTCCCACGACCTCGATCAGGTGAGAAAACACTGCGATCGTGTACTCTGTTTAAATCGCATGGTCTTATCAGAAGGAACCCCAGAAACTATCCTCTCCCCCGAAAATATATCCGTCGCTTATAGTTCTCAATTACGATTAATCAGTAATAACAATACGCCCTATAAAATTACTGGTTAACCACCCACAATTCATGGCTTTATTAATGTTCTAAATAGACCAAATAGAAGGAGATTAACCCTTGACAATTCCAGCCGAATTAACTCGTATTATTCAACTTTTTCAACTGCCTTTTATGCAGCGAGCCCTCATGGGTGGCATTCTCACCGGGTTGATGGGGGGAATGTTAGGCAGTTTCACCATTTTAAGGCAGCTTTCATTTTTCAGTGATGCTCTCGGACATTCGGCATTATTAGGCATTAGTATTAGCCTATTATTAAGGCTTGATCCGTCTTGGGCTATACTACCTTTTGCCGTAGTATTTGCCCTTGGTGTCACCTATTTTATGGAACGTACCCAACTCTGGACTGATGCTTTATTAAATATAATTTACTCTTCATCTCTGGCTATTGGCATTATTATCCTGAGTTTTAGAGACAATTACCGAGGGGGAATTAATAATATTTTATTTGGCGATATTTTGGGGATTCGGGAATCGGATTTAATCTTGTCTGGTTTGTTACTATTAATCTGCATTGCATTTATTACCCTCACTGTGCGATCGCAGATGTTACTAACCTTAAACGAACCTTTAGCGATTGCGCGCGGCGTGGCTGTCACACCCCATCGCACTTTCTTTATAGTCTTATTATCCCTACTGGTCGGAATATCCATAAAGGCGATCGGTGTATTACTAATTAGTGCTTTTGTGGTAATTCCCGCCTGTGCCGCTAGGTTACTAACCCGCAATTTTATCAGTTACATTATAGTATCATCCGCTTTAGGTGGATTTAGTGCGGTTTTAGGTATGATATTATCAGCATTATTAAATTTGCCATCCGGTCCCAGTATTGTCACCATGCAATTAGCCATTTTTCTGCTGGCTATTCTGATTCCCAATCTGAAACTTTTAGTATCCTAATATCTGCCATAGATACCATTAAAGGTCTGTTAATGTAGCGATCTCCGCCAGTTAAAAAACTTATTTAATAAACTTTGCTGCCATTTACTTTCGGCAAATTTCCATTTTTTCAATAATAAAGCCGCCTTACTATTCACCTCCGAAAGAGTCGGGTAAACGTGAATACCTGTTAACGCCGAAACCTTCAAATTGTTAGCCATTGCCAAAACCACCTCATGGATTAATTCCCCCGCCACAGGTCCGACAATATGAGCCCCAAGAATCTCCCCATTTCCGCGAACAATAATCTTCCCAAACCCCGCAGTTTCTCCCTCGGCTTGGGCGCGATCCACATCAGAAAACTGTTGTTTAAGAATATAAACATCATCCCCATAATGACCCCTCGCCTGTGCTTCTGTCAACCCCACCCGCGCCAATTCTGGGTCAGTAAATGTCGCCCAAGGAATTACCCGATAATTGACCTTACTTACTGGGAAAAATAGGGCATTAGTCAACACCACGATCGCTTCATAACCCGCCACATGGGTAAACTGATAACCCCCAATGACATCCCCACAGGCATAAATTCGAGAATTGGTAGTTTGCAGCTTTTCATTTACCTTAATTCCCCCTTTATCTACCAGTACCCCCGCCGCCTCTAAATTCAGGGATTCCACATTAGGCGATCGCCCTGAAGATACCAAAATCTCATCAACAATAACCGTATTATCCCCCGATTTAATCAGTTTTTTATCCTGTGCAATTTCCACAGCTTCCGCGCGGGATTTCGGCAAAATTCGGATACCTTCCGCCTCAAATTGCTGTTCAACTACCCTAGCTGCTTCCGGGTCTTCTTTCGGTAAAATATGATCGCGACTGGAAATAATTGTCACCTCCGAACCCAACCGAGAAAACGCCTGTCCTAACTCACAACCAATAGGACCCGCCCCAATGATAGCAAGAGATTTAGGGCATTTTTCCAAGGAAAATACCTGCTCATTAGTGAGAAAACCAGCCTCTGTTAAACCTGGTATATTGGGAATAGCCGCACGGGAACCCGTAGCAATCACAAACGCCCTAGCTTTTAACTGTTTCCCATTGACTGCAAAGGTTTGATAATCAATAAATTGACCATCCCCAAAAATCACCTCAACTCCTAATCCCTCAAAACGTTCTGGGGAGTCATGGGGTTCTATATTTTTAATGACTTGTTGAACATGAGCGATCGCTTCCGCAAAATTAATCGTTGGTGAGGTTGTATGTACACCAAATCTAGCCGCATTTTTGACTTGATAAGCCATGCGAGAAGCATGGATGAAAGACTTGCTAGGAACACAACCAAACCAGAGACAATCACCCCCTAAGCGATCGCGTTCCACTAGGGCCACTTTAGCCTTTAATTGGGCGGCGGCACTAGCCACAACCAAACCCCCGGAACCCCCACCAATTACGATAATATCATAATCCACAGCCATAATTTTTTACCTAATTCAATCACATCAATTTGCTACCCTCAGAATATGATAAACTCATCAATCTGAAGGTAGCCTGAACCTTAACCGAGTAATAACTAAAAATTACCCCAACTTCTGATTAACTCACAGATGGATCTGTGGTAGTTTCTGACCCGCCACCCGCGAAAAATTGGCGAGTTACAGCAGCAGTAATAATGTGGGAAAGTAAACCCATGGGACCCGCAAATAAACATAAAATCAGAGAATGAATTGTCCAAACTCCGGTTTTTTGTCCTTCCCAATATATCCAACGTCCCACAAACAGATCTAAGATTAAAAAGTGAACCCACCCTGCGGCTGCGATCGTTTCATCTCCGAAAAACTTAGCGATATCTGCTAATTGGGGGTTAGATAAAGCCGCCGCACTTTCGGGGTTTATGCTACCCGCAAACAGATACAGATATGTTAACGCCAACAGGATAAAGGGAATATATGATTCCATCACTTTTCGGGTAACTCCCCAATTGGGAAGAAACACCATTAGACTCCAAAAAGGAAGTACAAATATGTTGGCGACATTAAAAATTTGGTCAACTGGTAAATTCAACATGGCTGACTTGTGAACAGTATTAAGTAACTATAACAAATTTTGGGGAGTTTGTTAATCATCAGGCTGTCTATAATGTGCCTAGATTAATTCCGGTGAGTTAATTAAATAAACTCTGATGCTCAATAGTTAAAATTGTGACGGGATTTACCGGCGCAAATTTGGTCAAATTACCGATGGAAAATGAACGGGAAATCTGCACTTGTAAAAGATGATAATTCCAGCTTTTTTCAGATTGGATCTTGTATTTGACCCACTCTAAGGCTAAATTTAGATGTTCTAAAGTTCTCAGGACTACCACTATCCTACCTCCCGGAGAAAGTCGAATGCTACAGGTTCCTAAAATCTCCGGTAAATTGTTGTCACTATTTCCCATAAAAATGCGATCGGGGGTTCTTAAATGATGCAATATGGCGGGGACTTCCCCATTGATTGATATGACATTTTTTATCTGAAATCGGCGACAATTCTGCTCTATTAAAGACGTTCCAGATGCCGTTTTTTCGATGGCGTAAATTGTGGAGTTGGGAAATAATCTCGCCATTTCTACTGACACTGAACCCGGACTGGCTTGCATATCCCAAATGACTTGATTTGGCTGTAACCCTAGTTCGCCTAATGCTAATATACGCAGTTCCCGTGGGGTGCTTAATTCGGGTTCGTTGGTATTACCAAAAAATAGGTTATCTGGGATTCCTAAGCTGGGAATATTCGCTAAATTGACCTCATTTATAACCTCTGGTAAATCGGGTAATAATATAACCAGGTTTAAGGGTGAAAATTGATAGTTATTTATCCGGTCTACCGGATAGGGTTGTACTCGCTCATTTTCGCCCCCTAAATTTTCGGCAACCCAGAATTGATAAACTCTGGGTAAATCTAGGGATAAGATTAATTGGGCGATCGCTTGAGGGGGATAATCTACACTTGTGAAAATGCCTATCTTTGTCACCCCGTCTTTTAAAGCCTGAGTTAAACTATCTACTGACTGATTATTAAGGGTAATTAATCTCGCATCTTCCCAAGGAATTTGCAGGCGATTAAAAGCCAACTGCATTGAACTAATATGGGGATGAAAAATTAACTGATCTGGCGGAAATTGAGCTGCTAATACTCCCCCGATATCAAATAATAACGGGTCGCCAGATACTAAAAATATCACTTCTGGGTTGGTCTGATAATTTCTTTCCCAATTGGTTAGCCATTGTTTGAGTTCCGACAGGGTTTCCACCAGGTCATTTAGCAGCAATTTCGGAATAGTCTCATGGCTAAAATAACCCAAATTACGAGAGTTACCGACTAACAGATTACCCCGTTTAACTACCTGGCGCACAGACTCCGACAGTCCCGCCAATCCATCTAAGCCAATGCCAATAATATTTATTGTCAATTATCTATTTTCGGTAAAATTTGCCAGTTCCCAGTTGAGGAATTGTTAACTGTTTAGGAATAAGGTTTATGGGTAGATAACCCACTAAATAGGGTTCTCTTAAATGGGATAATTGGTTAGTGCGTCATTAGCCAATTTTGCTCTAATTGAGATTCAAAAAGTAACTGGATATGACGCACTCCGAAAATCTTAAAAAATAAACCTTGGCCAGTGAGGTTCTCGTTGATAAGCCATCATGTCTTCAAACTTCCTAAAATCGGCTTTTTTGATGAAGATTTCTTGGGAATTATCCAGCCATTGATGGTTAAATTCAAAAAGTTGTTGACTCAAAGTTTCTCGGTCTAAATCATTAGGGATAGAGCCAAAATAACCCAAAGTTACATGAGCCACCAAGTGATATTGCTGCTCAATTCCCAAAGCCATTAAATTAGGGTTCTGATAAATAGACCTGCGGAATTGAATCAACAAATTATAAGCCTCCTCATCCCTAGGAACCAGACAAACAACGATCGCTCTAGTCATTACCATCAAACCCAAAACCTGCCAAGCAAAAGGCTTGGAGATTTTCTGAGATTCAAAAATGGTAAAAGATTCGGCGATCGCCTCTTGAACTTTACTTTCAAAATCTGGTATTTCCCGAGAAGCCTCTCGATATAAATCATCCCAAATCAAATCAGCCAAAGTAAAATGAAGGCTATCTGGGGGAATCTTCACAAAAAAATCAGGGTCTAAAATTTGTGCCAGTTGCTGTTGACAATCCGTCAAATTTTGATAAAAATCGGCATTATCAACATCTTCCCCCGCCGGAGGTGTAATCACACTGTAACCAGGAAAAGGAACCGGCTTCCTCTGACCTTGAGCATCAAGGGTAAACTTAGGGGATTCCTGAATGTGTTCCAGTTGTGATAGATAAGCCGGCCCTAAAGTCATCCTGGCCACACGATTGACATAGGTTTGATAGTTATCGTCCAACTCTGTTTTCCTCGTTATTAAAAGACAATTTGTTATGCCAATTTACCTGTACTGGGGGGACGACGACTTCTCCCTGAGCAAAGCAGTAGACACCTTGCGGGAATCTGTCGTTGATCCCAATTGGTCTAGTTTCAATTTTGACAAAATTCTGCCCGATACACCAGATTCGGTCATTTCTGGACTAAATCAAGCTATGACTCCACCATTCGGCTTGGGACATCGTTTGGTATGGCTAGTTAATACACCCCTGACTCAGCATTGTTCTCCAGAAATTCTACAGGAGTTAGACCGAACCTTACCCGCTATTCCCGAAACCACCACCTTATTATTTAGCAGCCCCAATAAACCCGATGGCCGCCTCAAATCCACCAAACTCCTACAAAAATATGCCCAAGTTAAGGATTTTTCGGCAATACCACCCTGGAAAACTGACCAATTGGAACAGCGGGTCCGAGAAGTAGCCCAACAACTGGGAGTCAAACTTAAACCAGAATCAGTGGAATTTTTAGCCGAAGCGGTCGGAAATGATACCCGCCAACTCTATGGCGAAATGGAAAAACTCAAACTATATGCTGATACCATAGACCGTCCCCTAGACATCAAAACTATTACTCCCCTAATCCACAGCAATACTCAGAATAGTCTAAAACTGGCGATCGCCATTAGAGAAGGCAAAACTAGCCAAGCCCTAGGGTTAATTGCCGATTTAATCGCCCACAATGAACCCGCCCTCAAAATCCTAGCTACCCTAGTCGGACAATTCCGCACCTGGCTATGGGTCAAATTGATGATCGAAACCGGAACCAGAGATGATCAAGAAATCGCCCGCCTAGCCGAAGTCGGGAACCCCAAGCGCATATACTTCCTTAAAAAAGAAGTGCAACCCCTTTCCTTACAGCAACTTCAACAAACCTTACCCAAATTGCTGCAATTGGAAATTAGCCTTAAACGTGGCGCAGATGAACAGTCAACACTACAAACACAGATAATCGAACTTTGTCGCTTATTTCACCGTTAGTGTATGATACATTATCATGGAGTGGCACAGTTCGCCGTTTCAGTCTGGGTCTGGTATCTTTACACCCGGGTAATATCCGGTGTAAGGGCAGGTTAAAAGCCCCAATCCCGACCCCCCCCCGTTTTTGATCTGTGTCATGTCGCAGGTATCACCGAAAATTTTCCCCCAAGGTTCTCGTGAGGGTTAGCCATGCCAAACCAAAGCCAAATGGAACTAGCCAAGCAGGGCGATCCCCAGGCGATTGCCAATGTGATTAACAATTCCCTAAAAGCTAAAAACATTAATGCCGATGTCTGTGGGGAAGATAACTCCCTACACATCATGCTAGAAGGGGATGCGGTTCCTAACAATCAACAATCATTGGTGAATTTTGTTCGCAATGGGATGACTAAGTTAGATGTCCCCTCTATCTATACTGTCAAAATCTATGGACGACAATTGGGGGATGATCCGGCTTGGGAAGAAGAGATCGTTTTGAAGGAGCCACCGCAAACGGCGATCGACCCGGAAGATGATATGATTCCCCCTGATGTGGTTGATATCGAGGACGATTTCAGCGAACAAGATACCCTCCTCGATCAGGATGATCATATTGATGATTATGTTGTCGATGATGATGACATCGACCCTGACGACATCGACCCTGACCAAGAAATTGACGATGATGACGAGTATCGCTACATTCCAGAAGAAGATGATGATCCTGATGAGGATGATGAGGACAAAACCCAAGAAGTACAACCTTCTCAGCCGAAAAGTAATAAAGTCCTGTTACTGATTCCGATTATATTATTGGTGGCGATCGCTGCTTTGGCAGGATTGCATTTTGCTGGTATCTTCCCTCTACCCTTCCTCCCCGGTGGTAGTTCAGAAATCACCGCCGACCCAACCGAACCAGCCGAACCAGCCGAACCAGCCGACCCAGCCGACCCAGAAACTCCCCAAGCGGCCGACCCAGCCGACCCAGAAACTCCCCAAACGGCCGAACCCGCAGCTACCCCCACGGTGGCGACTGACCCTTGGCGTGAAGGCATTAATGCGGCCATGAATGCGGCGACCCTAGGCCAGAGCGCCCAATCTCAAGCTGAATGGAATGCGGTAGCCAGTGAGTGGCAAAAAGCCAGTGAACTCATGAGCCAGGTTCCACAGGACAGCGAAAACTATCAGGCTGCTCAAGAGAGGGTTAGCCAGTATGCTGAGAATCAGCGGATAGCCGAACAACGTGCAGCAACTGCGCCCTAGGGAAGATAGGAGGGTATACCCGTGACTAATAAACAAGCCAGATCACAGAGATATCATCGCAGCGGCCCCAAACCATGGCCGGGCAGTATCCAACCGACTCATTATACCCTGTTGGGCTTGCATCCCTCGGCATCGTCTATGGAAATTCGGCGGGCTTACCGAGAACTGAGTAAACGCTATCATCCAGATACAACAGATTTATCAGAAGATGATGCTAAAGCTAAATTCCAAAAGTTGAATGAAGCATATAGCATTCTGAGTAATCCCGATCGCCGTCAAATGTATGATCAAACCATTAGTACAAACAGGGTGATCACTCCCCCCACGGAGATTAATTATCGGAACCATTCGAGACCCCCAAAATCGAGGCATTCCAGCGCCACAGAAGCGATCGCCGCTGAAAATCGGCCTTTATCCCCCGGAGAACTATTTGCTCTGTTAATGATGGCAGTCAGTTTGATAAGCTGTTTAGGATTAGCAATAGCGATCGCCCTGTTTCGTTCAGATATAACCCTTTAAGCGAGCCCCTAGAAAAATTTTCAACAGCAATCAATTATGACCTTACCAAGTCCCAATACCCCCCTATATAACCATCCCCTACCAGAAATAGAAGACTGGTTACGCTCCCTGGGCGGTGAACAAGACCTCCAGGAACTCCATTGTTGGCAAGTAGAAAAGCCCACCTGGAAAGCCGACCTATGGTTGGATATTGACCAAATAACAGTACGTTACATTGGCGCAGGTACAGACGGCCAAGATATTCAACGCTCCTTTAAATACTCCCTCAGTCGTCAAGATATCGAACAAGCGGTTTTTTCCGGTCCCTAATTCAATCACGAGTACCCACCTTACCAAATCGACGCTCTCGCTGCTGATAAGAACACAGGGCCAGGTGAAACTCATGGCTGTTAAAATCCGGCCAGAGAGTGTCAGTCACATAAATCTCAGCATAGGCAATTTGCCAGAGCAAAAAATTACTAATCCGTAATTCCCCACTGGTGCGAATCAATAAATCCGGGTCACAAGTTCCGGCTGTATACAAATACTTTTCAAATAAAGCCCCATCAATGGCTTCCGGTTCGAGAGTACCCTGTTTAACCTGATTGGCGATCGCCTGACAAGCCCTAACAATCTCCTCCCGTCCCCCGTAATTAGTAGCCACAGTAAACAAAATCCCCTCATTATTGCGGGTAGTCTCCATTGACTTCTCAATGCACTCCCTCAGAGAAGCAGGAAGCCGATGCAAATTACCCACAAACCTAATCCTAACCTCCTCCTCCATCATCTCCTCAAGTTCCCGCATGAGAACCCGCTCAAACAAAGCCATCAAAAAATCTACTTCTTCTAGGGGTCGCCCCCAATTTTCGGTGGAAAACGCATAAACCGTTAAAGCATTAATTCCCCAATCACGACAGTAACGGAGTAAATTCTTGAGAGCATCAATCCCTCGCCGATGCCCCATAGTGCGTGGTAGTCCCCGACGTTTCGCCCAGCGACCATTACCATCCATGATCACCGCGACATGGTTTGGGAGGCGATTTCGGTCAAGGTCAGCAGGTAACTCATGTATAACCCTTGGCTTTCGATTCATTTTTTCTCCCGAGAAGCTGACGAACGAAAACGGAACACCTTGGAAATGAACGACAACCTCTTTAATCCTATCCGCCGTTTAAGGGTATCTATGGAAATAGGAGGCTTAGTTTTATCATCCCCCGCTAGAAAAGACCGAGCTTCTAATAACTCCTTGAGTTTACTACTGGTTAGGGGTCGGTTCAGTACACCCTTATCAGCCAGAGAAATTGACCCAGTTTCCTCGGAAACCACAATACATACACACTTAGCAACCCTTTCTGTAATGCCCATAGCTGCTCGATGGCGGGTTCCCAACTGTCGCGAGGCTATCCGTTCAGACAGGGGCAAAATCACCCCTGCAGCAGCCACCCTAGAGGCTCTAATCAGCACCGCACCATCATGGAGTAGAGTTTTAGGCTGAAAAATCGTCTGTAGCAGTTCCCTGGAAACTTCCGCATTTAAACGCACACCCGGAACGGAAAAATCACGCTCATCAATGGGACTGCCTATTTCAATTATAATCAAAGCCCCAGTACGGTTTTGAGAAAGTTCTTTGACCGCCTCGACAATTTGATCAATGACTCCATCGGATTCAGGGATACCTTTTCGGCTGGCAGCAAACAGTTGCAGCACCTCCCCTCGCCCTAATTTTTCCAGAAATTGTCTAAACTCTGACTGCAAAATTACAGCCATAGCCACTGCGGAACCAGTTACCAAACTATTTAGGGCAATATAAAGCAGTCTCAGATTAGCCCAATTACTGATGGCCGTTGCCAACATTAACACAATGAAACCTCGAACCATCCACAAGGTTCGACGCTCTCCAATAATCACAAGGACGATATAGGCGACGGCAAAAACCAGTCCAATATCGATGCTGTTAACCAACCAGGACTCAAGCCAGGCAGGGTCTTGACTTTGACCCGAACTCATTGAACGCGATATGAGGTTAAAACTATTGACATCTTCCCGAACTCCCAACTTATCGATAATGAATTAATTATCTATATTGCTGGGGACTCGATTCCTCATCCTCAAATGGGGACAGGCATGATGCGGGGCGATGTCTAACCCCGCGTTAGTTACTTAAATTAAGGCATCAAGGGCGATCGCCAAGCCTTTCGGGTAAACGATCCTGACGAATCAGATCTGAATAGGTCTCCCGTTGAATAATGATCGTACTTATTCCCTCATTCACCAGAACCGCTGCCGGACGAGGCAGACGATTATAGTTAGAAGCCATACTATAATTGTAGGCTCCCGTTGCCATTACCACCAAGATATCACCAGTTTGACAATCTCCGGGGAGATGGGCTTGTTGGATTAAGATGTCCCCAGATTCGCAATGTTTGCCAGCTACTGTTATGGTTTCGGTTAATGGTGCGGACATCCGATTAGCAATTACCACTCTGTAGACAGATTGATAAGTAATCGGACGGGGATTATCTGACATTCCCCCATCCACTGCTATATAAGTTCGCATATCTGGAATCTCTTTGCGCGAACCAATCGTGTAAGCAGTGATCGCCGCCGGACCAATAATCGATCGCCCTGGCTCACACAACAGCTTAGGTAAAGGGATCTGGCGTTGTTCACAGGCGGCGACGACCGATGAGGCGATCGCACTCACCCAACTTTCAATACTGGGGGGGTCATCATCTTCTGTATACCGAATCCCTAAACCTCCCCCCACATTAACTTCCGTAATATTTAAACCATACTGACTGCCTTTAGTGACCGCATCCATTAGCACCCCAGCCAAGTCTTGATGGGGTTGCAGTTCAAAAATCTGAGAGCCAATATGAGCGTGAATTCCCTCGCAGCATAGGGATGGATTGCTACTGACAAATTTAAACACCTCATCGAGTTGATTAGGATCAAACCCGAATTTACTATCAAGATGTCCCGTCCGAATATACTCATGGGTGTGGCACTCAATACCCGGCGTAAATCTGATCATCACCCGCACGGGAGATGTTACCGACATTTGATCTGCCAACTCCACCAGGTTGGTCAGGTCTAGCCAGTTGTCAGCCACCACAGTACAGCCAGTGCTAATGGCTAACTCCAGTTCTGATCGCGATTTGTTGTTACCATGTAGGTAAATCTTATCGGGACTCACCCCCGCCATGTTTGCCGTGTATAGTTCCCCACCGGAAACCACATCAGTCCCCAAACCTTCCGAGGCAACTATTGCACAAACCGCTAAACAATTCCATGCCTTAGAAGCATAAAGAATCAGCGATTCTCCCGGGTAGTATTTTTCCCAAGCCTCCCGATATTGACGGCAAGCAGTACGGACCGTCACTTCGTCTAATATATACAGAGGGGAACCAAACTGACTGACCATTTCCGCCACATCACAACCGCCAATTTCTAGGTGATCTTGGTGGTTGACCGTAGCCGTGAGGGGTAACAGTTGTTGGTTAGGCGATATCGAGGTTGTGCCTTTTTCCGAGTTGAGTAGGTACTGAAGTCCAGAATTTTCCACAGTTTTAGTATCAATAGTTAGTTTATTTATCGGCGCGTGTATCTGCGATCGTACCAAATTTCTGTCACCATTGTTAATCTTAATCTATCTATTAGCTTTCACCCCAGCCTCTGTGACCATCCTACAACTCAAACTTCTCACCCCCGACTTATTACCCGCAGTAGTAGAACTCGATCGCCTCTGCTTAGGTGGATTATGGAATCAATCTGGATATCAAAGGGAATTAAATAGCGCCAATAGCGATCTGGTCATCTGGACACATCCAACCTACGGACAACCCTTGTCCGGTTTACAGACAATTTCCGTAGAAGTCCCCCAAACGCCACCCCCACCCGTCATAGGCATCGGTTGTCTCTGGGCTATTGTAGACGAAGCCCATATCACTTTACTAGCCATTCATCCCGATTATCGGCGCTTAGGTCTAGGGTCAAATTTACTGCGGGCTTTACTGCAACTCGCCCAACAGCGAGGATTATCCCATGCGACCTTAGAAGTTAAGGCTTCCAATGATATCGCCCTATCTCTATATCAAAAATTCGGCTTCCAAATCGCGGGAAGGCGCAACAAATACTATGCCGACACCGGAGAAGATGCCCTAATACTTTGGCTTTCTGGTCTCCCAAGTCTTATTTGAGATTGTGCTAGAATCCGGGATCAGAGACAGACAACCACGATACAGAATCACTGATTCGATTTCGGGTACCTTGTCCCTATTCGGCAGATTCTGTAGCCATTGGGGACTACTCAATAGCCAAAGATGAGCCGATCGCCAACCCAAATACCTGATCCCCTAGATACAATTAAAAATGAGTCAATCCCATAAGTGAAACTTGTTGAGCAACTTTCAGCATAGTTTTACCCGATCATTGAAAATATCACGCTAAAATTAGCATACGAGCCAGCAGCAGGTGATAAAAACTAGCCATGTTTGAACGCTTCACAGAAAAAGCCATTAAGGTGATCATGTTAGCCCAGGAGGAAGCACGCCGCCTGGGACATAACTTCGTAGGAACAGAACAGATCCTCCTGGGTCTGATTGGCGAAGGGACTGGCGTAGCAGCCAAAGTCCTGAAATCGATGGGGGTCAACCTCAAAGATGCTCGGATCGAGGTCGAAAAAATCATCGGCCGCGGCTCCGGGTTTGTCGCCGTTGAAATTCCTTTCACTCCGCGCGCCAAAAGGGTTTTAGAACTCTCCTTAGAAGAGGCTCGTCAACTCGGACATAATTATATCGGGACAGAACATTTGCTTCTGGGTCTGATCCGAGAAGGAGAAGGAGTAGCCGCTCGTGTCCTGGAAAATTTGGGGGTTGACCTGTCGAAGGTTCGCACCCAGGTAATTCGGATGTTGGGTGAAACCGCCGAAGTCGCCGCCGGGGGCAGTAGTGGTCGCACTAAGACCCCAACCCTCGATGAGTTTGGCTCGAATTTGACCCAAATGGCCTCCGAGGGCAAACTTGACCCGGTAGTGGGACGACAAAAGGAAATTGAGCGGGTGATCCAAATTTTGGGTCGTCGTACTAAAAATAATCCGGTGCTAATTGGAGAACCCGGTGTCGGTAAAACCGCGATCGCCGAAGGTCTCGCCCAGCGCATTGCTCAAAATGACATTCCCGATATCCTGGAAGATAAACGAGTTGTTACCCTCGATATCGGCCTCTTGGTGGCTGGTACTAAGTATCGGGGTGAGTTTGAGGAAAGACTCAAAAAGATTATGGATGAAATCCGCTCTTGCGGTAATGTCATCCTGGTAATTGATGAGGTTCACACCCTCATTGGTGCAGGTGCTGCGGAAGGGGCTATCGATGCAGCTAATATCCTCAAGCCAGCTTTGGCGCGGGGTGAGTTGCAGTGTATCGGTGCTACTACCCTCGATGAGTACCGCAAGCATATTGAACGGGATGCCGCCCTGGAACGTCGGTTCCAACCCGTGATGGTGGGTGAGCCTTCGGTACCCGAAACCATTGAGATTCTCTATGGACTGCGGGAACGCTATGAGCAGCACCACAAGCTGAAAATCATTGATGAAGCTATCGAAGCGGCAGCGAAATTGTCCGATCGCTATATTAGCGATCGCTATCTCCCCGATAAGGCGATCGATTTGATTGATGAAGCCGGATCGCGGGTGCGCCTGATTAACTCCCAGCTTCCCCCAGCCGCCAAGGAACTCGACAAGGAATTGCGACAAGTCCTCAAAGAGAAAGATGACGCGGTGCGCTCCCAGGACTTTGACCGAGCCGGAGAATTGCGCGATCGCGAAATGGAAATTAAGTCCCAAATTCGGGCGATCGCTCAAAACAAAAAATCCGAAACTCGCACCGACGAGGACGATTCCCCCATGGTAACAGAAGAGGATATCGCCCAAATCGTCGCCAGTTGGACCGGGATTCCCGTTAACAAACTCACCGAGTCCGAGTCCGAGAAACTCCTGCACATGGAAGACACCCTCCACCAGCGTCTTATTGGTCAGGAAGAGGCTGTCAAAGCCGTTTCTCGCGCTATCCGTCGCGCCCGTGTCGGACTCAAGAACCCCAACCGACCCATCGCTAGTTTCATCTTCTCTGGACCAACAGGGGTAGGTAAAACCGAGTTGACTAAATCCCTCGCCGCCTACTTCTTCGGCTCAGAAGAAGCCATGATCCGCCTGGATATGTCGGAATTTATGGAGCGGCACACCGTTTCTAAACTCATCGGTTCCCCTCCCGGCTATGTGGGTTACAACGAAGGTGGACAACTCACCGAAGCGGTGCGCCGTCGTCCTTATACCGTGGTGCTGTTCGACGAAATCGAAAAAGCTCACCCCGATGTCTTCAATATGTTATTGCAGATTTTGGAAGATGGGCGCTTGACCGATGCTAAAGGTCGCACCGTTGACTTTAAAAACACCCTGATCATCATGACTTCCAACATTGGATCTAAGGTGATCGAAAAAGGTGGCGGCGGTCTTGGGTTCGAGTTTGAAGAAAATCAAGCTGATGCTCAATATAACCGCATTCGCAACCTGGTTAATGAAGAACTCAAGCAATACTTCCGTCCGGAGTTCCTCAACCGTCTGGATGAGATTATCGTCTTCCGTCAACTCAATAAAGATGAGGTCAAGGAAATCGCGGTAATTATGCTTAACGAGGTGTTCGGTCGCCTGACGGAAAAAGGCATTCGCCTGGAAATTACCGATCGCTTTAAAGAAAGACTGGTAGAAGAAGGTTATAACCCCAGCTACGGTGCGCGTCCCCTGCGTCGCGCCATTATGCGTTTGCTGGAAGATAGCCTCGCTGAGGAAATCCTCTCTGGTCGCGTCAAAGAAGGCGATACGGCGATCGTTGATGTCAATGAAGACGGTCAAGTTCAAGTCTTACAAGGCGAGAAACGGGAACTGCTTCCCCAAGCCGCTGACTAATTGCTAGGCGTAGGTTTTTAAGCCTATTGTTATTGCATCGATAATATATGTAGGGATAATTGGTGAATTGTCCCTACTTTTTTTTTAGAATGATGTAGTAGCGTTTTCACAAAAATCATGAATAATAAAAACTCAGGGCGGTTGGTTTGGAACCACTCTACCCACCTTCAGGGCTTGATCCCTGTTTTAGATAGATTAACCAAGTATCAGGGAATCCATACGATTACCCCAGGAGTAATCACTAGGGCTAAGGCTCATTGTCCGCACATGAAGTTAAGAGTATCTGTTCCTATTCGTGGCGGCTTTAAGGTGTTGGCTAGGGCGGGAAAAACCGTTCAGGAAGTCTTTTTTGTGACTAGCCTCTCCCAAAGCGAATTAGAAGGGGCGATCGCTAATGCTCTGAGATGCAGGAGTTAATATCCTAAATTTTTATCAAAAATCATGGGTCTAAAACCCCGCCCTTCTAGGGCGGCTTTCACTTAGCCAAGCATTTTGTGCTATCGTAAACACCATAACAGTCTGTTCGAGCCATGCTTGTTCTCGAGTTCAAAGTTAAAGGGAAGTCCCACCAATACGCAGCGATTGACGAAGCGATCCGAACCGCACAATTCGTTCGTAACAAAGCACTACGCTATTGGATGGACAACCGAGGTGTTAACAAATACGACCTTAACAAATACTGTCGAGTCCTCGCTCGAGAGTATGACTGGGCTCGAGAACTCAACAGCACGGCTCGTCAAGCTTCGATGGTGGCCTACGAAGATTTGAGGATTAAGAATATTGTGAGAAACCACTGTCTTGCCAAGTCCATTCACGATGCTCTTTGGTATCAGTTCAGGAAATGGTTGGAGTATTTTGGGGTAAAATTTGGCAAGATTACCGTAGCGGTAAACCCTGCTTATACCTCTCAAAAATGCTCGAGCTGCGGCACGGTTGTCAAGAAAAGTCTCTCGACTCGAACCCATGTTTGTCAGTGTGGGTGTGAGTTAGACCGAGACTATAACGCAGCCATCAACATTCTGAAGGCTGCCTTGAGTACCGTAGGGCATACGGAAACTTAACGCTTCTGGAGATTTGACCGCTACTTTGGTTGGTGCAAACCTGTCAGAGCAAGTCGAGTCGTTGAAGGAAGAATCCCCACGCCTTTAGGCTGGGGAGTGTCAATGGTAAGGGTTCCTATCCCAAAAGGAGTTACGGAACCCGTTACACCAGTTACACCAGGTAACAGTTTCAGAAACCCGGTTTCTCAGTCCTCCCTCTAGCCTCCAGCTACAGCCGGAACAATACTGACTTCATCACCATCAGCTAAGGCGGTATTCGTACCATCTAGGAAGCGAATATCCTCACTGTTGACGTAGAAATTCAAAAAGCGCCTCGGTTTTCCTTCATCATCACAGAGACTTTTCTTGATACCTGGACAATTAGCTTCCAGGGAATCAATTAATTCCATAATGTTCGTCCCCTCACACTCAAGGGTAGCTTGGTTGTCAGTGAACTTTTGCAGGGGAGTGGGAATTAAAACTTTAACAGCCATTGTTGATTAATTGAATAGAAAATTGCCGTCAAAAGGAGAAGGCTTGCACCTTCCCCAAGATTTCAGATCTTACCGGATTTTGGCTAATCTTAAACCAAAACCTGTTGCCATTCTAGGCGATCGAGAGTCCGTGCGCGTTCGATCGCCACTTCAAAGCTATCTAGTTTCGGGTCAATGGTCAGAGGTTCGCCAACGTAGCCCTGAACCGCCTCCTGAGTTTTTAACCCATTTCCAGTAATGTAAACAACAGTAGTTTCATCCGGGTCAATTTTACCCGCTTCCACCAGTTTTTTCAAAACTGCAATGGTAGTTCCGCCAGCGGTCTCGGTAAAGATACCTTCAGTTTCCGCCAGTAATTTGATACCCTCGATAATTTCAGCATCATTAACTGACTCCACATGACCGCCAGACTTTTTGGCTAATTCTACTGCATACACTCCATCAGCCGGGTTACCAATAGCGATAGATTTAGCGATCGTATTAGGTTTAACGGGGGTAATAAAGTCGCGATCTTCTTTGAAAGCATGGGCTACAGGAGAGCAACCTTCCGCTTGTGCGCCACTAAAACGCACGGGTTTATCTTCCACTAAACCCACCTTAACAAACTCTTGGAAACCTTTATGAATCTTGGTGTATAAGGAACCAGAAGCGATCGGCGCTACTACATGATCTGGCAGTCGCCAACCCAACTGTTCTGCCACTTCAAAGCCCAGAGTTTTAGAACCTTCGGAATAATAGGGACGCAGGTTGATATTAACAAAACCCCAGCCGTAGGTATTAGCTACTTCTGAACAGAGGCGATTAACTTGGTCATAATTGCCTCTAACTGCCATCAGAATCGGATTATAAATTAATGTTCCTAACACCTTCCCCGCTTCTAAATCGGAGGGAATAAATACACAACAATCTAATCCAGCCTTAGCAGCGATCGCCGCCGTAGAATTCGCTAAATTTCCCGTACTCGCACAGGAAACCGTCGAAAAACCTAACTCTCTAGCGCGGCTGAGAGCCACAGATACCACCCTATCCTTAAAGCTAAGGGTAGGCATATTAACAGCATCATTTTTAATATAAAGATTTTTAAGACCTAGGCGGCGGGCTAACCGTTCCGACTTAACCAAGGGAGTCATCCCAGTTCCCACATCAATAACATTATCTGTAGCTACAGGTAAAAAGTGACGATAACGCCAGATAGAATTTGGGCCAGCTTCAATAGTTTCGCGAGTTACCAGCTTACGCAGGTTGTCATAGTTATAGTGAACTTCCAGGGGACCAAAACACACCTCGCAAACGTGCTTGGCTTCCAGAGCATATTCCGCACCGCACTCTTTACATTTGAGTTTATCAAAAGTAGCTCCGGTGGTGGGGGTGGTGGTGTGGTTATGGGTGGCCTGGGTCATGACACTTACCTCTGCTTTTTTCTGCTGTTCTAACTGTTGGATGAAGACTATCACAGTTGTCAAATTCTCGTCAACAATACCCGACTTTTTTAGTCGGGATTAACAAAAATCCCTGTAAATCATGGGTTTTTGCCCATACTGTCCGGGGAGAAGGGTCAGAAAAATTTGGGGGAAATAATTTCCGCCCTCACGATAGGATTAAGGAAGATTGCCCAAGTCGTACTTTAAAGGCATTGAGATATAAGACATGGAATTTAGAGCCACAGATACTAACCTCCTAGACTGGAGTGGAGATGTATTAGCTATAGGTCTGTTTAAAGGACAAGTCGAACTGACTGGGGATTTAGCAGAACTTAATCAAAAACTGGGTGGGACCCTACAAGAACTTATCGAAGAATCAGACTTTCAGGGAAAAGCTGATAGTAGTGCTTCTGGTCGTGTGGGTGGCAATAGTCCCATTCGTAAGGTGGTTTTAGTGGGGTTGGGGTCTGCTGAGGACTACACCCTAGAAGCTATCCGACGTGGGGCGGCTGCGTCGGGACAGGCGGCGAAAGCACTCAAAGGTAAAACCCTGGCTATCAGTTTCCCGGTGGGGAATGCGTCGGAGACGGTGGGGGCTATTGTAGAGGGATTAGAGTTAGTTCTGTATCAGGATAATCGCTTTAAGTCGGAAACTAAGGACAAAGAAATTCAAGTCGAGTCTGTAGATCTACTAGGGTTTCCGGGTACAGAAGCAGCGATTACTCTGGCTCAACAGATCTGTTCTGGGGTATTCTTGGCGCGGGAGTTGGTGGCGGCTCCGGCTAATGAAGTTAACCCCATAACTATGGCCGAATTGGCTCAATCTCTGGCTGCTGAGTATGGGTTGCAACTGGAAATTTTGGAACGGGAAGATTGCGAAAAGTTGGGGATGGGAGCATTTTTAGGGGTGGCTCAAGCCTCGGACTTACCTCCTAAGTTTATCCATCTCACCTATAAACCCCAGGGAACACCTACCCGGAAACTAGCTATTGTGGGTAAGGGTTTGACTTTTGATTCGGGTGGTTTGAACCTGAAACCGACGGGTAGCGGCATCGAAATGATGAAAATGGATATGGCTGGGGCGGCGGCGACTTTTGGGGCGGCTAAGGCGATCGCCACCTTAAAACCCACAGTTGAGGTACATTTTATCAGTGCGGTAACTGAAAACATGATTAGCGGCCGTGCTATGCGCCCTGGAGACTTCCTACGCGCTTCTAATGGCAAAACTATTGAAGTCAATAATACGGACGCTGAAGGGCGTTTAACTTTGGCTGATGCTTTGGTTTTTGCTGACCGCCTAGGGGTTGATGCTATTGTGGATTTAGCAACTCTTACCGGAGCGTGTATCGTGGCTTTGGGAGATGATATAGCTGGGTTATGGAGTTCTGATGATCAACTGGTGCAACAGTTACAATCTGCTTCCGAAAAAGCGGGGGAGAAATTCTGGCGGATGCCAATTGAGGAAAAATACTTTGAGGGACTCAAGGCGATTCATGCTGACATGAAAAATACCGGACCCCGCGCTGGGGGGTCGATTACCGCTACTCTGTTCCTGAAACAGTTTGTTAAGGATACCCCTTGGGCTCATTTGGATATTGCTGGCCCGGTGTGGACAGATAAAGATAAGGGATATAATAAAACTGGCGCGACCGGATTTCCTGTGCGAACCCTTGTCAATTGGGTTCTGGCTAATTCCTAATTAGGATGCCAATTCCCCTGGGAGTTCGGAGGCGATCGCCTGGGGGATTGCTCCCATTTTTTCCCTTTTCTGGTTATGGCAATCAATACTGCATTTCCCCGCTTACCGCCAACCCCTTGGTTGGTGACTAGATGCCTCCCATTCGGGTATCTTCTCGAATGCAGTTGTATTAACTTTCGCCTATTATCACCTAATTTATAGACATCTCAATATTGGGCAACTAATTTGCTAGGTTAATTATGCTTTTCCATGGGGATAACCACCGAATTATGGGTGCTTATAGATAGGTTTTCCCCTAGTGGACAAATATCTCCTCTCTCTGCTGGCGGGAGGCGAACCCAAAACAATAATCTAACAAATGCTAGAATTGCTGGTATATGTTTTGATCAACTTATTAAGTTATGAGCCTCATCGATTAATGGTCAGGGGCCATGGATTTTTGCCAAAAGCACTATCAAACTGGCTACATTTGTGGTTAACTGCTGCGATCGCATTGGTTAGTTACTGTGGGGCGACTATGCTCAACAATAGCTTATCAATCTATGGCGATCGCTGTCAATTTTCAACCCCAAATCAACCCTTTTGGCGCGGCGGTGGTAATTTCATCGGTAACTCTGGGTTACTCAGCTTGGGGTTAGTCATGGCGGGAAATTTTCAGATCCTGGACACAGAAATTCCCTGGTATCCCGTCGGGGGAATATTTGTAGTGGCTATCTTAGCCATTTTAGGATTACTCGCCACTAGCTTAATATTATTTTGGCTGTGGTGGTTTCAGATACCTATGTTAGGGTTTATTCGCCGCCATAATTTGGCATCTAGCCTAGATAATTCAGCTACCAATAACTCCCCCAACTCCATTAATAACAATCCATTAACTATCAAAGTAAATGCCAATATCAATAACTGGTCTGCGGAAGATACCCTATCCCTCACCCAATTTTCTATTGATAAAGCCGCCGATGCGATTTTTTGGATTGGGATAGAAGGACAAATTATTTATGTGAATGAGTCAGCTTCTCGCCTGTTGGGTTATTCCCCCAAGGAGTTATTGTTATTGACGATTCATGATATTAACCCGGATTTTCCGCGAGATTCTTGGCATTTGCATTGGCAAATTCTGCGGCGCTGTGGGTCTTTAAAAATTGAGGCTCGTTATCGGACTAAACATAGTCGCCTAATTCCCGTGGAAATGATGATTAATCATCTCAACTTTAAAGGTGAAGAATATCAATGTGTGTTTATCCGAGATATTAGCGATCGCAAACAAGTTGAGAGAATGCTGCGGGAACGTCAGGGAGAATTTCGCACCCTGGTTTCTAATATTCCTGGTGCAGTTTATCGGTCTAATTTAGACATCGATCGCACCATGACTTTTATGAGTCCGGGGGTGGAATCTATCACTGGTTATAGCCCTAATGATTTGATTTTAAACCGGCAGATTAGCTTTGCAAGTCTGATTCATCCTGATGATAAACAAAGGGTTATAGACGCGATTCACACATCTGTAGAAAAACGAAATCCCTATATTTTAGAGTATCGGTTACTGCGAGCCGATGGTTCCCAAAGATGGGTTTATGATAAGGGTCAAGGTATCTTTGATGATGACCAACAAGTTTTATGTTTGGCGGGGGCAATTTTTGATATTACCAAACAAAAACAAGCCTCGGAAGCTCTGCGGATTAATGAGGAAAGGTTACAGTTAGCATTAACCGGAACTAATCAGGGTTTATGGGATTGGAATTTAGCCACTGATGAGGTCTATTTTAGCCCTCAATGGGGTCAAATGCTCGGTTATGACATGGAGCATATAAACACCCATGCTCGCTCTTGGTTGAAGTTGGTGCATCCTCAAGACCGCCATCAGGTAATTTACTGCTTAAAACAACACTGGCAAAATCTCACGACTTTTTGTGAGGTTGAACACCGAATGTTTACCCACAATGGGGGTTGGAAATGGGTGCTTAATCATGGTCAAGTGGTGAGTCGAGATGAGCAAGGTAAACCCCTACGCATGACCGGGACAGTTAGAGATATTAGCGATCGCAAACAGGCTGAAGATGCTTTGCGACAGTCGGAAGCTAGGGAACGCGCCAGAGCCTTACAGTTGGAACTAACCCTCAAAAAACTCCGACAAGCTCAATCACAATTAATTCAAAATGAAAAGCTGTCCAGTTTGGGTCAAATGGTGGCAGGAATTGCCCATGAAATTAATAACCCAGTTACCTTTATTTATGGTAATATTAGTTATGCGTCTCAATATGTGCAAGACTTGTTAGCACTGATTCGATTATATCAGCGATATTATCCACAGCCAGCGGCGGAAATTAGCGATCGCATTGAAGAAGTAGAACTGGGTTTTATTATAGAGGATTTACCCAAAATTTTAGAGTCTATGGAGGTCGGCGCAAATCGGATTAGGCAGATTGTTTTGTCTCTCCGTAATTTTGCCAGACTTGATGAGTCGGAAATGAAACCCGTCAATATTCATGAGGGAATTGAGAGTACATTATTAATCCTACAACATCGGCTCAAAGGACGACTTCCCACCTTAGAAAAACATGAGTTTCCCGAAATTAAAGTAGTTCGCAATTATGGGGATTTGCCGAAAGTAGAATGTTATGCGGGTCAACTTAATCAGGTTTTTTTGAGCATTTTAAGTAATGCAATTGATGCGATTTTAGAGGTGGAAAAACTCGAAAATGGCTTGGTTGACTTCGAGCCTACTATTCAAATTAGCACCGCATTAATTAGCTCCGATTGGGTGTCAATTAAAATTTCTGATAATGGTTTGGGTATGGAAGAAGAAGTGCTACATCGGTTATTTGAACCATTTTTTACTACTAAACCCGTGGGTCGTGGGACTGGATTAGGATTAGCCATGAGTTATCAAATTGTGGCTAAACATGGGGGAAATTTAACCTGTCGGTCTGTACGAAATAAGGGCTCAGAATTTGCGATCGAAATTCCCCGGCGACCTTCTGGGTTAAGTAAAACCGGACGATATTATCTCCCAAGTGAACATTATTCTAAGACAGAATATGAACGGGACTCTCTTCAGAGTTGAGGAGAGCCAAATTAACTATAGCATCCCCTTGATTAACTAAGGGATTTTGCTGATTTCCGATAACTAATCCATCAGCAGGAGACCTGACTTTGACGCTAGTATCACCAAAAGCATCAGATATAACACCTAGTAGTTGGCGCTTATATACCCGTTCCCCCAACTCAATAGATAGTTGTAATATCCCACTACGAGAAGCACGCACCCATTGAGTATTTTGCACTTCTATAGGTTCGAGGGGAAAGTTATCAAATTTGAACTCATACATATCTAAGGTTTCCATCACCCGTAGGATACCTTGAACGCCAATATAAATAGCATGGGAATTAAATCGTAGTGCTTCGCCTCCTTCATAAAGAAGAACCGGAATCCCTTTTTGAGTGGCGGCTTGACGTAGGGAACCATCCCTAAGTTGGGAGTGAATAATCACAGAGGTTCCAAAAGCGCGCGCACATTGGTAGGTGACAGGATCATCTAAGTTGGCTCGAATTTGTGGTAAATTATTACGGTGAGCTGAGGCTGTATGTAGGTCAATCCCATGGGTGGAGTGATTGACGATTTCTTGGACGAATAAATTAGCTAGACGGGAGGCGAGGCTTCCTCTTTTGGAACCGGGAAATGAGCGGTTTAAGTCTCGGCGGTCTGGTAAATATCGAGATTGTTCGATAAATCCAAAGACATTGACAATGGGAACAGCAATTACAGTCCCACGCAACCGCTTGGGGGAAATTTTTTGCATAACTTGATGAATGATTTCAACGCCGTTAATTTCGTCCCCGTGAATAGCCGCACTGAGCCAGAGTATTGGTCCGTCTGTATAGCCATTGATGACGATAACGGGTAGGGAGAGCATGGTTTGAGTGGGAAGACGAGCCACGGGAATTTCAATGCGCTTAGTGCGTGCGGGGGGAATTGGGGTGCGGCAAATTTCAATCATTAACGGACGATCGCTGGTGAGAAATCGGAACTATAAGAATAAACTTAATACCATAATTATAGCAGATAATAGCTCACTCATTACTGAGTTTTTTGCCTCTGGAGATATTCCCAGGCTAAAAAGATGGCGGCAATGGTTCCGGCTACTTGAATCTTGTGGCTGGCGATCGCATCTATAACTTCAGCCACTGGTATCAGAACCACTTGGATATCTTCGGTGGGGTCCAGTTGCTTCTCGTGTTGTAACTGGACATTTTCCGCCAAAAATAGATGAATAGAATTAGTGTCTTTGACGGGATTATCGTATAGGGTAGCTAGGGGAATTAAAGACGAGGCGACATAACCTGTTTCTTCCCTAAGTTCCCGTAAGGCGGCGACGGTAGGGGTTTCGGTAGCGGGGTCAAAACCGCCAGCGGGGAGTTCTAATAAAATCTGCTCGACTCCATGTCGGTATTGGCGAACAAAAATCACCTGCTGGTCTTCGGTGACGGCAAAAACTAAGGCGACATCAGGCCGAATATTGATAAAAAAATCATCTATAATGTTTCCATCGGGAAGGGCGATCGCATCTTGGCGCACCCGACACCAGGGATGGTCTATGATCATTTGCGATCGCAATCTTTGCCACTTTTGCATGAGTTTCAGAATCTAGGAGTTAGGCTTGCATTCTCACCCAAAACATGATAGTAACTCCAGAGATGAGCTATAGTAACGATCAGCTTTTCTCAGAACACTTTTTTTGATGTGGCGATCATGCAAAACAAGTATAGACCGTTTCCAGTGTCACTTGGTTTTTCCAGTGCCGCGCCAACCCAACCACTCCCCACCGGGAAATTGACACGGCGGCGGTTCCCTAGTCTTTTTAAATTAGGTCTAACTACAGCGATCGCCACTTTCATAGTAGGTACAGAGGCGATCGTCAACACAGTTGTAGCCGTTACCGTTCCCCAGTGGACCCTCAACCCCAATAATGGAACCGTTCAAGTCCAACTACCAGAAGGAGTTAGACCCCGACTAGCCGTCATCCAACAACCCAGCCGCATTATTATCGACCTACCAGATACAGATTTAGGCGTTAATGTCACCGAACTCTACGAGTCCGGCTTAGTGCGTCGGGTCAGCGTTAGCCAACTGGAACCCACCGTAGCGCGAATGACAGTTGATTTCGCCCCCGGCTTCATTCTTGATGACAGAGAAATTGACCTGAGACGAGTTGGCGTAGAAAATCAGTGGGTATTGCGTCCCGTGTTGTTAGCCCGTCGTCAACCCCCCGCAGAAAATAACTTAACCACAACCACAGCAGCCCCGACAACTCCCATAAGCCAGTCTCCCACCTCCGCCAATATTTCCCCCCAATTCACCTCCCAACCTCGCCCCATCAGCGCCTTACCCAATCCTCAACCCGAAACTTTCCCAGATGTTGAGTTTCTGCGAGTTCCCCTAAATCGCCCCACCCAAACCAACTTGGTGAGACCAGATACATTCAGTCAACCAGTCGGAACTCAAATTCTCCCCATGTCCACCACCACTGCGGCTATCCCCTATGGTCAACCTCTACCCACAGAATTACCACCACCTAGCCAAAGTTTTCGACCCCTACCCCTACCAGAAACCCAACGCCCCGACCGTCGTATCCTATTACCCGTCGGCACAACTATCACCCTCCAATATCCTGGAATTGACGATGTGCGCCTGAAATCCCAATTTAACCGCCAAGATGTTTTACTGCTCCAAGGGGGAATTGTAGACGCAGCAGGTAATTTTGTCGTACCTCCAGATACCCCCGTAGTGGGAAGGTTTGAAACCACTAATCAGGGAACCCGTTTTGTCGCCCAAGCCATTAACTTAGAAGGTCGTAGCATTCCCTTTGTGGCTGAATCAACTTGGATTCCAGGTGCGCGACCAATTAAGCCGGAAAATGTGGCTATTGGGTCAGGAATTGGCGGTTTGGGAGGATTCCTCATTAGTGGTTTTGATGGATTAGGATTCCTAGCTGGGGCTGCTGTTGGGGGTGCTGTTGGGGCTATTAGCTCCCCTCAACAGCATATTCTTGAACCGGGTCAGGTTGTCCAAGTCCGATTGGTTCAGGAATTAGCCCAAAATGACTTTTTGCTGGGAATTACCCCAGCTTTACCAACTAGCCCACGATTTTAAAGGATTTTAAAAGCGATCGGACTCCGGTCTAGGACGGTTCGGGACTAGACCCGATTGATTGAGAAAATCGTTCTGGGCGCTATTGTTTTGGTAGATACAGCTTACCTCTGGCTTATCGTTCAGATCACCCGTATAGCCAAAGGTGTTCATCCGGTGTTTACAGTCTCTTTCCTCTTCGACTGTGATCAAGTCTCGCTGTCTGAGTAGAGCCCAGTTACTGGTCCGCAGAACGCATCCTGGTTGCATCCTAGGTTGACCGACGAAAACGCTAAAGGGGTTCAGGGTGACAAATACCCGTAAATCTGTCACCATGGCACTGGCTCCGAATTTAACACAGATTTCTGGGTTGGGAGCGCTGCGATCAATGAATTCGCTGGATGCTACATTCTGGGGGGTTAGGGTGGCGGTGGAACTTATCGCCATACCTATACCAATTCCCAACACCAGAACGCCTGCTATCACGGCCATAGCGGTATAGTTAAAGGCGGAAGCTATGGGAGATGTGGGCTTAGTTCTACGTTTCATGAGCTTTTGGAATACCGTGATCAATTTTTATTCTCTACCGAGAGCTGCATTTTAACGCTCTGCCTCCTATTGTAGACATGACGATCGCTCTTTGGTATTTGGCGGCGATAATTTCAGCGGTTAGGGTTTTTCAGCGCTAAACTTTTCTACACACCGCACAAACATTTCTACCCCCATACTTAGGGCGGTTTCGTCAAAGTCAAACCGAGGATGATGGTGCGGATAAGCTAAATTGCGATCGCTATTAGCAGACCCCATGAAAAAATAACACCCCGGTACTTCTTGCAGGAAAAATGACATATCCTCACCTCCCATAGTCTGACATTTTGGCACTATCCCCGCTGGTGTTTCTACCACACATTCTGCTACACTTCTGACCAAATTGGCTAGGGATGGATCGTTAATTACTGGGGGATAAGTTCGTTGATAATTTAACTCATATCTCGCCCCATGACTTTGACAAATTCCCGCCACAATTGACTCTATTCGGTTGCTAAAATAGTCATGTAATTGACGATTAAAATAGCGGACTGTCCCCTTTATTGTCGCTTGGTCAGCAATCACATTATGAGCATCTCCAGCATGGAAATAACCCACAGTCACCACAGCAGACTCTAAGGGGTCAACATTCCTGGCCACAATGGTTTGCAGGGTATTAACAATTTGGGAACCTAACAAGATTGCATCTATGGTTTGATGCGGCATCCCTCCATGTCCCCCCTTCCCAAATATGCGACATTCAAAAATATCTACTGCCGCCATTAACGCACCAGCGCGCACCCCCACCGTCCCCAATGGCAAATTATTCCACAAATGCAACCCCACAATTGCCTCAACATCAGGATTTTTTAACACCCCGGCTTTAATCATGGGTAATGCGCCGCCCGGCCCTTCTTCAGCAGGTTGGAATATGACTTTTATTGTACCACAAAAATCCTGTTTGTGTTGGGATAAATAATAGGCGGTTCCTAGGGCGATCGCTGTATGTCCGTCATGACCGCAAGCGTGCATAATTCCATCATGACAAGATTTATAACTTACCTCATTTTGTTCTTGAATAGGTAAAGCATCAAAATCCGCCCTAATTGCTAAAACTGGCCCCGGTTGACGACCTTCAATAATGGCTACAATTCCGGTTTCGGCAATTTGAGTTTGATGATTAATTCCCCACTCCCCTAGTTTTTCGGCAATAAACTTAGCCGTTAATTTTTCTTGAAATGCTAACTCTGGGTATTGGTGAATATGTCGCCGCCAGCTAACTAACTGAGGCTGTAGTGCTTGAATTTCCGGGCGAATTTTCTCGGTGATCACCCGGTGGGGAGTGGAGACAGTTGCAGTCATAGATGATTGATAATGGCAGTGGGTGTACTAATTTAATGATAATTTTAGCAGATGATCAGCCCTAGGGGAATTTTGCCTGTTTTTGGCTTCGGGCGATCAAAACCGACAGCGATCGCGATAAAATTGGAGTGGTGCTATCCTGGGTAATTATTAGCCCGGCTAACCACCATCACCATTATATGTCAGATTAGACCTATGTTAAATTATTCGCGGATTTTCTTAATCTCAGCATTAGGACTGGGAACCTTCTTCCCCAACCAAGCTATATCAGTTCCCCATATAGTTACTGGATCTCCATTGCTATTAGCCCAAAATCAGCCATTCCAAATTAGTGGCATCCAAATAGTTAAAAATGAAACCCTAACAGCGGGAAGTTATACCGTAGAAGGGCGACTGATTAATTATAGTTCTGACGTAATGCGATCGCTACAAGTAGTTTATCGTTTATACCGCCAGGAAGGTGATACTTTAGTAGAAGTCGAAAGCCACGAAGCTACCGTTATTCCCGGGGAGTTACAACCCGGAGAAACTGGGAAGTTTGGCTGGGCTTTTTCCGAGGTTCCCCAAGTTTTTTTCATAGAAGCGATCGTCTCCGAAAACGGAACCACAGAAGTTAATCAGTGCTATGCTGACGGTTTAGCTAGGCGAGAAATGTGCAGACTTCAGCTTAATTCTCAAGCCGTTTATCCCCTCACCATCAAACACTAATTACCAACCTTCTGATAACTCGAAAATGAACCAACTTTACCCTCCCATAGAACCCTACGCCGAAGGAAAACTACAAGTTAGTTCCTTGCATACCATTTATTTTGAACAGTCCGGGAACCCAAAAGGTAAACCCGTTGTCATCCTTCATGGCGGACCCGGCGGCGGATGCTTACCAGAATATCGTCAATATTTTGACCCGGAAAAGTGGCGAATTATCATGTTTGACCAACGGGGATGCGGTCAAAGTATCCCCCATGCAGAATTAGAAGAAAATACGACTTGGCATTTAGTAGAAGATATCGATCACCTGCGAAATCACCTAAATATTAACAGTTGGGTGGTGTTTGGTGGTAGTTGGGGAAGCACCCTATCCCTAGCCTATAGTCAGACTTACCCCCAGCATTGTCGGGGGTTAATTTTGCGGGGTATTTTCATGTTAAGAAAAGCCGAACTACAATGGTTTTATCAGGAGGGCGCAAGCTATATTTTTCCAGATGCTTGGGAGGAATATATTAAACCTATTCCCCCAGAAGAACGTCACGATTTAATCTCGGCTTATTATCGTCGTTTAACCAGTGATGACCCCCAGATACAATTGGCGGCGGCTAAGGCTTGGTCAATTTGGGAAGCGAGCACCAGTAAATTATTACCAGATCAGCATTTAATCGAAAGATTTGGTGATGGCAATTTTGCCACGGCTTTCGCTAGAATTGAATGCCACTATTTTGTCAATCAAGGTTTTTTTGAATCGGAAGACCAACTATTAGTTAATGTTGAGAGTATCCGTCATATTCCAGGGGCGATCGTTCAGGGTCGTTATGATGTAGTTTGTCCCATGAAAACCGCCTGGGAATTGCATCAGGCTTGGCCAGAAGCGGAGTTAATTATTATTCCTGATGCTGGACATTCCATGAGTGAACCAGGCATTCAAAAAGCCCTAATTGACATATCAGATAAATTTGCCACTTTATAGGTTAACTGCCCTCTCCCAGTGTAGGAGAGGGGTTAGGATGGATATAACGGGGGTATGATGCACCGGAGGGGGGATTAATTCAGGTTTTCGAGTTTGATGCGAGGGTCTACTGATTTTAACAATAAATCCGCCAAAAGATTACCCAGAATCAGCATAACAGCACCCATCATTAAACTAGCCATAACTAGATAAAGGTCTTGTTGTCTAACTGCTTCTAAAGTTAACCTTCCTAGTCCCGGCCAGTTAAAAAAGGTTTCGGCAATAAAAGCGCCACCTAACAAACTAGCGAATTCAAATCCTAATAAGGTAATTAAAGGATTGATGGCATTTCGGAGAGCGTGAACATAAATAACTCGGTTTTCTGGGAGACCTTTAGCGCGCGCAGTTTGGATATAGTCTTGACGTAAAACATCGAGTAATTGACCGCGCATGAGTCGCTGTAGACCGGCGAAACTGGTGATACTTAAAGCCAAAGTTGGTAAAATCATGTGCCAAGCAATATCACCGATTTTCCCCAGGAGAGACAAATCAGGATAGTCTATGCTGGTCATACCTCCAACGGGAAAGAGGGGGGAGGTTTTTTGTGCTAAAAATAGTAACAGTAAGGCGGTGATGAAACTGGGGAATCCTTGGCCAGTGTAGCTGATCACTTGTAAGGTGCGATCGACTCGGCGGTTTTGATTAACTGCGGCTAAAATTCCTAGGGGAAGTGCGATCGCCCAAGTTATAATTAGGGAAGAAATAGCTAACAACAAGGTAGCGGGGACTCTTTCCCAGAGTAAATCAGTGACCGATCGCTGATTTTCAAAACTATAGCCAAAGTTCCCCCTAGTGACAATTTGGGTAAGCCAATTCCAATATTGGATAATAGGAGGTTGGTCTAATCCGAATTGTTCTCTAAACTGATTGAGAGTTTCCTGGGAAATTTGGGGATTATTGATATATTTATCAAGATAATCACCCGGAGCCAGTTGGACGATGACAAAACACAGTACAGAAGCCAATAGCAGAGTAATCAGCGCCTGAAAAAGTCGTTTCGCCACATACAAGAAGTTATCATAGTCAATGCTCATATTTCAGTCATAATCAATTAAAGTGACAATAGGGACATCAGGTAATTGATTTCGTCCCCCCAAAGCCTTTAACTCGATGATAAAAGCAAAACCCACCAAATGACACTGAGCCTCTTGTACCAATTGAGCCGTCGCCGCTGCCGTCCCCCCGGTAGCTATCAGATCATCAACAATCAGAACCCTGCTACCTGGTGGCATGGCATCAATGTGCATTTCCAGGCGATCGCTCCCATATTCTAACTGGTATTGTGCAGCGATGACCTGTCCTGGTAACTTGCCAGGTTTTCGCACGGGGATAAACCCACAACCCAACTGATAAGCCAGGGGAACCCCAAACAGAAACCCACGGGACTCCATACCCACGACATAATCCGGGGAGAGGCGATCGCACTTATCCTTCAAAGTATCAATGGTATAGCGCAAGCCCTGAGAGTCCCTTAACAGGGTAGTAATATCTCTAAAGACAATACCGGGCTTAGGAAAATCTGGGATATCGCGAATAAAAGATTTAAGATCCATCAGGGTAATGTAAATATTAGGAGATTTGCTAACCAGTCTTTAACTATATATTGTCTTGGAATCGATGTTGCTGTGAGCATAATGCAAGTACAACCCTACCAAACTAATTTAAACCCAGTCATATTAGACAGTTTGCCGGATATACCCATCTCCGACAAAGGATGTCCCCGTCGGGCGCGATTACAAATCGACCTGATGTTACTAGCCATTGAAGCCCTGGCCCTAGGGAGTTCGGAACGAATGCTGGTCAAGATATCGGAGTTAGAATTGCAAGGAATTATCCCCAATCGAGTCGTGTTATGGCGACTGCGTAGCACCAACCCCCTGCGACGCTACAGCCAACGACAACCCCTGACTCTGAAAGAAGCTAAAGCCTTAGTGGTGATTATTGCTATGATGAGTCGAGAGTTAACAGTGAGAATCCGCCAGTTGCTGATTGACTTTGAGCAAATGCAGCGCAAGCAAATCCCCATAGAACAGCATTTGCAATTGTATAGCTATCTGGAAAGGTTCCAGGCTCACTTCCGTAGTCGGATGAATCCGAGGCGCGCGGGTGTAATTGCTTACAACTCCCCAGAGAAAGTAAATGATTTGGCGATCGCTTTGCTGGGAAAATTGCTATTCTGTACAGGCACTGCAGGGATGCAACGGTTTTGGATCAGTCTGTTTGATGGAGAGATAGCATGACGATTATACGTCAGTACAGTTTGCCTAACTGCAAGCTGATTTTGCATGGGTTGAGTAGTCCCACAGATAATACCTCAGAAACTCGGCCCCGTTTATCGCTATTGATGAATGCGGAGTGCCATTTTGTCGGTTATCCTCAGCCTATTGTGGGGGGGAAAGAGTTTTTCGAGTGTTTACTGCAACAGGTGAATCAATACGCCCAAGAGTTTCTCAGCGGCGTATCACATCCCCCCTCTGCTAACACTGCTGCTGAGGTTCCCATGGTGGAGTTACGCAGACTAGACAGCAATTTACACCGCCTGATTGTCCGTAATACCCCCGTTGATGGGGATTCCCAGATGAAAACCGATCCTACATCCCCTGTGGAATTAGATTTAACCACGGTGCAGTTATTTGATTTGGTGGAAGCAGTGGATCAGTTTTTAGCTGATTCTGGGACTTTACCTGAGCTTTCGTTACAGTTAAAAGCTATTCCTAAGCGTTATACTAAACCAGAGCAATCTGTTGCCCAAAGAGCTATACCAGCAGCGGTAGGTGTGTCAGGATTGGCTATTGCGGCGATCGCATTATTTGCTCTGCCAGTTCCAGAGTTGAGGCGACCCCTAGAACCTAATCCTCAAGAGTCCACAGAAACCCAACCCCCATCAGAAACTGAGGGACCACAATCAGCCGAACAATCTCCACCACAGGGAGTTAATACAGACCCAGACGGGGAAAATCTCACTGTCGGTGAACCCGGTGCTACCATTCCCTTACAACCCAATTTAGTCTCACCCCCATCTATTGATGACCCCCAGGAAATTGAGAGATTACAGCGAGAATTGTTTGTTCAGATAAACCAGGCATGGGTTGCTCGCATTAACCGAACCCTAGTTTATCGGGTTACAGTAGCCAGTGATGGCAAAATTATAGATTATGAAGCAGTTGACGATGTTACCCCAGAGGAAGAGGCTCCTATTCCTTTATCAGAGTTACGCTTTCAGCAGGTAGGACCTGACCCAGCAGAACCCCAAGCAGATATGATGGTGATATTTAATCATCCCGGAGGTCCGTTAGAAGTGCGTCCTTGGCAAGACTGATAACCATTCGCAAGGCAATTGAGGGTAAATTCATGGCAGATCCAAAACCAAGTAAATCTTCCCCTAAATCCAATTCCGGGGTTTTGGTGGGGCTGTTGTCCTTCATTTTTCGTCTGTTATTGTTGGGGGTAGGCGGTGCTGTGGCTTGGCTACTGGGAATGGCTGTGGCTCAAGTTTACCCAAACACCAGTTCGGAAATGCCCCTAACTGAACAGTTACTGAGGCGATCGCCAGAATATCAACCCTCTTTCCCAGCCTCAGAAACTCCGTTGACCCCGACTCCGACCCCGCCGCCTACGGGATTAACTCCAGAAGTCCAACAAACCTTACAACCCCAACTCCAACAATTACAGCAAGATCTCAATGCCTTGATCGGTCGCACCGCCGCCCTAGAAATTCAAATCGGTAATAGTCGGCCCGCAGAAACCTTGGAGAGGCGCTTACAAATTATAGAACAGCAATTAACAGCCCCTAGTTCCCCGGAGGCGGAAAATATACCGCCACCAACTCCCCGCACTGCTAGGTCTAGATCTGGAAATGGTTTGATCATGACTTTACCCAGTGATATTTTATTTAACCCAGGTAGTAGCACATTGCGCCCTGGGGCTAATGTTATCCTTGATAACTTGATTCCAGATCTGCAAAACTATCGGGGGGCAGTAGTGCGGGTGGCAGGTCATACTGATGATAGTGGCAGCCGTCAGCAAAATCTGGTTTTGTCCTCGGCACAGGCTGAAGCAATTGTGCAATACCTATCTAATGCTGTGGACGATCAGGCTTATCATTGGGTGGCGATCGGTTATGGTATGACTCGCCCAGCGTTGGAAAATACCTCGGACATCAATAGACAACTTAACCGCCGCATTGAAGTTGCCATTACCCCCCCCTGAAAAACCTAAATCTAAACACAAAGGAAAGTTGATACATGAGACTGGTTTTTTTTGGTACGCCTGAGTTTGCTGTGCCTAGTTTGCAGCGATTATTGACTGATGAGCAATTTCAGGTGGTTGGGGTGGTTACTCAACCAGATAAACGACGGGGACGTGGTAGCAAAACTAGCCCTTCCCCGGTAAAGGCGATCGCCATGGGTGCAGGTTTACCGGTTTGGCAACCCCGTCGCATTAAAAAAGATCCACAAACTTTAGCTAACTTGCGGGAAGTTGAAGCTGATGTTTTTGTGGTAGTCGCTTATGGACAAATCCTATCCCTGGAACTTTTGCAGATCCCTAAATTAGGATGTGTCAACGCTCACGGCTCGATTTTACCAAAATATCGCGGAGCGGCACCTATTCAGTGGTGCTTATATCATGGGGAGACTGAAACCGGAATTACTACCATGTTGATGGATGAAGGCATGGACACAGGCCCCATGCTATTGAAGAGTTACACCCCCATTAGTTGGGAAGACCAAGCGGCTAATTTGGCCGAACGTCTGGCTCATATGGCGGCGGAACTTTTAACCGAGACTTTGCTACAAATGCGATCGCAAACTATACAACCTATTCCCCAAGATCATACTCAAGCTACATTAGCGCCTCTCATTAAGCCAGAAGATTATCAACTTGATTGGTCAAAATCTGCACCCGCCCTCCATAACCAAATTAGAGCCTTTTATCCCCATTGTGTCACTACCTTTAGGGGACAAAGTTTGAAAATTAGCGGCTCGGTTCCCTTGGGTTCTGTTCCCCAAACAGAATTGCCTCCACCATTGGCTCGTTTGTCTACCGCCGATATTAACCCCGGTAAAATTGGCGAAATTGTGGCGATCGCCAAACGCTTCGGCCCAATTGTTCAGACCGGGTCAGGATACCTATTGGTTTCCGAAGTCAAGTTACCCGGAAAACGGGTTCAGTCCGGTTGGGATTTTGTCAATGGCACTCGTGTAGCGATCGGAGAAATTCTTGATTAAAATTAGAACTATGCAACCCCAATAATTTGTGTAAGTTTAAATACACCTACTAGCATTAAGAGACTAATATGGTCAGTCCTAGCCCAGAAGTTAATTTTCCTGTCCATTTTCACAACAATAAAGCCTGGGTCAAAATTCCCCATCGTCTGAGTATATTGGAGGCTGTTGATTTTAAGTCAACTTGTCATAATCTGGTTTTGGGAGATCAGGTTCCACAGGCTATTATTCTCGATTTTAGCGAGACTACATTTATCGATAGCAGCGGAGTCGGTGCCTTAGTCAGTAACCTCAAAGCCGCCAAAAACAAAAATGTGGAACTTTTGCTAAAAAATGTCAGTCCCCAAGTAATGGCGGTTTTTTCTTTAACATCCCTTGATCAGGTTTTAACCTTTCAACAGGATGAACCCGCACCTCCTGGGGATAATAGCCAATTACCCGTTACTCATCCTTCCGTTCGCTCTGTGGTTAAACGCTCTATTGATATTGTCGGCGCTATAGTGGGATTGGGTATTACTGCCGTTTTATCTATTCCCATTGTCATTGCTATTCGCCTTGATAGTCCCGGACCGATTTTGTTTGGTCAAATTCGTTGCGGTTGGATGGGTAAGCGTTTCCGTATGTGGAAGTTTCGCTCTATGGTGATTAATGCCGAAGAACTCAAAAGCACTATTCCTAATCAGGCAAAAGGTCAAATATTTAAAAATGATAATGACCCCAGGATTACTAAAGTAGGTCGGTTTTTGCGGCGCACCAGTCTCGATGAATTGCCTCAATTCTGGAATGTTTTAATGGGAGAAATGAGTCTAGTTGGCACTCGACCACCTACTCCTGATGAAGTGGAGCGTTATGAGGTTCCCCAATGGCAACGCCTAGATGTTAAACCTGGTATGACTGGTGAATGGCAAGTAGGCGGGCGATCGCAGATTAAGGATTTTGAAGATATTATTCGCCTTGATCTCAAATATCAGGAAAACTGGAGCTTGATGTATGATCTCAAAATGATTGTCCGCACGATCGTCATTTTGTTCAAAAAAAATAGTGGTGCAATGTAAGATTAATGGAAGATGAAAATCTACTAATGCGATCGCATCTTAAAGTAGGTACAGATCTACTGTTTTTAGAGGAAGTATTACAATGGTTTGAGCAGATAACTACTCCCTTTTTGCCTCCCGATCTGAGCTACGAATGCAAGATTGCTATTACCGAAGGGTTCACTAATGTGGTTCGTCATGCACACCATGGATTATCTAAAAACACTCCCATTGATATTCAGGTGAAGATTTTATCTAATTCTATCGAAATCAAACTATGGGATTTTGGTCAACCTTTTGATTTCCCCAAAACCCTGCATTTTATTCTTAACGAAAAGATTGCACCTTTGGAAAAAGAACAAGGTAGGGGTTTGATTTTGATGTATAAACTCACTGATGAAGTCACTTATTGTCGCCTGGATGACCATCGTAACTGCCTAACTATGCGACGGCATTTCTCTTAACTTTCAGTCATTATATAGAGTGCATCTACTAACTACACCCACCCTCAACTAATTATCTGAGATCATCTCAGACTGTGACGTTATATAATATAATGGATTTGTGATAAGTACAAAATATTGATTTAGTCAAACACTAAACCAGAGTTATGGTAGCCTCACCTACGACTACACCCAGTCGTTCTAGTCAAACCGTCCGTAAGCCTTACCCTAACTATAAGGTGATTGTCCTTAACGACGATTTTAATACCTTTCAGCACGTCGCTAACTGTCTGATGAAATATCTTCCCGGAATGACTAGCGATCAAGCCTGGGAGTTGACCAACCGCGTCCATTATGAAGGTCAGGCGACTGTGTGGGTTGGCCCCCTAGAACAAGCCGAATTGTATCATACCCAACTCAGTCGCGAAGGTTTGACAATGGCCCCCTTAGAAAAAGCCTAATCATTACCTTCGGCATCTGACATCATAGCCGATCGCATTAATCCCGGCCAGATCAGCAGGAAAAATCCCATCCAGGTCAGGACGGGAACCCCTACAATTACCGATAGCCAAACCTGATGAAATATTAGCCAACTGCCACTAATTAGGCTAACTCCCGTCAGCAGAATTGACCAAGGTTGACACCACCAAGGTTTATAGTCCCAAGGATTATCACTTGAGGGTTGATTTTGATTCATTAACCACCTTTTTGCAATTGATTAACTAGATGAACTAACTCTGGTAAAATCAGCTTTTCCATAGCTAGTTTAACCGCTCCTTGGGAACCGGGAACCGAAAATAATAGAGTTTCCCGATATACTCCCGCCGTGGCGCGAGAGGCGATCGCACGGGAGCCAATCTCATTATAACTCAGAAACCGAAACAGCTCCCCAAAGCCGGGCAAAGTTTTTTCTAGTAACCCTTCAATAGCATCATAAGTCGTGTCTCGTGGTGCTATTCCCGTTCCCCCATTCACAATCACTGCCTCGATTTTAGCATCACCACAGCATTGATTAAGCGCCTGAGTAATCAAGTCCGGTTCATCTTTAATTATCACATAATTACCCAGATGATGACCACTATCTTGCAGCATTTGCTTAATCAAATCACCGCTTTTATCCGTTGACTCAGTGCGAGTATCACTGACAGTTAAAACTGCACAATTGACGCTCAAACTACCGCTATCAGGGTGAGGAATTGAGCTACTCATAACCATCCTTAACTCTCATGCTAACATCAAGCCAGTTCCATAACCACATCTAAAGTATGTCCTAAAGATTCATAGACTTTGTGCTGTTCAAATACACTTAAAATATCCCCATTAATCTTATTCGCCGCCGCTTCACTGCGGAGAATTTTTAGAGCCGTAACCGTAGGAACTCCATGCTTATAAGGTCGATCGCCTGCTGTTAGTGCGTCATAAATATCAGCGATCGCCATCATTTGTGATTGTAGGGGAATTTGCTCTTTGGTTAATCCCAAAGGATAACCACTACCATCTAACTTTTCATGATGTCCATAGCTAATCTGCGGCACATTTTCCAGTCCCTTAGTCCAGGGAATTTGCTTTAAGAAATTATAGGTATGGGTCACATGACCTTCAATAATTTCGCGTTCGGAAGCCGTCAAATTACCCTGAGTTATTAACAATTGTTCAACCTCTTCTGGTGTCACCAGGGGCTTAATATTGCCATCTATATCCCGATAGGTAATCTTTGATAAATCATGGAGTTTTTCCAGCGGTTCAGAATGTAAAATCTCCGGTTCGTTGGCTTCCTGCACCATCTCCCAAAACCCTTGCAACTGCTCAATCTCCTGATTCATTTCTAAATCCATACGTTCCAGAGTTTGACAGTGGGGGCATTCTGTGATACTGCGGGAATGGTTGCTGCTGTACTCTAAAAGCAGTTGATATTTCCTTTGCAGGTAGTCTATCTGTAAACTCTGGCGAGCCATAGCGAACCGTTTTTTCATCATTTCCAATTCCCAAGGATAAAGTTTCTTAGCCTTGTTTAAAACTGGTTCAGGAACGCCCACTTTGCCAAAATCATGAAGTAATGCCGCATAACGCAACTCTTGGATTTGGCGATCGCTAAATTGTACCGCCCCCAGGGGACCATCAGAAACCTGATTAATTTCCTCCCCTAAACGCACCGTCAAAACTGCCACCCTTTCCGAATGTCCGAAAGTGCAAGGGTCTCGCGCCTCAATCACCTGCACCGAGGTTTTCACAAACCCCTCAAATAGTAACTCAATACTCTCTTGTAAATTGCTGCGTTCGATGGAAATTGCCGCCTGAGAAGCCAGACTCCGCAAAATCCTCTCTTCCCAATCAGAATAAGGCTGGGTGTACTCCATCGTATTTTCAGGAGTCAGTACCAGATCAGATTTTCGCTTGCGGTTAATCAGTTGTAGCACCCCCAGGGTTTCCCCTTCCCGGTTTTGCATGGGGAGAACTAAAACCGAGCGAGTCCGATAACTGATATTCTCATCAAAACTGCGATCGAGACGATAAGGCTGTTCCTGTGGTAAATTGTACGCATCATCAATATTGAGGCTTTTCCCACTCAAAGCCACATGGCCAGCCAGACTTTTATCAGTCAGAGCGATCGCAAATTCTCGGAAAGACAAATTTGGCAAAGACTGATTTTGAGCCACCTTAAACAGCAGCTTAGGGCGATCATCACTGTAATCTACCAGATAAACACTTCCCGCATCGCTACAGGTAATTTCCCGACTCTTACTAAGTATCAGGTTTAACAGCTTTCCCAAATCCAGAGTCCCCGAGAGCGCCGTACCGATATCTAACAACTTCTCAATCAGCAGCGACTCTTCACTAACCCCTACAGACACATTAAGATTATCAAAAACCATAATCCCACATCAGAACCAACCAACCAACACCTACCCAACTGTGTGGAATTCTAGCCGATTTTGGGGCAGTTTGTATAATCTAGCTCAAACTGGAAATTTTCTCAGCCATAGCAAAATCATTCTTAGTCAACCCCCCAGCATCATGGGTAGTCAGGGTAATTGTCACCTTATTATAGGAAATTTCCAAATCCGGGTGATGACCTGCTGCCTCTGCCGGTTCCACCAGTTGATTAACAAAGGCTACCGCTTCCACAAACCCCTTAAAGGTTTTCACACACTTGATGGTTTTACCCTCAACAGACCATTGGGGAATCTGAGTCGCCATTTGTTGGATCTCAGTTGCACTCAGTAGTTCAGCCATATCAAAACTATACCAAATTCTTTCGTTTAAAAAAAACTATCCGCTCTCACGGATAACTAAGCCTTGGATACTACCAGGACATCAGTCAGCGATATGAGAGCGGTCTAGCGGGTCTCTGTTATTGGAACCTGACTGCCGGAAGGATCTCTCCAATCCAGCCAGACCATATTAGTAGGCTTTTCGGCTCCTAGTCAAAGGAACCTAGGCCGAATTTTAGAGGTCAGCCCCGGCGCACAGCCGGCGTTCTCCAACACAGTGACCCATGCGTTTACTACTGTCACTCATGGGCATCACCTCCTGGATATCCTAAACTTGGAAACTAGGATAACACAAAATTCTGAAAGTGCAAGCTCGCCGTTGTAGAGGTGACTATTTTGTGATTAATAGGCGATCGCCCTTTCCGGACAGAGATGCTGAAATCAGCCACCAGAGAAGACTTTAGTCCAATAATGGTTATAGTCCATCAGATCACCCGTATCATTTTCCAGGAAATAGTGACCCACCCCAAGCTGAGTGAAATTAGGATTAAGAATATTATCACGATGTTCTGGACTGTCCATCCATGCTTGAACCACTGACTCCGGCGTAGTATGACCCGCAGCAATATTTTCGCCCAATGGCACTATCAATGTAAAGCCTGTGGCCCTAATCCGGTCAGTTAAATTAGACCCATCCCTTCCGGTATGACTAAAAAAGTCTTGCAGTGCCATATTAGTGCTATGGGTAGCCGCCGCCTGCGCCAGCAAGGGGTTAATCCTTAGTGGTTGTAAATCTTCCCTAACTCGTTCTTGATTGACCAATTCCAGCACTTGCTGCTCAAAATTACAATCCGAACCACTCTCACCTAACGATAGTTCAATATCGCCATAATTGGCGACTCCCAGTTCCCCGATAAAGTCGCCAGCAGTGATTAATTCAATATCGACATTTTCTAGGGTTGCCAAGGTCTGACCATGGAGTAAAATCAAGGTAGAAGTGCCTGATTGTTTAATCCGTAAATCAGCAATGGTGACTCCATCAGGAACCCACATTTTATCAATACCAGGCTTGAAGTCGGTAATCAGATCTTGATTAACAGTCGATGATGGTAAAATAAACTGATTAACTCCACTACCTCCGGTGAGAGTGTCTAAACCTCGATCGCCTGATAAAACATTATTACCAGACCCTCCGACAATCCAATCATTACCGACACCGCCATAAATGGTATCATTGCCAGAACCACCAATTAGAGTATCATTGCCCCGATTACCAAATAACATATCATCACCATAACCCCCTTCTAAGTAATCATCATTTTGACCGCCATAAATGGTATCATTGCCGGAATTACCGATAATCGTATCATTCCCCTGATGCCCTAAGAGAATCCGCCCTTGTTCATTGTTGACCAAATAATCATTACCCTGCAAAAGAGCGATCGCTTGTGGTAATCCTGGACTTGACAAACGTGCCATTTGCTCGGCTGGGAGTTCTGAGACCATGATGAAATCGTCAGATGGGCTGGCCATGGCAAAAGTCAACCCGTCTGGCGTGATGATATCGGAAAACATAATTATAGACCCTGTTTATGACTATGATAAATATTTTTTTTACCCATTGTCTATATTTATTCATCAAGAATTATATAGATCCGAATTGAATCCCAGCGTAATAATGAGTCGGTAGTGTTCCCGATTGAATAATGCGATCGCATTTATGCCCAAATTTGACGATTTGGGACAGATTTGTGTTAAGATCCGTAAAGTGTGCGGGTCAAACCCCGTTGTGTCGTCCGGTGGGGGTGAGAATATAGAAAATTATTAGGGAGTTCGGGAGAAAAAATTGTTTTTCCTCGTCAGTCTGACTATTATCGTGCCAGGGTAAGAATTGCTGATACAGGAATACTATAACCTCCGTCAACAGACTTGATGGGTGGTGTTGAGCATCCCTCGCTGTCATGTTTGTATGAGCCCATAGGTATAACGCCAATATGGAAGCGTGGGGGAGATATCAAGAAGAACTACTATTACGATCGCAACTTGAGAACATGATTAAATCATTTTTCCATTTGAGCCTGTTACTGGGAGTTATCAGTGGCAACTTGTTAATGAGTCCCACCCTGCCACCCGGAACCGTGGGAGCATCCCTACTGGGAACCCAGGCTGCTGAAGCACTGACATTAGAGGAAATTCAGGCAAAATTACGCCCAGTCCCAGTATTTACAATTACCGACCCTACCGGTTCCCCCCTAGTGGCCACAGTTCCCGCCGGAGAAAATGGCAGCGGTACTGCTGCAGTAGCAGGGATATTTATTAGCCGTCAGGATGCCCTCAGATTTGTAGAAAATCTGAGAAACAATAATCCTGAATTAGCGAACTCCGTAGAGGTAACAGCAGTTTCTCTGGGGGAAGTGTACCAGATGAGCCAACAGAGCCGCAACCGTGCTGATGATATCCAATTTGCTTATGTTCCGGTGCAGCAAGAGGTAGAGTCAGCCCGCGCGGTAATGCAGCAAAGTGGTCGATCGCCCAATGAATTTAATGGCGTGCCTCTGTTTATGGCAAGAGGAGGCCCAGACAATGGTTATTTAACCATCCAACGTGGCAATGACCAAGTGATTCCCATGTTCTTCTCTAAACAGGACTTAGAGGGAATGTTATCCCAATTTCGGGAAGAGCAACCGGACTTAATATCCTCGGTAACAGTGCAGGTGGTTCCTCTGGAAGCCTTATTAGAAGCCTTCCGAACTGATGATAACCAATTTTTAGACCGGATCATCTTAGTTCCACCACGGGAAACCCTGGAATTTTTGAGAAATAATCAACGTTAGGGCAAGTTTTGGGGGGGAATTGATGGTAAAATTCCCCCCATATCATCAGCCTACAGCCTGTTCAGAAATCATCTGATCACCTCTCAAGGTCCCTCTCCCTCTCTGGGATCGAGATTTAGGGTGAGGGCAATGTATTAAGCGACTGGTGAACAAGCTGTAAGCAGGTTTTCAGGTGGTGCGAAATGGTGGAAACAGGGGAAAGTTACTATATATCTGGTGAGGAACTGCGACAGTGGCAAAAACAGGCGAAAATTGATGCGATCGCCGCCGAAATTTCAGCCATAGAATTAGATCAGTTTCTGGAAGCACTCACCGATCTGACTCACCTGGATATTAGATTAGACTCCTTTGGCGATCGCCCTAGTATTCAACTAAATCAGCCCTGGTCAGCAATTGTCAAACTCTGGGAACGTCGCATCACCGAACGAGTCCCTCTACAATACCTATTAGGTGTAGTTCACTGGCGAAATTTTGCCCTAAAGGTCTCTCCTGCAGTTCTCATCCCTCGTCCAGAGACAGAATTAATCATCGATATAGCAGTTTCTTATCACGCCGCCTCATCAGAAGCTATTAACTCTATCTGTCAGCCGGGGTCAGGAAATTGGGTAGATCTGGGAACAGGTAGTGGTGCGATCGCCCTAGGGTTAGCATCCGTATTCCCCCAAGCCATGATTCATGCTGTCGATTGCAGTTGGTCAGCTTTAGCGATCGCTCTGGAAAATGCCCAAAGTCTCGGTTATCAAAATCGGGTAAAATTTTACCAGGGGTCTTGGTGGGCTCCCCTCCATAGCCTGAAAGGCAAGGTCAGCGGTATGGTGGCAAATCCGCCCTATATTCCTAGCCAGGAGCTGCCTAACCTGCAACCGGAGGTTGTCTATCACGAACCCCATCAAGCACTCGATGGCGGCGAATCTGGCTTAGATTGCATTCATCATTTAGTACAAACAGCACCCCAATTTTTGCAACCTGGGGGTATTTGGATCGTAGAAATGATGGCCGGACAAGGCCAAGCCGTTACATCTATGTTAGAATCAGCAGGGTGTTATCGGGATATTAAAATCCTCCCAGACCTGGCTGGTATTGATAGATTTGCGATCGCTTATGTACAATGGTAGTTTATTGGCACAGGGTTAAATGATCGGATCAGATTCAGACCGGATTCCTAGCGTATCTGTTAGCGATCGCCATCATGGGGACGCTTCTAATCATAGTCATAGTCATCCCCATCCCCATGTCCATAGTGATGAATCACTCAGACGTATTATCAATCGACTCTCTCGCATTGAAGGACATATTCGCGGTGTCAAAAATATGGTCCAAGAAAGTCGGCCTTGTCCCGATGTACTCGTGCAAATTGCCGCCGTTAGGGGGGCTCTCGATCGCGTCGCTAGAATTATCCTAGATGAACATTTAACCGAATGTATAGCCAGGGCTGCTAAAGAAGGTAATATTGATGTGGAAATTGAGGAACTAAAAGCCGCTTTAGACAGATTTCTACCATGATTGTATCTAGCCAAAAATCTCTCGGAATTTCTCAAATCGCCTTAACCATGGTCTGGTTTACCTTGGTGATTTATGCCTTTTTCTTAGCGCCGCCAGACCAGCCAGAAATTACTTTTAATTTGATTAAAAACCTGACTGTAGGGAATTGGGAGGGGATTAATCCCCTGATTATCTCCCTGTTTAATCTCATGGGAATTTGGCCGTTAATTTACTGCTGTGTGATTTTTGCCGATGGTCAAGGTCAAAAAATCCCCGCGTGGCTTTTTGCGATCGCATCTTTTGCCGTCGGTGCTTTCGCCATTTTACCCTATTTGGTGTGGCGAAAACCTAACCCCGAATTTTCTGGGGTTCCCAATCTCTTCATCCGCATTTGGGATAGCAAATTCACAGCTTTAGTCTTAATGTTAGGGGCGATCGTCCTAGTTTTTTATGGTATCACTCAGGGAGATTGGCGTGACTTTATCTATCAATGGCAAAATAGCCGTTTTATTCACGTTATGAGCCTCGACTTCTGTTTATTATCAGTATTATTTCCCGCCTTATTAGGGGATGATATCGCGCGGCGCGGCAACCAGGCTGCGACTTGGTTATGGTTGGTGACACTCATTCCCCTATTCGGACCTTTACTATATCTCTGTGTGCGCTCTCCCCTGTGCGATCGTCTTTGAGTCACCATCCGTAGTTTTCATCAAAGCCTCATTAATTCAGTTAGAAAACCGCAAGAATCCGCAGGCAGTAGTGTAAAATCTCAATAATAGGTATCAGGGTCAACCCAAGAGTTAGGCTAAAATTCACCTCCAAACCTGATACAATCTCCTCATCAAATTGCGGGATCGTCCTATGAACAAAACACTATGGAAAACTAGCGCATCTCTACCGCTGCTATTATTATTTGTACTCATCAATGCTTGTTCAGCAGAACCTCAAGCCATTGGTCGCCCACCCGTCCCCGTCAAGATAGAAAACGTAGATACTACCGATGTTCAATCCAGCAGCGAATATAATGCCAGGGTTGAAGGTATCGAAAACTCTATCATCAGACCCCGAGTTAGTGGATTAGTAAAAGAAGTATATGTGCGCTTAGGTGATCAGGTAACTGTAGGAGATCCGATAATTCAAATTGATGGTTCCCAACAGTTAGCCAACTTTGAAGGTACGATCGCCACAGTACAAGCCAAACAAGCTCAATTAATTGGTGCCGAAGCCCAATTAGAATCCCTCAGAGCCGACTTAACCAGAACCAGAGCCGAACTATCATTTCAATCCCAAGGAGCCAATTTACAGCGTTCCGAACGGGAGTTAGAGGCTCAGATGGAAGAACAGGAAAGACTAGAATTTGAACTACAAAATGCCCAAGACAACCTAGAAGGAGCCCGTCGCGAATTAGATAGACGCGAAGCAGTGCGACAACAGCGACAGGCTACCTACGAGCGCTACGAGAGATTATGGCAGGAAGGGGTAGTTTCCAGTGACCTATATGATGAAAAACTGCGGGACAGACAAACCAGCGAGGCTGAGGTAGCTAATCAAGAACAACAAGTTCTCGCCGCCACCGCCAGAGTCCAATCCGCTAGGATGAATTTATCTCGTCAAGGGCGCACCATTGAAGCAGCTAGGGCGAGTGTGGAAAGTTCCCGCCGAGATCTAGAACGCCAAATTGCTACCCTAGAGGCTCAAATAGCCAGCCAGGAGAAAGCTATTGAAGCCCAGCAAGCACAGATAGCCCTCATAGGTAGAGAAATCCAAGGGGCTCGGTCTGGGGCTGTCGCTCAACAAGTACAGTTAGATTATTATAGTGTGGTGGCTCCTATTTCCGGCATTGTTGGTAATGTGCCGATTAAAGTAGGAGATTTGGTCGACAGCCAAACTACTGTTACCACTATCCGCCAAAATCAGAACCTAGAGGTTAACATCAATATCCCCATTTCCTTATTACCTCAATTGAGGGTGGGAATACCTGTGCAGCTAATTAGCCAAGAAACTGGGGAAGTCATTGGAAACACCAGCATATCCTATATTGCTCCTGACGCAGGAAGTGGCACTCAGACCATTTTGGCTAAAGCTATTTACCCCAATACTAACAATGAACTCCGCACCGATCAAGTTGTCCGAGCTAGGGTAATTTGGCAACAAGAAGCCGGGGTTACGGTTCCCACTAATGCCGTCACCCGCATTGGTGCCCAGAGTTTTGTGTTTTTGGCACAGCAACAGGCTACCCCCTCTGGGGAAACCATTTTAGTGGCTAGACAAGCTCCTGTGCAACTGGGAAGCATTCAAGGACAGAGTTTTGAGGTGCTTTCTGGGGTGCAAGCAGGCGATCGCGTTATTACCGAAGGTATACTACAATTGCGAGATGGAACCCCGATACTAGATACCACTAGCCAATAATTCAGCCATAATAACCAGAAAATTGCCATAATCGAGTATTATCAACTTTCATGTCAGGGAGAGTTGGCTTGGTTTATGACTGATAACATTGATAATCAGGCTACTTTCCCCCCTCGCTCTAAATTAAGTTCCTTATCTCGATCGCTATCCTTAACCAACACCTAATATATATGATTTTATATGCTGTTATTTGTTAGCAACTTCATCAAACGCCCCGTTCTCACCACAGTTTGCTCAATTCTAATTGTATTGGTAGGCGTTATATCTATTCCGCTGCTACCTATTTCTCAACTACCACAACTGGCTAACACTCAAATCAACGTAACCGCCGTCAATATTGGTGCTGATGCCGAAACCACAGAAACCACTGTGACGAGCATCTTAGAACGGGAAATCAACGGCGTTGATAACATGAGATATATCTCATCAAACACCGCTAATAATGGGGTTGCTAATGTCTCTGTAGCCTTCCCTGTCAACGTTGATCGAGATATTGCCCAGGTTAACGTTAACAATAGAGTATCTCAGGCAGCATCAAGTTTACCTGATGTCGTTCAACAGGTCGGTATCACCGTCGAAGCATCTTCACCCAGTATCCTGTTGGTACTGGGATTTTATTCAGATACTGATCAAAATAACCAGCCGATTTATGACGATGTTTTTATCAGTAACTTCCTAGATTTAAATGTTCTTGATGAAATTACCCGCGCTCCTGGCGTGGGGAGTGTAACCATTTTGGGGGAACGTAGATATGCCATGCGTATTTGGCTAAACCCTCAAAAAATGGCAGCTAGAGGATTAGTTGCTCAAGATGTAGTCGCCGCCTTACGACAGCAAAATATTCAGGTCGGCGCTGGTAAAATTGGTCAGGCTCCCACCCCCCCGGATCAAAGATTTGAGATCCCCTTGCGGGCTCAGGGTCGCCTTCGAGATGTCTCCGAATTTGAGGAATTGGTGGTCGCAGTCGGAAACGATGGCACTCTGATTAGAATTACAGATGTAGGTCGGGTAGAGTTAGGTGCACAGGACTACAACCTTGACGCAACCTATAACAATCAAGCCGCCGTGGGGATGGCTGTTTACCAAAGACCCGGTAGTAATGCCTTGGAAACAGCCGAGGCGGTCAAGTCAAAGATGCAAGAGTTGAGTGCATCTTTCCCCCCAGGGGTTAGATATGCCATTCCCTATGATACAACTCTATTTGTGCAAGCCTCCCTACAGGAAGTGGTGATCACCCTCCTGCAAACTATTACCCTGGTAATTTTGGTAATTTTTGTGTTTTTGCAGGATTGGCGCACAACCCTGATTCCTACTATTGCTATCCCGGTGGCACTCATTGGCTCAATGGCAGGTCTCAAGGTGATGGGGTTTGAACTCAATACCCTAACACTTTTTGGCTGTACATTGGCGGCGGGTTTGGTGGTTGATGATGCGATCGTTATTGTCGAAGCAGTTTCTAGTAAAATTGCCCAGGGCATGAAGCCACGACAAGCCGCCTTAGACGCAATGGAAGAACTCACTGGCGCTACCATATCCACTTCCTTAGTATTGCTGGCTGTATTTATTCCCGTTGCCTTTTTCCCCGGAACTACTGGAATCATCTTTCAGCAGTTCTCCCTAACCATTACTTTTGCGATTATCTGTTCCACATTTAACGCCCTCAGCTTCTCTCCGACTATGGCTGGGGTGCTATTGCGTCCGGCTAAGAAAACTAAAGGACCTTTAGGATGGTTTTTTGAGAAATTTAACCAAGGTTTTGGCTTCATACAAAATCAATATGCCAAGTTGATTCGGTTTCTGGTGCGGATTAATACCCTGGTGATGGGGATTTTTATCGGTGGTTTGGTGCTGACTGTCCTGATGTATGGCTGGGTACCTACTGGATTTGTTCCTCAAGAAGACCAAGGCTTCTTTTTGGTAATTCTACAGGGTCCTGATGGTGTATCTCTTAACTACACCGCTGATGCTGCTGAGGAAATTACCGATCTGATCTTAGAAGAACCAGAAGTTGAATCAGTATTCGCGGCGGCGGGGTTTGGTTTTGATGGTCTTAATCCCTCCCAGGGGGTGATGTTTGTTCAGCTAAAGCCTTGGAGTGAAAGACCTACCCCGGAACAGTCGGTTTATGGGGTTCTCGGTCGCATTAATCGCTCTTTGAGAGGGGTTACAGCAGTACAGGCTTTTGCGGTTAATGCTGCTCCGGTTCCTGGTATGGGTAGCACTGGGGGGGTGGAAATCCAGATTCAAGACCGCAGTGGTAATCTACCCATTTCTGCTTTGGTAGACAATGGTAATCGCTTACTAGCTGAGTTGAACTCTGATAAATATCCGGCTGTGGGTAGGGCTTTTAGCCAGTTTTCTGCTTCTAAGGGTCAGAAAAATATCCAGGTACTACGCGATCGCGCTCTGGCTCTCAATGTCAATATCAGTGATATTTTTAGCACCCTACAGATTTATTTTGGCTCCCTATATGTAAATGATTTCGTCCTCGGACAACGACAATACCGGGTTGTGGCTCAAGCAGAATCAGAGTTTAGGGCTGATCCTTCTGATATCAACCGCCTATCAGTGCGATCGCTTGATGGGAACTTAATTACTTTGGAAAACTTGGTTAAGTTTGAAGAAATAGTCGGGCCCGAAATTATCACCCGCTTTAATCTTTATCGATCTATGAGAATTCAGGCTGACCCCGCTCCGGGTTTCAGTTCTGGACAGGTCATTGCAGCTATTGAACAAGCCGCCGCCGAGACCCTTGACCCATCTTTCGGCTATGCTTGGCAAGGAAGCGCTTTAGAGGAAAAAGCTGCTGGCGGTGCGGCGATCGTCATCTTTGGACTCGGATTTGTCATTGCCTTCTTAGTGCTGTCCGCACAGTATGAAAGCTACATTGACCCCCTCATTATTATGTTAGCCGTCCCTCTCGCCGTTTTGGGCGCTTTGGCTGCCATTTGGTTCCGTTCTAATGTCTTGATGGCTGGGGGAATTTGGCCTGTAGTTAACAATGATGTTTATGCTCAGGTCGCTCTCGTTATGTTGATTGGTTTGGCTTCTAAAAACTCCATTCTCATTGTCGAGTTTGCCAACCAACTACGAGACAAGGGACTTAGTATTAATAAAGCAGCAGCATTAGCCGCAGAGCAGCGCTTCCGACCTATTCAAATGACCGCGATCTCCTCCTTAGTCGGATTCTGGCCTCTAGTAATTGCCTCCGGTGCCGGTGCGTCTAGTCGTTGGTCTTTGGGAACTGCTATTTTTGGCGGAATGTTAGTCGGAACTCTATTGAGTCTGTTGATTACTCCTAACCTCTATATCGCTATTAAAAACCTTGAGGCTCGTTTCCTCAAAGCTGAGAAGTCTCAACCTTCTGACGGTTCTGGGTCTAATGGTTCTGGGTCTAATGGTTCTGGGTCTAATGGTTCTGGGCCTAATGGTTCTCAAGCCAATGGACATCAACAACCTTCCCAACCAAGTCAATCCTTAGATCATACCCTTACCGAAAATTAGCACCTAGATGACAAAACTATCACACTGATTATGTCTGAAGATACACAGGAATTTGAATCTACCGATCTACCTTCTGCAGATCCTACCCCTTCCCTAAATCCACCTCTCGAAAACCCGGAAACTTCCCATGCTCCGGTTAGTTCCTCCTCCCTGGAGGAAAGAGTTACTAAATTGGAGGATACTTTAGCCCAGATTTTGTCTTTGCTTAGTGATAAATACCGTTACGGACGCTTACAGAATTTGCTGGCTGAGGGAAATTGGCGAGAAGCAGATTTAGAGACTACTAAGGTGATGTTGGAAATTGCTACCCAGGCTCATCATGATGATTTGAAACCTGATGATGTCATGATTTTTCCCTGTAGCGCCCTACATCTTATCGATAGCCTCTGGGTCAAGTATAGCAATAATCGCTTTGGCTTTAGCGTTCAACGACAAATTTATACCGAGTTGGGGGGAGGTGATGATATCTCTAATATTGACTTAGATTTACTCACTCAAGTCAGCGATCGCTTAGGGTGGCGCGAAGACCATAAATGGTTAGACTATCAAGACCTTAACTTTACTATATCTGCCCCCCCTGGATGTCATCCTTCTAACTGGTGGCGATCGGCTTATGGTGCTAAAATGGCAGTCTATTTCCTCGCCAGATTGATGCGCTGTGGCGTTTAATCCCCCGCTTCTGGTGCTTTTAGTGCGTCAGCTATCTATATTCCCGTCAATATTAGATTTTATCCTTCTGACGCACCCTACCATCAAAATCTCTTCTGGTGCGTCAGTTATCTATATTCCCGTCAATATTAGATTTTATCCTTCTGACGCACCCTACCATCAAAATCTCTTCTGGTGCGTCAGTCACTTATCTATATTCCCGTCAATATTAGATTTTATCCTTCTGACGCACCCTACCATCAAAATCTCTTCTGGTGCGTCAGTCACTTATCTATATTCCCGTCAATATTAGATTTTATCCTTCTGACGCACCCTACCATCAAAATCTCTTCTGGTGCGTCAGTCACTTAATCTATATTCCCGTCAATATTAGATTTTATCCTTCTGACGCACCCTACCATCAAAATCTCTTCTGGTGCGTCAGTCACTTATCTATATTCCCGTCAATATTAGATTTTATCCTTCTGACGCACCCTACCATCAAAATCTCTTCTGGTGCGTCAGTCA
>Ga0213836_100177_pt1 | contig 61337 bp, 57 predicted proteins | sample SWPATP03_FD_160578 | JGI IMG/M metagenome (GOLD analysis project Ga0213836, IMG submission 160578) | Coastal seawater microbial communities from Marineland, Florida, United States - SWPA TP0 #3 | ecosystem: Environmental > Aquatic > Marine > Coastal | place: USA: Florida | collected 2016-08-05
GTGTCCGTACGCTTGTGCCGCTGTGGCCACTCGAACGATAAGCCGTTCTGCGACGGCCGTCATCGCGCGGTCGGCTTTTGCGCCGACGGGCGCGGCGTGGCGCCGGCCTGCAAGCCAGCCTGATACCGGCATGGATGGTCGAACCTTCCGATATGCTCGACCACATCGGCACGTAGATCTTGGGTGCCGAGACGAAGCTCACCAGTGCAGCGTTGACGCTTCTATCTCAAGGGATTGCTGCCCGTTGCTCTCAGATCGTTCGCGACACCATGAAATCAGGTCTCAACAGCGGGCGTCGGATTCGAGGGAAGACCTATTCGAGGTAATGCCGGTTGTTGCCGGGTCAGACATCGATAAGTTTGGCATGGTGTCGTGAATGGTATTGAGGCGCGAATGCCACTAAATTGCTAAGCAAGTCAAAGGTTTAGCTCATCCATTGATCATCGAGTGGGAGTGAGCGCTTCCGTTTGAATAAGCCACCGAGCTTGCACTAGTGAAATAATTAAGCCCCTGTTTCAGGGGCTTTTTTTACTTTAGCCGGTGTCAGGCGTCGCCTGCTTTTGCGCGTTTCGTTCAACGTTTTACTGGAATAAGCCAAGCACGTCACGGCGTGCAAGGCCAGTTTCGATCCGAGCCAAAGATCGTCAAGTCGCGCGGGATGCACATTGTCGGCGCGTACCGCTCAGTAAGCGAACGTCTTAGCCTGGGTGCAATCAAGAGTGGCCATACGCGTACGCAAGGACCAGATTTCATTGGCAAGGTCATGCAATGCCAATGTTTTTTCGTGGATGCGTTGACGCACGGCTGCAGGGGCCGACGGCAGGAGGTCGGACAGCGCCGGCGCGGCGTCGGCTACCTTGACGAAGAGGACACTACGCGCAGCGATGTCGGAAGACAGTTGCGTGCAGGCGGCGTCGCCATTGTTGGCGGCCTGGGCTGCGGAGCCGGCGCCGGCGCAGAGCGCGAAGCAGAAAAGTGCGATCGATTTTTTCATTATCAGTCCTTGACCTGGGGAGAAGCCCGCGCACATGCCAGCGGGCTGGCTCCATTTTCCCGGGAGGAGAATGGAGGAGATGGGTCAATTATTGTGCAGTGCAGCATCGAACGCCAATTGTTTATGGTGATGTGCGCTATTCTCCCAACGCATAGGAGACCTGGAGAAGGTCGATGAAGCACGATAGCCGGGGCCGGCCGTGAGGGCGCGTATCGGCGCGTGGACTCGGGAGTCCACCCTGCGTCAGGCGCGGCAATCCCGTCGGACCTCAGCCTTGCTGGATATCCTCATCCGGCCGCGCAGCCGACTGGCGCGACATCCCTCCAGTGCGCAGCTCGTGCTGGGCCGATATCGGCCGCACCAGCGCGTGGTTTGCGCTCTGGCGCAAGGCCTGCTGGGGCAGGGCGCCGACGCGTGAAACCGCCGGCCTTCTGGTAGCGAGCGTCAGGTCGCTGGGCCGGTTCAGGCCCGTGGCCACCACCGTCACGCGCATGGCGTCGCCCAGCGTCTCGTCGAAGACCGCACCGAACTTGATGATGGCGTCCTCGTTGGTCTGCGCACACACCGTGTTCATCACCAGCTTGGTTTCGCGCAGTTTCAACGTTTCTTCGGAAGCGGCGATGTTCACCAGCACCCCGCGCGCGGCGCGCAGGTTGGCGCCGTCGAGCAGGGGGCAGGCGATGGCTTCCTCGGCCGCCTTGACGGCGCGCTCGTCGCCGGCGTGTTCGGCCGAGCCCATCATCGCCATGCCGGTCTGGCGCATCACCGTGCGCACGTCCTCGAAATCGACGTTGATCATCCCCGGTACGGCGATGATTTCCGCGATGCCGGTGACGGCCTTGCTGAGCACCTCGTCGGCGGCGGCGAAGGCCTGCTTTTGCGTGACCTCGTCGCCCAGGACTTCCTCGAGGCGGCTGTTCAGGACGATGATGAGCGAATCGACGCAGCGCGCCAGTGTCGCGATGCCTTCTTCGGCCACGCGCATGCGGCGCGGGCCTTCGAACTCGAAGGGTTTCGACACCACGCCCAGGGTCAGGATGCCCAGCTCGCGCGCCACTTCGGCGACCACGGGGGCGGCGCCGGTGCCCGTGCCGCCGCCCATGCCGGCGGTGATGAAGACCATGTCGGCGCCCTTGAGCGCTTCGGCGATGAGGGCGCGTTCGCGGATGGCGGCTTCGCGTCCGACCATCGGGTCGCTGCCGGCGCCCAGGCCGCTTTCGCCGAGCTGGATGCGTTGTTCGGTGCGGGTATTGGCCAGCGCTTGCGCATCGGTGTTCGCGCAAATGAATTCAAAGCTGGACAGTCCGGTCGGCGCCATGTGGTTGACGGCGTTGCCGCCGGCGCCGCCGACACCGATGATTTTGATGACCGTCGCCGGGGTGGGAATTGTAGTGTCGGACAAGGAAGACTCCATTGTAATGAATAGCGTTCGGCCGGCCGCGCACCTGCGGCGCCGCGTGGGGGCGCATGCCGAGCCCAACAGACTACTTGCTGAGGCACGCACGCGAAAGTGTGAAAACGTTTCAATCGAAACGATTTGTAAGAGACCGTGCACGCAGGCGCAAAGGATGGCAGCGGCCGTACGCTGTTGATTTAAGGCAAAATAGCAATGCCTGGACTGCCGCCACGGGGTGTGGGCATGGTGCGAAAAAAAAATAGTGTGCGATGGCTGGAATAAACAGGGCGCCATTCCCGTATACGCCAGTATTCCCACTACAACCCAGGAGATTGCCATGTTCCCGATCCGTTCCCTCGCTTGCGCCGCCGCTGCCGCCATGCTCGTCGCGGCCTGCGCGTCGATGTCGAGTCCAGCCGTGAAAATGGCCGACGGCGTGCTGGTCAACGACGCCGGTATGACGCTCTATACCTTCGACAAGGACACGGCGGGCAGCGGCAAGAGCGCCTGCAACGGCCCGTGCATCGCCTTGTGGCCGGCGGTGCCGGCGGGCGCCGCGTCGTATGCCGCGCCGTATTCGGTCGTCACGCGCGACGACGGCGGCAAGCAGCTCGCGCGCAATGGCAAGCCCCTGTACCTGTTTGCCCAGGACACCAGGCCGGGCGAGCGCAAGGGCGACAAGGTCAAGGACGTCTGGCACGTCGTGACCGACTGAACGCCCGCCGCCTGCCCGCCATGCTGGAAGCCGCCGCCGAGATGACCGCCTGCATCCCGCGCCTGCGCCGCTATGCGCGTGCGCTGGTGGGCAACCCGGCCGCGGCGGACGACCTGGTGCAGGACACGGTCGAACGGGGCTGGTCGCGGATCGCCGAGTGGCAGCGCGAGCGCGAGATGCGCGCCTGGCTGTTCGGCATCATGCACAACCTCCACGTCGACGCCCTGCGCGCGCGGCGCCTGCAGACGACGGCGCTGGACGACGACATGCCCGAGCCCTCGCACGCGTCGAATCCCGCGGCCGGACTCGAAGTGCGCGACATGCAGGCTGCGCTGGACGTGCTGCCGCTCGAGCAGCGCGAGATCCTGCTGCTGGTCGGCCTCGAGGGCATGAGCTACGACCAGGTGGCGGGCGCGCTGGGCATGCCGCTGGGGACAGTCATGTCGCGGCTGTCGCGCGGCCGCGAGAAACTGCGTACCTTGATGGAGGGGAGGGCGGCGCCCGTCCTGCCCCTGCAGGTGGTCAAATGAATGCCTTGCCTGTCACCGAAGCGGACCTGCATGCCTATGTCGATGGCCTGTTGCCGCTGGCGCGCCAGGCCGAGATCGAAGCGTGGCTGGCGGCCAGGCCCGAGGAAGCTGCGCGCGTCAACGCCTACCGCAGCCAGAACCTGGCCTTGCGCCAGCTGTTCGACCCCGTGCTCGACGAGGCGGTGCCGCCGGCGATCCGGCCGCCCGTACGCCGGCCCTGGTGGATCGGTTCCGCCGGACGCTATGCGGCGGCCGTCCTGATCGCCTTGCTGGGGGGCGTCGCGGGCTGGACCGTGCGCGGCGCGGCGCCGCAGGCGGGCGCCGCGTCCGGCCAGGCGCAGTTCGCTGCGGCCGGAACGGCGAACGGCCTGGCGCGCCAGGCCGCGATCGCCCACGCCGTCTACAGTCCCGAGGTGCGCCACCCGGTCGAGGTCGGCGCGGAACAGGAAGCCCATCTTGTCGCCTGGCTGTCGAAACGGCTCGGCAAGCCCGTTCGCCCGCCCCACCTCGGCAAGCTCGGCTACGACCTGATCGGCGGCCGGCTGCTGCCCGGCGAACAGGGGCCGGTCGCCCAGTTCATGTACCAGGACGGGGCGGGCAAGCGCCTGACCCTGTACCTGTCGACGGAACAGGCATCCGCTGCCGACACGGGATTCCGCTTCGTCCAGGAGGGCAAGGTCGGCGTGTTCTACTGGATCGACGGGGACTTCGGCTATGCCTTGTCGGCCAGCGCGGGCAAGGGCGAACTCGCAGCCGTCGCCACGGCCGTTCACGCGCAGCTCGAGTAGGCCGGCCTCCCTTCACGGGAAGCGTCCGGCGCGCGTTACGGCTTGACAGTCCGATCACCCCTGACCCACAATCGAACGACCGTTCGCTTTCCTTTTCCAGGGGTTCGCCATGACCAGTTCGACCGCAGTCGCCCACCGTATCTGCCCCTTCTGCGAGGCCAGTTGCGGCCTCGAACTCGACCTCGAAGCGGGCCGCGTCGTCCGCATGCGCGGCGACCGGAACGACGTCTTCTCGAAGGGCTACCTCTGCCCCAAGGCCATCGGCCTGAAGGACCTGCACGACGACCCCGACCGCCTGCGCCGGCCCCTCGTCAAACGCGACGGCGTTTTCGTCGACGCCAGCTGGGAAGAGGCCTATGCCGAAATCGCCCGGCGCCTGCCGCCGATCATCGCGGCCGGCGGACCGGACGCGGTGGCGACGGTGCTCGGCAACCCGGTCTCGCACAAGATGAGCCTCATGCTCTACTTCCCGCGCCTGGCCAGGGCGCTCGGCACGCGCAACATGTTCTCGGCGTCGAGCGTCGACCAGGTGCCGAAGATGCTGTCCGTCGGCCTGATGTTCGGCAGCTGGCTGTCGGTGCCCGTGCCCGATATCGAGCGCTGCGACTACCTGCTCATCCTCGGCGCCAACCCGATGGTATCGAACGGCAGCCTGTGGACCGTGCCTGACTTCCGCGGCAAGGCCAGGGCCTTGCGTGCGCGCGGCGGCAAGATGGTGGTGCTCGACCCGCGCCGCACCGAGACCGCCGCGGTGGCCGACGCCCACCACTTCATTCGTCCCGGCGCCGATGTCTTCTTCCTGCTCGGGATGGTGCAGGCGCTGTTCGACGAAGGCCTGGTGCGCCCGGGCCGCCTTGGCGCCCACTGCAACGGGCTCGACGAGCTTGCGGCGGCAGTAACGGACTACGCGCCCGAACGGGTGGCCGCGCGCTGCGGCATCGACGCCGCCACCATCCGCAGCCTGGCCCGCTCGCTCGCCGCGACGCCGCGCGCCGCCATCTACGGCCGCATCGGCACCTGCACCCAGCAGTTCGGCACCTTGTGCTCCTGGCTGATCGATGTGATCAACGTCCTGACCGGCCACCTGGACGAGGAAGGCGGCGCCATGTTCCCCAAAGCCGCTGCCTTCGCCGCCAACACGCGCGGCAAGCCGGGCGTCGGGCGCGGGGTCGTCAGCGCTCGCCATCGCTCGCGCGTATCAAGCGCGGTGGAGGTGGCCGGCGAGCTGCCGATCACCTGCCTGGCCGAGGAAATCGATACGCCCGGCCCAGGGCAGATCAAGGCGCTGATCGCCATCGCCGGCAATCCGGTGCTCTCGGCGCCCAACGGCCCGCGCCTGGCCGCCGCGCTCGATAGCCTGGATTTCATGGTCAGCCTCGACATCTACCTCAACGAAACCTCGCGCCACGCCGACGTGATCCTGCCCGGGCCGTCGCCGCTGGAGGACGCGCATTACGACGTCAGCTTCACCCAGTTCTCGCACCATAACCACGCGCGTTACAGCCCGCCGGTGCTGGCGCGCCAGCCAGGCCAGCCCGATGAATGGGAAAGCCTGCTGCGCATCGCCGCCATCGCGCAAGGGCTCGGCGCCGGGGCCGACATCGCCGCGCTCGACGACGCCGCCTTGGCACAGGAGCTGGACAAGGCGTTCGGCCCGGCCGCCGCGCAGGTCATGGCGGCGCTGGCGCCTGAGCGCGGCCCCGAGCGCATGCTCGACCTGGCGCTGCGCACCGGCCCTTACGGCGACGGGTTCGGCCGCGTGCCGGACGGGCTGACGCTGGAGAAGGTCAGGCAGGCGCCGTCCGGCATCGACCTGGGGCCGATGACCCAGCGCATTCCGGAAGCCCTGCGTACGCCGTCCGGCAAGATCGAACTCGCGCCGGCCATGCTGCTCGACGACCTGGCGCGGGTGGCGGCGGATCTCGCCGCGCCGGCGCCGGATCTCGTGATCGTCGGCAGGCGCCAGCTGCGCTCGAACAACAGCTGGATGCACAATCTGCCGGTGCTGGCCAAGGGCGCCTACCGCTGCACGGCGCTGGTGCATCCGCTTGACGCCGCCCGGCTCGGCCTGATCGACGGCGGCATGGCGCAATTGCGTAACGGCGCGCGCCGCATCGACGTGCAGGTGGAGGTAAGCGACGAGATGATGCCGGGCGTGGTCAGCCTGCCGCATGGCTGGGGCCACGACCTGGCCGGCGCCCGCCTTGGCGTGGCGGCCGAAAGGCCGGGCGTGAACCTGAACGCGCTGTTGGATGAGAACCTGCGCGACCCCTTGTCGGGGAACGCGGTCTTGTCGGGCGTGGCGGTCGAGATGATGCCGCTGTCGCCGGTGGAAAGCGCCCTCTAGGGGGCGGCCACCTGCCTGATCGCCGTGATGATTTTTATAGGGACACGTTGTTCGCAACCCCCATTGGAAAACTGATGGCGTTGTTCAGTGTGCCGACTCGGCAGGATTGTGTTCGGCCACCGGCGGCTGTACCGCCGGCGCAGCCTGGAGTCCGGCTTTCTCTTTCTTCTGGCGCCTCCTGAATGGATAAGCCTGCTGTTGCAGGAAACCATCCGGGACTGTGCTGCCAACGACACCATACGCCGCTGGAAATTTCTGATCCGTCTTCACCGCAGTGCCGAACAGGTGGTCGATAAAGGCGAAGTGCGCCGCATAATTCTTGTCGATGGCGACTTGTTCGCTGCTGTGGTGCCAGTGGTGGAAATCGGGCGTCACGATCAGGTATTTCAGCGGACCCCACGGAAGGTGCACGTTCGCGTGGTTGAACACGGCCTGGAAACCGACGATCACGATATACAGGTCGACGACGGCTTTGTCGAAGCCGAGCAGGAACAGCGGCGTCAGCACGCAGATACGCGTGACCAGGATTTCCACCATGTGGAGACGGGAGCCGGCCAGCCAGTCCAGGGTATTGACGCTGTGATGCACGGAATGGACGCGCCATAGCCAGGGCACTTCGTGGTATGCCCGGTGCACCGTATATTCGGCCAGGTCGGCAACCAGCAGGCACAATAGTAATTGCGGCAGGATATGCATCGCGCCGATAAACTGCTGCAGTCCTTCTTCGCCGACCACAATCACCTGGGCACGGTGGATCACGATGTTCACGATCAACAGCATCAGTCCTACCAATAAATGGTTCACCCCGAAATGCACCAGATCCGTTTGCCACTCCTTTCGGAAAACGGGCTGGTTTTTATATAGCGGGAACAGCTTTTCTAGAATAACAAAGACAGCTGTCGAGCCGATCAAGTCGAGCACCAGCCAGTCCATTCCCAGATAAGGCGTGTGATCGGGAAAATCGCCAACGGGTACGTTCGAGCCGCCCAGCGCGATCGTGATCAGCACGAATGCGAACGCGAGGACATTGATATTGCGGCGACGGTTGAAAACGATATTGAAGAGCGACAGCGTGCCGGAAACCAGCAAGCCCGCAAATAACAGCGCGCGGCACCAGTCGACGTTATACGCCTTGCGCAGTTCGGGTGTCGTCAGATACTGCGGAAATAAAAACGCCAGCACGCCCATGAGACTCAGGAAGCCCAGCGTCAAGGCCATGACGGTCGTGACCATGCCTTTTCCCGGGGCGAGTTCGCCATCGGCTTGCAACAAGCCGGCGGCATCTCCGACGATAGCGCCGACGCGTGGAAGCAGCGTGGCCGGCGTAAGGGGCGCACGCTGCATTGGGTCGGGCGTTGGTGTCGACATGGCGGTAATGTGAAGTATTGGAACTGCAGCGCAGGCTACATTAGTTCCTTTAATAAAACTAGCCGCGTGGAAACATTTTGACTTATATCGAAGTCAGCTGTTGTTTGGAAGACAAACCGCGCGCTTTATCGTTGGCGTGAATGAATCCTGTCTCGCGACGGCCCCCATGCCGGATATAAAACACCCGCATCCAGACGCTTGGTCAGATGAAGCGCCAGCGCAGCGGGCGCCGCAAAGGCGGGCAGCACCGCGCGCCCGATTGGTGCCGGCGCAAAGGGGCGGGCCTGCAAGCGATGAAACGGACGATCCAGCGTCCAGCGCGGCCGCCATGTCCATTCAGGTTCCGAAGCGTTCACAACTCCTTACAAACGAGACCCGGATCCTGGCTGAAAAGCGCTAATCTCTAGCCCTGGAACTCAGACGCGGGCCGACCACCATGAAGACGCAACTGCTCGAAGACATCGGTCAAAGCGCCGGCTTGCCCCCGGCGCCGCCGAAAGCAGCCGGCCATTCGATGGCGCAAACCGCAGCGCAAGGCCCTGCGGGCGCGGTGAAGCCGGAGCCTGCCAGGCGCCGCCCGGCCGGTGGCGTGTGGAGGAAAAAGCCTGCCACGGAGCCGGCGCCGGTTGCGCTCGACAGCGTCTTTGAAGAAATCGCCGAACTCGAGGCGCAGTTCGTGCCGCCTGCGCACGAACACTGCGCGGTTCCAGACGCGCCCCCGCCGGCGCCAGCCAGTCTTCCGGTCGAAGAAGCGACGGCCCCGAACCCGCTCCACCGTGTGGCTGCGCCGCACGGCCCCTTGTTCTATTTCACGGAACCCTTGCCGGCGTCGCGCGCAGCGGATCCGTCCACAGCGGCCGCGGCTGGGCGCCCGGCGCGGCGCTATCTGCTGGGGGCGGCCTGCGTGCTGTCGGCGGCGCTGCTCGCCCTGGGCGGAAGCTGGCTGTACCAGGAGCGCAACGGTGCGGCATCGACTGCGGCCAGTGCGGTGCCGACTACGGCGCCGCGACCCGTCGCCGCAACGCCCGTGGAACCCGTCGTGGCGGCGAGCCTTCCCGCGCCCGACGTGCCGCCCCTCGTCATGCTGGAACCCGATCCGCCTGCCGCCATCAAGAGCGCACCGGCGCCGAAGATCGTGCGTGCCGCCAAACCGGCGCCCGCATCTGCGCGGCGCACGCCTGCTATCCAGAAGACGCGCCAGCGCGCCGAGGCGGCAAGCGCGCCGGCGGAGCAACGGCGTCATCGCGAACAAGTGCGCGAACTCGCACGGGCAGCGGTCATCGAGACGCAAAGCGCGCCGATGCCGCAATCCGCGATGGCAGCAACCCTGAAGGCATGCAGGGAGCATGGCTATCATGCGTCCCAGTGCATCAGGCGCCAGTGCGGCGTGGGGCGCTACGGGTTCGCTTGCCGGGGGCGCTGAAGCAGACCATGCCAGCCATGCGGCTGAACGAATGCGGATGGATATGGAAGCGATAACAATCACCCGCCGCGTCCCGAGACTGTCCCTTCGCCGCCACGCCGTACCGCCAGCCCGCCTTTCATCGCTGATATACTGCCTCGCTAAATCATCCCTTCTTTCCGTGCGCGCTGGCAGTGCCCGCATTTAGCATCCACCAGAGGCGCAGCATGAGTCAAACATCCACGCAGTTCCCATCCCGGGCGGCCGCATCGGCGCTCGCGCCGTTCCAGCGCCAGGCGCTCGCGGTCGCCTTGCTGATCGCACTGGTCACGACCGCGCTGATGCCGGGCGCGGCCAGCCATTGGCCGGCCATCGCCGCCTTCCTGCCGGGCTACCAGAGCGCGACCATCAGCTGCTACGCCGTGGTCGCCTACCTGTTGTATGGCTATTACCGGCAGACCGGCCAGCACGCGCTGCTCTACCTCTTCGGCGGTTGCGTCTACACCTCGGCCATCCTGCTGGTGCAGTTTTTTGCGTTTCCCGGCGCCTTCGTGCCCGAGATCCGCTTGCTGGGCGGGACCCAGACGCCGAGCTGGCTGTGGTTCTTCTGGCACCTCGGTTCGACCGGCATGCTGTTCGGGTATGCCGCGGCCGAATGGCGCCGCCCCGGCCGCACCAACGCGCAGCCGATGCCGGCGTTCTGGGCCTGCGCCGCGCTGACGGCGCTCGCGCTCGGCGCCAGCGTGATGGCGGTGACGGTGTTCCACGATGCGATGCCGGTGGTCGACATCAAGGGCGACTTCAGCCGCATCACCAGCACCGGTTTCGCGCCCCTGATCCAGGCCGTCATCATCGCGGCGCTGTGGATGCTGTGGCGGGCCGGCCGCTTCCGTACGCCGATGCACGCCTGGCTGGGCGTGGCCATGGTGGCGCTGGCCTTCGACAACGCGATCACCATGGCGGGCGGCACGCGCCTGTCGGTCGGCTGGTACGTCGGCCGCATCAACGCGCTGGTATCGGCCTTCGTCATGCTCATTCTCTACCTGAAGGAAGTCAACAGGGTCTACCTGACTGCCGCCGCCAACGCCGCAGAGCTCAGCGCGGCCAACGCCTTGCTCGAGACCGAGCATGCGCGCATGCTCGACCTGTTCGAACAGGCGCCGGGCTTCGTCGCCGTGCTCTCGGGCGACGACCACCGCATCGAACTGCACAACGCGGCCTTCCAGCGCCTGGTCGGCGAGCGCGTCGTCGCCGGCCGCGCCTTCCGCGACGCCTTGCCGGAGTTGCACGGCCAGGGCTATTTCGAACTCCTCGACGCCATCCGCACGCATGGCAAGGCGCACGTCGGCAAGGGCATGAAGCTGACGCTGCTGCAGGCGGCCGACGGCGCCGCCGGCGACCTGTATATCGACGTCCTGTTCCAGCCGAAAAACCGGGCGGACGGCAAGGGCATGCGCATTTTCGTGCAAGGGAGCGACGTGACGGAACAACGGCGCGCGCATCTCGAAGTGGAGCGCCAGCAGCAAATGCTGGAAACGCTGGTGCAGGAGCGCACCAAAAAGCTCGAGGAAACCCAGACGGCGCTGATGCATGCGCAAAAGCTCGAAGCGATCGGCAAACTGACGGGCGGCGTTGCCCACGACTTCAACAACGTCCTGCATATCATTAACGGCAACCTCGACCTGATCAAGATGGTGTCGGCGGCGAATGCGCCGGTGCAGCAGCGCTGCAGCTCCGCCCAGAGCGCCGTCAAGCGCGGCGCCAAGCTGTCGTCGCAGCTGCTGTCGTTCGCCCGCAAGCAGCCCTTGCAGCCGGAGGCGGTGAGCCTGCCCGCGGTCTTCGAGTCGATCGACCTGCTGCTCAAGCGCGCCGTCGGCGAGCGCATCGCGGTGGGCTTCGAGCTTGCCGACGGGGTCTGGAATACGCTGGTCGATCCGCAGCAGCTGGAAAACGTCATCCTCAACCTGGTGCTCAACGCCAGCGACGCCATGCAGGGCGGCGGCAGCCTGACGATCCGCGTGGACAACGTGACGCGCCCGGACGGCGACTACGTCCACCTGGCCTTGCGCGACACCGGGGTGGGCATGTCGGAGGCCGTGAAGGCGCGCGCATTCGAGCCCTTCTTTTCGACCAAGGGGGTCGGCAAAGGCACCGGTCTCGGGCTGTCGATGGCGCACGGCTTCGTCAATCAAAGCGGCGGCCAGATCGACATCGAGAGCGAAGAGGGCGCCGGCACGACCATCCATATCCTGCTGCCGCGCACCGACGAGCGGATCACCGGCAAGGCGGCGCCGTCGCGCGCCGCCGGCAACGGCGGCAGCGAAACCATCCTGGTGGTCGACGACGAACAGGACATCCTCGACAACGTCGCCGCGATCCTGCGCGATTTCGGCTATCGCGTCCTGACCGCCTCCAGTGCCGACGACGCGGTGGCGCGCCTGGCCGGCCAGGGCCGCATCGACTTGCTGTTCACCGACGTGATCATGCCGGGTCTCGTCTCGGCCACCGAGCTTGCCGCGAAAGCACGCACGCTGCATCCTGACTTGCGCGTCCTGTTCACCTCGGGCTATACCGAAAACGCCATGATCCACAACGGCCGCCTGGACGAGGGCATCAACCTGCTCAGCAAACCGTATGGACGCGGCGAACTGGCCAGCGCCGTGCGCACGCTGCTGTCGGCGCCCGCGCCTGTGGCCAGCGCGGCCTAGGCCGCGCGGCGCTGGTGGACGATGGACAAATTCCTCGAGCTTAAAGTGTTCGCTGCCGTGGTCGATGCCGGCAGCTTCACCGGCGCCACCCGCGCGCTCGACATGTCGAAGGCCGCCGTCTCGCGCTATGTGGCCGAACTCGAGGAGCGCCTGGGAGTGCGCCTGCTGCACCGGACCACGCGCAAGCTGTCGCCGACGACCGAGGGCGAAATTTTCTATGCGCGCAGCCGCGAGCTGCTGGCCAACCTGGACGAAGCCGAAGCCGAGATCACATCGCGCAGCGGCGAGGCCAGCGGCCTGCTGAAAGTGAACGTGCCGGTCACCTTCGGCCTGATGCACCTGGCGCCGCTGTGGCCGGCCTTCATGGCGCGCCACCCGAAGCTCGGCCTTGACATCACCCTCTCCGACCGCGTCGTCGACCTGGTCGAAGACGGTTTCGACCTGGCCGTGCGCATCGGCCAGTTGCCGTCCTCGTCCCTGATCAGCCGCAAGCTCGCCAGCACCCGCATGGTGCTGTGCGCCTCGCCGGACTACCTGGCGCGCCGTGGCGAACCGGCGCAGCCCGCCGACCTGCTGCGGCATGACGTGATCGCCTACAGCCTGTTCGCCAGCGGCGAGAACTGGACCTTCGCCGGCCCCGAGGGCGAGGTCACGGTCAAGGTGGCGCCGCGCGTGCGCACCAACAGCGGCGACACCTGCCGTGCCTGCGCGCTGCAGCACCAGGGCCTCATCCTGCAGCCGGACTTCATCGTCGGCGCCGACCTGGCGGCGGGCCTGCTGCGCGCCACCATGCCCGGCTACCGCTCGGGGGAGCTCGGCGTGTACGCGGTCTACCCCTCGCGCAAATTCGTCTCGCCCAAGGTGCGCCTGCTGATCGATTTCCTGGTCGAGGCCTTCGCCGAACCGGTCTGGCACGGCTAGCCGATTGTTCCTGATATAGGAACAGTCTTGCTTCCGCCGGCCTGTTTATCCCGGCGAAAGGCAGGAATAAGATGGGACATGTTCATGCGGCCCAGGCCGCGACCAATCGAGGAGTCGACATGTCCGCTTTCCCCACCATCTTCCTGTCCCACGGCTCGCCCATGCTGGCGCTGCAGGACAGCCCGGCGCGCCGCTTCCTGCAAGGGCTGGGCGCCTCGCTCGGCCGCCCGCAATCGATACTGGTCGTCTCGGCCCACTGGGAGAGCGCCGGCGCGCCGGCCCTGAGCCTGGCGCCGCAACCCGGGACGATCCACGACTTCGGCGGCTTTCCGCGCGCGCTGTTCGAGATGCGCTACCCGGCGCCGGGCGCGCCGGCACTGGCGCAGCGCGCCGCGGCGCTGCTCGAGGCGGCCGGCCTGCGCGCCGGCCTCAGCCCCGAACGCGGCCTCGATCATGGCGCCTGGGTGCCGCTCTCGCTGATGTACCCGCAGGCCGATATTCCCGTCACCCAGTTGTCGGTGCTGCGCGATCGCGGCCCGCTCGAGCATGAACGGCTCGGCCTGGCCATCGCCGCACTGCGCCAGGAAGGCGTGCTGGTGGTCGGTTCCGGTTCGCTCACGCACAACCTGTACGAAATCCGTGGGCAGGGCGTCGATGCGCCCGCGCCGCACTGGGTCAGCGAGTTCGAAGCCTGGATGCAGGCGCGCCTCGAAGGCAGCGAGCGCGAAGCGCTGCTCGGCTACCGCGCACTGGCCCCGTTCGCGGAAAAGAACCACCCGACCGACGAGCACTTGCTGCCCTTGTTCGTGGCGATGGGCGCCGCCGGAGCGCAAGCGCGCGCCACCCGGCTGCACGCCAGCGTCGAACACGGCGTGCTGGCGATGGATGCCTACGCCTTCGCATGACGCCTTGCCTATCGAATCCCACTTTCCAACCTGGAGCTAGCCCATGAAAACCATCCCCACCACCCCGAACTCAGTACTCGACACCGCCAACGCCGATCGCGGCCGCCTGATCCTGCGCGTCGTCCTCGCCGCGATGCTGCTGTTCCACGGCGTCTCCAAGCTCCAGCACGGCATCGGCTTCATCGCCGACATGCTCGCGAAAATGGGCCTGCCCGCGGCGATCGGCTACCTGGTCTACGTCGGCGAAGTGATCGCGCCGCTGCTGATCCTGTCCGGCCTGTGGACGCGGGCCGCCGCGCTGGTCGTCGCCGGCAACATGATCGTGGCGGTGCTGCTGGTGCATACGCAGGAATTGTTCACGATGTCGCAGACCGGCGGCTGGGCGCTCGAGCTGCAAGGGATGTACTTCTTCGCCGCCATCGCCGTCGCCCTGCTGGGCGCGGGCCGCTACAGCGTGGGCGGGCGCGACGGCAAGTGGAACTGAGCGCGCGCGGCTAGCTGGCGGGCAGGCGCAAGGCCTGCACCAGCAGGGAAAACGCGGGCGTCGGCTGGCGCCGGCTCGGATAGTAGAGGTGGTAGCCGGACATCGGCGCCGACCACTGCGCCAGCACGCGCACCAGCCGTCCGGCCGCGACGTGTTCCCTGACCATGTCCTCGGGCAGGTACCCGAGCCCCAGACCTGCGAGGGCGCTGTCGAGCTGCAGCGTCACCGTGTTGAACGCGACTTGTCCAGCGGGCCGCAGCTTGAGTTCGCGCCCGTCCTTTTCGAAGGGCCATGACCAGATGCCGCCCGAGGTCGGCAGGCGCAGGCCGATGCAGCGATGCCCGGTCAGCGCGTGCGGCGTGCGCGGCTTGCCATACTTTTTGAAGTAGGCGGGCGCGCCGACCACCCACTGCGCGAAATCCGGCCCGATGCGCACCGCGATCATGTCCTGCGCGACCTGCTCGCCAAGGCGCACTCCCGCATCGAAGCGCTCCGCCACGATGTCGGCGAGCGCGTAATCGTTGACGATTTCGACCGCGATATCCGGATAGTCGGGCAGCAGCCTCGCCAGCGCCGGCATCAGGATGGTCTGCGACGCATGCTCGACCGATGTGATGCGCAGGCTTCCCGCCGGCTTGTCGCGCAATTCACCGACGTCCGCCAATCCCGCCGCGATGCCGTCGAAGTGCGGCCCGATCGACTTGCGCAGCCGTTCGCCGGCCTCGGTGGTCGAGACGCTGCGCGTCGAGCGCGTCAACAGGCGGATGCGGAGCCGCGCTTCGAGCGCCGTGATCTTCGCACTCAGGGCCGGCTGGGAAATCCCCAGCTGCGCCGCCGCGCGCGTGAAGCTTCGTTGCGCCGCCACCGCCAGGAAGGCGGCCAGGTCGTCCATGCTCTCTCCTGCCATTCATAACCCCTTCCTATAAGTGCAAGACGATTATTGCATCTTATCGCAGGAGTCGGCCACGCTTACATTGTCGATACGCGCTACGCGACCTCCTTTCCACATTCAGCAAGGGCTCACACCATGGCATTCGACGATGACAACGCTGGCCGGCGCGCCTTCATGAAGAAGGCGGCGCTGCTCGGCGCAGCCGCCGCGCTCGGGGCGGGCGCCGTCCAGGCCATGCCCACCACACAAGGAACCACGATGAAACAACGCACATTGGGCACACTGGCAGTCTCGGAAATCGGCCTGGGCTGCATGAACTTCGCCGGCAACTACAACACGCCCGTGCCCAGGGACCAGGCAATCCGCACCATCCGCCGCGCGGTCGAAAACGGCGTCAGCTTCTTCGATAGCGCCGAGGTCTACGGCCCCTATACGAGCGAGGAATTCGTCGGCGAAGCACTGGCGCCGCTGCGCGACCAGGTGCGGATCGCGACCAAGTTCGGCTTCGCGATCGACGGCACGATCGCCCTCGACAGCCGCCCGCAGCATATCCGCAAGGTGGTCGAGGAATCGCTGAAACGCCTGCGCACCGACCGCATCGACCTGTATTACCAGCACCGGGTCGACCCCGGGGTGCCGATCGAAGAGGTCGCGGGCGCGCTCAAGGACCTGATCAGGCAGGGCAAGGTGCTGCACTGGGGACTGTCGGAAGCCAGCGCCGCGACCATCCGCCGGGCGCATGCCGTGCAGCCGCTGGCCGCGGTGCAGTCGGAATATTCGCTGTGGACGCGCAACGTCGAATTGAACGGCGTGCTGGCGACCTGCGAGGCACTGGGCATCGGCTTCGTGCCCTGGTCGCCGCTCGGCGCGGGCTTCCTGACCGGCGCGATCGACACCAACACGAAGTTCGACGCGAAGAACGATTTCCGCGCGGGGTTTCCGCGCTTCTCGAAAGAATTCCTGAAGCTGAACATGCCGATCGTCGATTGGCTCAAGGCCTGTGCGTCAAAGAAGGGGGCGACGCCATCCCAGCTTGCGCTGGCCTGGCTGCTGGCGAAGGGACCGCACATCGTCCCCATCCCCGGCACGCGCAGCGAGGCGCACCTGCTTGAAAACCTGGGCGCCGCGCGCCTGCGCTTGAGTCCCGCCGAGGTGCTGGAAATCGACACCAGGCTGGGCAAATACCCGGTTTTCGGCGACCGCATGGGCGAAGCGCACATGCGCCAGATCGATTACACGGCATGACGCATCCACCAATACAAGGAGAACCCGCTTGAAACACGACACGCTATTCGCCCCCCTGACGCTGGCACCCGGCCTGGTCGTACGCAATCGCCTCGCGATGGCGCCGATGACGACCTGGGCCGGCAACGACGATGGCACGGTCTCCGACGAGGAAGTGGCGTACTATCGGCGCCGCGCGCGCGACGTCGGCCTGGTCATCACCGGCTGCACGCACGTACAGGAGAACGGGATCGGCTTCAGCGGCGAATTCGCCGCCCACGACGACCGCTTCATCCCGAGCCTGCGCACACTCGCCATGGCCGCCAGGAGCGGCGGCGCACCCGCGATCCTGCAGCTCTTCCATGCCGGTGTGAAGACGTTGCCGGCACTGGTGTCGGACGTGGTGGCCGCCAGCGCGGTGGCCGGCGAAGGCGGGCCGTTTGCCGCCGCCATCCTGCCGCGGGCACTGGAGAACGAGGAGATCCTCGAGGTCGTGGCCGCCTTTGCGCAGGCGACACGGCGCGCGATTGCCGCCGGCTTCGATGGCGTCGAACTGCACGGCGCACATGGCTTCCTGATCCAGAATTTCTTTTCTCCGCACTCGAACCGCCGCACCGACCAGTGGGGCGGCTCGCTGGAAAACCGCATGCGCTTCCCGCTCGCGGTGGTGGCGGCGGTGCGGCGCACGATTGCAGCGCATGCCGGCCGGCCGTTCGCACTGGGCTACCGCATCACGGTCGAGGAGGGCGGCGATGGCGGCCTGCCGCTCGACGATTCGCTGCAGTTGGTCACCCGCCTGGCCGACGCCGGCGTGAGCTACCTGCACGCCTCGCTCGGCAGCGCACTCGAGCAAAGACCGGCCGGCGGCGGCCGCGATGCACCGATCGCCGCCATCCTGCGCGACCACATCGGCGGCCGCATCGGGCTGATCGCGGCCGGCGGCATCAGGACGCCGGCACAGGCGGCAAGCGCCCTGGATGGTGGACTGTCGATGGTGGCGCTGGGACAGGCGCTCGTGATGGATCCGGACTGGGTGGCGCATGCCAGGGCGGGCCGCGACGGCGCCATCCGGCATGCCGTCTCGGCGGACGACGTGATCCCCGCCGCCATTCCGTCCAGGCTGTGGGCCGTGATCGAGGCGACCCCGGGCTGGTTCCCGGTGACGGCCCCGGCTCCCGCATAGGCCCGCCGGGCCGCGCCGCCTACAGCGCCTGCTTCACATGGGCGATCCCGAGTTCGTCGTAGATTTCGTAGATCACCTCCAGCATGTTCACCAGTTCCGGCGACCGGTCCATGTGGCGGGTGCTGAAGATGATCGGCGATACCGCCTTCAGGTCGTCCAGCGGCCGGTAGACGACGTCGGTGCGGATCATGCCCTGCAGGCTTTGCGGGACGATGGCGATGCCCTGGCCGGCGCCCACCAGGCCGATGGCGATCTGCAGTTCGCGCACTTCCTGCACCTGTTGCGGCACCAGGTTGCGCTCCATGAAGGTGGCCAGCACCTGGTCGGCGAAACTCGGGCGCGGCGCTTTCGGGTAGACCAGCAGGGTCTCCTGCACCAGGTCCGCCAGCCGTAAGGGTTCGTCGAGCGCGGCCAGGCGGTGGCCGACGGGCAGGGCGACGATCAGCGCCTCCTCGCGCAGCACGATGCGGCGGATCGCCGGGTCTTCGCTTTTCAGGCGCCCGAAGCCGACGTCGATCCGGCCTTCCTTCAAGGCCTGCAGCTGCTCCATCGTCGTCATCTCGTGAAAGCTGATCTCGACCGACTCGAAGCGGTTGCGAAAGCGCCGCACGATCTCCGGCAGCAGCCCGTACAGGGTCGAGGCGACGAAGCCGATCGCGAACTTGCGGTCGATCTTGCCGACGCGCTGGGTCATCGCCTTCAGGTCGGCCGCCTTGTCGAGCAGCTCCTGCGCATGCGCGTGGAAGAACTTGCCGGCCTCGGTCAGGCGCAGGGGGCGCGAGCCCTTTTCGATCAGCAGTACGCCCAACTCCTCTTCCAGCTGCTGCACCTGGCGCGACAGCGGCGGCTGCGCGATGTGCAGGCGCTCGGCCGCGCGCGTGTAGTTCTTCTCGTCGGCGACGGCGACGAAATAGCGCAAATGACGCAACTCCATGTTCATACCTCCAGGGTATCGAAACCATACTAAATCAGTGTTGGACGGTCATCACCTTCAGGAATATCGTGTATTCACTCACCACATTATACGAACAGAATATGATCCGCGAAATCGAAACCACGCTCGTCGATGTGCCGACCATCCGGCCCCACAAGCTGTCCGTCGCGACCATGAACACGCAGACCCTGGTGCTGGTGCGCATCCGCGACGAGGACGGGATCGAAGGCTGGGGCGAGGCCACCACCATCGGCGGCTTGAACTACGGCGAAGAAAGCCCGGAGAGCATCAAGGCGAATATCGACGCCCACATCGCGCCGCTGATCATGGGGATGGACGCCGCCGGCGTCGCCGTCGTCATGAAGAAGCTGCGCAAGGTCATCCAGGGCAACCGCTTCGCCAAGTGCGCCATCGAAACCGCGCTGCTCGACATGCAAGGCCAGCGCCTGGGCGTGCCGCTCTCCGAACTGCTGGGCGGGCGGGTGCGCGACACCCTGCCCGTGGCCTGGACCCTGGCCAGCGGCGACACCGCGAAAGACATCGCGGAAGCCGAAGTGATGCTGGAAAAGCGCCGCCACCGCATCTTCAAGCTGAAAATCGGCGCGCGCAGCGTCCAGCAAGATGTCGAGCACGTACTGGCGATCAAGCGCGCCCTGGGGAACCGGGCCAGCGTGCGGGTCGACGTCAACCAGGCCTGGAGCGAGCTCGATGCCGTGCGCGGCATCGCGGCACTGGAAGCGGGCGGCGTCGACCTGGTCGAGCAGCCGGTCCGGGCCGACAATCCGGACGCGCTGCGGCGCCTGGCCGCACGCTTCGATGTCGCCGTCATGGCCGACGAGGCGCTGCACGGCCCGGGCGACGCCTTCAACATCGCCCGCAACAACGGCGCCGACGTCTTCGCCGTCAAGATCGCCCAGTCCGGCGGCCTGGTTCCAGCGCAGCAGGTCGCCACCGTCGCCCAGCTGGCCGGCATCGGCCTGTACGGCGGCACCATGCTCGAGGGCGGCGTCGGCACCGCGGCCACCGCCCACCTGTGCGCCACCTTCGCCGACCTGTCCTGGGACACCGAGCTGTTCGGCCCGCTGCTGCTGACCGAAGAAGTGCTCGAAGCGCCGCTGGTCTACCGCGACTTCGGGCTCCAGGTGCCGACCGGGCCCGGCCTCGGCGTGCGCGTCGACGCCGACAAACTGCGCCGCATGCGCCGCAACGGATAACGAGGAGACCACCATGCTGTTCCACGTCGCGATGACAGTCCAACTGCCGCAGGCCATGCCGAAAGACCAGGCCGACGCATTGAAAGCAGAAGAAAAGGCGCTCGCGCAGCGCCTGCAGGAAGAGGGGAGCTGGCGCCACCTGTGGCGTGTCGCCGGCCAGTACGCCAACGTCAGCATCTTCGACGTGGCCGGCAACGAAGAGCTGCACGCGCTGTTGATGTCGCTGCCGCTGTTCCCTTACATGCGCATCGACGTCACACCCTTGTGCCGGCACCCTTCCTCAGTGCGCGCCGGCGACCTGTAATCGTTCACAACACCATCAGGAGACAAAAAATGAACCATCAAGACATCGACCAGCTGGCCAAGGCATGGATCGTCGACGCCGCCGACCGCCCCGCCAACCCGCGCGTGCAGGCCATCGTCCTGCGCCTCGTGTCCGACCTGTGCAAGGCCATGGAAGACCTCGACATCCAGCCCAGCGAATTCTGGCATGGCGTTTCCTTCCTCACCAACGCTGGCAAGAACAATGAACTCGGCCTCCTGACGCCGGGCCTTGGCCTGGAACGCTTCATGGACATCCGCGCCGACGAAGCCGAGGCGCGCGCCGGCATCGAGGGCGGCACGCCGCGCACCATCGAGGGCCCGCTGTACGTGGCCGGCGCGCCGGAAAGCCAGGGCTTCGCGCGCCTCGACGACGGCAGCGAATCCGATCAAGCCGAGCTGCTCTTCATGCAGGGCACCGTGTTCGACGCCGACGGCAAGCCGCTGCCGGGCGCGAAAGTCGAAGTCTGGCACGCCAACCTGGTGGGGAATTACTCGTTTTTTGATGCGAGCCAGTCCCACTTCAACCTGCGCCGCACGATCGTCACGGATGCCCAGGGGCGTTACCGGTTCCAGTCGATCATGCCGAAGGGGTACGGCTGTCCTCCGGGCGGCAGCACCGCCACGCTGCTCGATGCGCTCGGCCGCCACGGCCAGCGTCCGGCCCACATCCACTTCTTCGTCAGTGCACCGGGCCAGCGTAAGCTGACCACCCAGATCAACATCGACGGCGACGAATACCTGTGGGACGACTTCGCCTTCGCCAGCCGCGAGGGCCTGGTGCCGCCGGTGACCCGCGTGGAAGACCCGGCAGCGATCGCCGCGCATGGCGTCGACAAGCCATTCGCATCGATCGACTTCGATTTCCACCTGCACCGCGAGGTGGAAGCCGCACCGAACGCCCAGGTGGAACGCGAGCGCGCCGCCGCTTAAGGAGAACCCCATGATCCCGATTCATCCTGTGTCCGCCACATCGGCGGCAGTGGCAGCACTCGACCCTATCGTCGACCTCGATTCTCTGCTGATCGAAGACCACGCGACGGGCGACTACCGCCTGCACCGCAGCGCCTTCACCGACGAACGCCTGTTCGAACTCGAGATGCGGCACATCTTCGAGGGCAACTGGATCTACCTGGCGCACGAGAGCCAGATCCCTAACAACAACGATTACTACACGACCCAGATGGGCCGCCAGCCGGTCTTCATCGCCCGCAACAAGCAAGGGGAGCTGAACGCCTTCATCAACGCCTGCAGCCACCGCGGCGCCCAGCTGTGCCGCCTCAAGCGCGGCAACAAGGCGACCTACACCTGCCCCTTCCACGGCTGGACCTTCAACAACAGCGGCAAGCTCTTGAAGGTGAAGGACCCGGAAGACGCGGGCTATCCCGCGTCCTTCAACAAGGACGGTTCGCACGACCTGAAAAAGGTGGCGCGCTTCGCCAACTACAAGGGCTTCCTGTTCGGCAGCCTGAATCCGGACGTGCCCACCATCGAAGCGTTCCTGGGCGAGGCGGCCAAGATCATCGACATGATCGTCAACCAGTCGTCCGACGGCCTGGAAGTGCTGCGCGGCGCCTCGACCTATACCTTCGAGGGCAACTGGAAGCTGCAGGCCGAGAACGGCGCCGACGGCTACCACGTCTCGGCCGTGCACTGGAACTACGCCGCCACCACCAACCGCAGGAAAGAAGACGCGGTGCGCGAGGACAAGGTGCGCGCCATGGACGCCGGCAAATGGGGACGCCAGGGCGGCGGCTTCTACGCGTTCGATCACGGCCACATGCTGCTCTGGACCAAATGGGCCAATCCGGAAGACCGGCCGAACTACCCGCGCCACGCCGAGTACGCGGCGCAGTACGGCAAGCCGACCGCGGACTGGATGGTCGAGCGCTCGCGCAACCTCTGCCTGTACCCGAACGTCTACCTGATGGACCAGTTCGGATCGCAGATCCGCCTGCTGCGCCCGATCTCGGTCGACAAGACCGAAGTGACCATCTACTGCATCGCGCCGAAGGGCGAGTCGGACGAGGCCCGCGCCCGCCGCATCCGCCAGTACGAGGACTTCTTCAACGTCAGCGGCATGGCGACCCCGGACGACCTGGAAGAATTCCGCGCCTGCCAGAGCGGTTATGCCGGCAGCGCCATGCCCTGGAACGACATGTGCCGCGGCGCGACCCACTGGATCCAGGGCCCCGACGAGGCGGCGCAGGAAATCGGCCTGGCGCCGGTGATGAGCGGGGTGCGTACCGAGGACGAAGGCTTGTACACGGTGCAGCACCGCTACTGGCTCGACGTCATGCGGCGCGCCCAGGCATCGCCTGCGACACCGAAGGCCGAACCCCACGCATGCAGCCATGGAGAACCATCATGAGCATCGCCATCGACACCGTCGCCGCCTTCCTCTACCGCGAGGCGCGCCTGCTGGACGACGAGCAGTGGGACGAGTGGCTCGCTTGCTACGACCCGGACGCCCGGTTCTGGATGCCGTCCTGGGACGACGACGGCAAGCTGGTGAACGACCCGCAGCGCGAGATCTCGCTGATCTACTACCCGACCCGCCAGGGCCTGGAAGACCGCGTGTTCCGGATCAAGACCGAACGCTCGAGCGCGACCGTGCCGGACACGCGCACCAGCCACAACATCGCCAACGTCGAGATCGAGCAGCAGGAAGGGGGCGTGGTGACGGTGCGCTTCAACTGGCACACGCTGAGCCACCGCTACAAGACCGACTTTTCCTACTTCGGCATGTCGCGCTACCTGGTCGATTTCAATGGAACCGCGCCGCGCATCCTGGACAAGTACGTCGTCCTGAAAAACGACTACATCCACCAGGTGATCGACGTGTACCACATCTGAACCAGCCTGGATTGAACAGAGGAGACAGACGATGAACCATCACATCGCCCTGCAGTTCGAAGACGGGATCACCCGCTTCATCGCGTGCAACGACAGCGAAACCCTGTCCGACGCCGCCTACCGCCAGCGCATCAACATCCCGCTGGATTGCCGCGACGGCGCCTGCGGCACCTGCCGCGCACACTGCGAGTCGGGCAGCTACGACATGCCGGCCTCGAGCTATATCGACGACGCGCTCGAACCCGACGAAGCGGCCAAGGGCTTCGTGCTGGCCTGCCAGATGCGCCCGAAATCCGACTGCGTCGTCAAGATCCTGGCCACCTCGGACGCCTGCAAGTCGGGCGCCCACAGCTACCAGGGCAAGGTTGCCTCGGTCGAAGCCTTCTCGCCGTCGACCATCCGCTTCGCCATCGACCTGGAGGAGGGCGCGGCGCCCGGTTTCCTGCCGGGCCAGTACGTGAACGTGCAAATCCCCGGCACCGCGCTGACGCGCTCCTACTCGTTCAGCTCCGCGCCGGGTGCGGGCCGCGTCGAATTCGTCGTGCGCAACGTGCCCAACGGGCGCATGAGCGATTACCTCGCGAACGGTGCGAAGGAAGGCGATGCGATCGGCTTCCTCGGCCCCTTCGGCAGCTTCTACCTGCGCCCGGTCACGCGGCCGGTGCTGTTCCTGGCCGGCGGCACCGGCATCGCCCCCTTCCTGTCGATGCTCGGCAGCCTGGAAAAGAGCGGCTTTCCCCATCCTGTGCGGATGGTGTACGCGGTCACCAACGATTACGACCTGATCGGGCTCGATGCGCTCGACCGCATCGCGGCAAGCCACCCGAACTTCAGCTATGTCACCTGCGTGGCCGCGCCCGAGAGCGCCCATCCGCGCAAGGGCTATGCGACGGCGCACGTGGAGCCGGGCTGGATGAACGACGGCGAAGTCGACGTCTACCTGTGCGGCCCGCCGCCGATGGTGGACGCGGTGCGCGGCTGGCTGCTTGACACGGGCGTGAATCCCGCCAGCTTCCATTACGAGAAATTCTCGCCCAACGCAGGAGCGTAACGATGAAACGTTTTGAAGACAAGGTCGTCATCGTCACCGGCGCGGCCCAGGGTATCGGGCGCGGCGTGGCGCTGGCGGCCGCGCGCGAAGGCGCACGGCTGGTGCTGGCCGACCGCGCGCCCATCCTGGAAGAAGCCGGCGCCGAAGCGCAGGCGCTGGGCGCCCTCGTGACCCTGGCCAACGTTGACCTCGAAACCTGGGCCGGCGCCCGCGCCCTGATGGAGACGGCGCTGCGCGGATTCGGCCGCATCGACGTCTTGATCAATAACGTCGGCGGCACGATCTGGGCCAAGCCCTATCAGGACTATGCGGACGACGAGATCGAGGCCGAGATCCGGCGCTCCTTGTTCCCCACCCTGTGGTGTTGCCGCGCCGTGCTGCCCGCCATGATCGAACAGCGCGCCGGCGCCATCGTCAACGTCTCCTCGGTGGCGACGCGCGGCATCCACCGGATTCCCTATTCGGCGGCCAAGGGCGGCGTGAACGCAATGACGGCCAGCCTGGCCTTCGAGCACGCCCAGGACGGCATCCGCGTCAACGCCGTGGCCACCGGCGGCACCGAAGCGCCGCCGCGCATCGTGCCGCGCAACCCGAAGCCGCTCAGCGACAAGGAACAGGTCTGGTACCAGGGCATCGTCGACCAGACCCTGCGAACGAGCCTGATGCACCGCTACGGCACGATCGACGAGCAGGTGCGCGCGATCCTGTTCCTGGCGTCCGACGAGGCCTCCTACATCACCGGCACCGTCTTGCCGGTCGCTGGCGGCGACCAGGGGTGAACATGGGAACCACCTTGCTCAACGGCGCCGCACTGCATTATCGCTGCGATGGCGACCGTGGCCGGCCAACGGTCGTGCTCTCGAACTCCCTCGGCACCGACCTGTCGATGTGGGATGCCCAGGCCGCCGTGCTGGCGACGCGCTTGCACGTGCTGCGCTACGACACGCGCGGGCATGGCGGCTCGGAGGCGCCGGCCGGGCCCTGCACCATCGGGCTGCTCGGCGCGGACGTGCTGGCGCTGCTCGATCACCTCGACATCGAACGCGCCCATGTGGTCGGCCTCTCGATGGGCGGCGTCATCGGCCAGTGGCTCGCGGCCCATGCGCCGGAGCGCCTGCACAAGCTGGTGCTGGCCAATTCCGCCGCGCGCATCGGGTCGGAGGAGGGCTGGCGCGCCCGCGCCGCCGCCGTGCGCACCGACGGGATGAACGACATCGCCGCCGGTGCGCCGGGACGCTGGTTCACGCCGGAGTTCACGGCGCGCCAGGCGGTCGTGGTCGGATCGATGCAGAAGACCCTGCGCGGCCAGCACCCGGAAGGCTATGCGGCCTGCTGCGACGCGCTGGCCGTGGCCGACATGAGGGACGACATCGGCCGCATCGCCGCACCGACGCTGGTCATCGCGGGAATCCATGATCCCGTGACGACGCTGGCCGATGCGCAGCAGCTTGCGCATGCGATTCTTGACGCGACGGTTGCGACGCTGCCGGCCTCGCACCTGTCGAACATCGAAGCGCCGGACCGCTTCAGCGAACTTGTCGCGGGCTTCCTCCTGGCCTGACGCCGCTTCACCACCACCGGAGACACCCATGCAACAGACCCGTCATCCAGGACAGGCGGCTGCGGCCCGCGCAACATCGCGTGGGCGCGCATGGGCCGACTGGTCGGCCTCCAGCGTCACGGCGGGCTTCCTCGCGGTGCTGGTCTCGTTCACCGGCCCGCTGGCCATCTTCTACCAGGCGGCGCAGGCGGCCCAGGTCGACAGCGCCACCTTCGCTTCCTGGGTGTGGGGCATCTCGATCGGCGCCGCCGTCTCGGGCATCGCGCTGAGCTGGGTGCTGCGCGTCCCGGTGATCACCGCCTGGTCCGCGCCCGGCACCGCCTTGCTGATCACGCTGTTTCCGGCGCTGTCGCTGAACGAAGCGGTCGGCGCCTATCTGACGGCCGCCGCCATCCTGCTCGCCATCGGCCTGTCCGGCAGTGTCGACCGCCTGATGGCGCACGTGCCGAAGGGCGTGGCCAGCGGCATGATGGCCGGTATCCTGCTGCCCTTCGGGCTGAACGCCTTCCGCGCGACCGGGTCGATGCCCTTGCTGGCCTTCGGCATGATCGCCGCCTACCTGGTGTTCCGGCGCCGCGTGCCGCGCTACAGCGTCTTGCTGCTGCTGGTGGCCGGCGTGCTGCTGGCCTTCTTCACGGGCGCCACCCGCTTTTCCGGCGTCACCCTGCAGCTGGTCGCACCCCAGTTCATCGCCCCCGCCTGGTCGTGGGCCAGCACCTTCAGCCTGGCCTTGCCGCTGGTGCTGGTCACGCTCACGGGCCAGTACCTGCCCGGCATGGCGGTGCTGCACACCGCGGGCTATGCGGCCAACGTGCGTCCCATCATGACGGTCAACAGCCTGGTCTCGCTGGCGGTGGCCTGCAGCGGCGGCATCACGATCGCGATTGCGGCGATCACCGCCGCCATGTGCACCGGCCCGGACGCCCACGACGACCCGCGCCGGCGCTACGTGGCCGGCATCGCCAACGGCGTCTTTTATTTGTTGGCGGGACTCTGCGGCGGTTCGATCGTGATGCTGTTCGCCGCGCTGCCCAAGGAGCTGGTCGTGACCCTGGCGGGCCTGGCGCTGCTCGGGCCGATCATGGCCAACCTGGCCGGCATCGTGGCCGCCGACGACCACCGCGAAGCGGCCGTCATCACCTTCCTCGCCACGGCCTCAGGGATGAGCTTTCTTGGCCTCGGTTCGGCCTTCTGGGGCATCGCGATCGGCATGGGCGCGTACTGGATTTTGCACGCGAAGCATTTGAAAGGGCAGGGCAGGCAGCAGTAACACGGGTTCGCACACACACACTTTAACGATAACGGAGACACGTATCATGCGACACATCGACATCCACAACATCGCCGACGGGGCGAGCTTCAACCGCTTCCACGGCTCGCTCCTGCTATGGTGCGCGCTGATCATCATTTGCGACGGCTATGACCTGGCCGTGGCCGGCATCGCGCTGCCATCGATCATGAAGGACATGGGCGTCACCGCCCAGAATGCCGGCTTCATGGTCAGCTCGGCGCTGTTCGGCATGATGTTCGGCGCCATCACCCTGGGCACCCTGGCCGACCGCATCGGCCGCCGCTGGGCCATCGCCCTCTGCATCGCGCTGTTTTCCGTGTTCACGGCGGCCGCCGGCTTCACCCACGACCCCTACGTGTTCAGCGCGCTGCGCTTCATGGCGGGCCTGGGCATCGGCGGCGTGATGCCGAACGTGGTCGCGCAAATGACCGAATACTCTCCCCGCAAGATACGGGCGACGATGGTCACCCTGATGTTCAGCGGTTATGCGGTGGGCGGCATGCTGGCGGCAATTCTCGGCAAGGGCCTGATCGAGCAATACGGCTGGCAGTCGGTGTTCCTGGCGGCGGGCGTGCCGGGGCTCCTGATTCCCTTCGTGCTGAAATCGATGCCGGAGTCGATGCCCTTCCTGGTCAAGCAGGGCCGCATCGACGAACTCAAGGCGACGCTGTTGCGCCTCGATCCGGGCTACCGCTTCCAGGCCGGCGACAGCTACGCGCTGCCTGCGGCGGACCGCGCTGCGGGCGCACCGGTGGGTAAGCTGTTCCACGACGGCCGCGCGTTCTCGACCATCATGTTCTGGATCGCCTTCTTCATGTGCCTGTTCATGGTGTACGCACTGAGCTCCTGGCTGACCAAGCTGATGGCCGGCGCCGGCTACAGCCTGGGTTCCGCATTGACTTTCGTGCTGGTGCTGAACTTCGGCGCGGTGATCGGCGCGGTCGGCGGCGGCTGGCTGGCGGACCGCTTCCACATCAAGTACGTGCTGGTCGCGATGTATGCGCTGGCCGCGGTGTCGATCACCATGCTCGGCTACCCGGTCTCGACGCCGGTGCTGTTCCTGCTGGTGGGCCTGGCCGGCGCCTCGACCATCGGCACCCAGATCGTCACCTACGCTTACGCGGGCCAGTTCTACCCGAGCGCGATCCGTTCGACTGGCATCGGCTGGGCCTCGGGCGTGGGCCGCAGCGGCGCCATCCTCGCGCCCATCGTGATCGGCACCCTGGTCGGCATGGCGCTGCCGCTGCAGCAGAACTTCATCGCCATCGCCATTCCCGCCATCGTCGCGACGATCGCCGTCGCGCTGATCCGCCACGAGCGCTCGGCCACCGCCGCCATCCAGGCCGAACCGCAGCAGCAGGCGGTGCGCCGTACCGCGTGACGACCTCGCAGGGCCAGGCTGCGCGGCGCGCCGGTACAGGCGCCGTGCTTTTTTTCGCGCCGGCCCAGCGTGTGGCTCCTTAAAAAGTAACTAACCAACGGCGGCGCGAAGCAAACTGCAGGGCTTCCGGCTGTGCTCACACCGGCGCCGGGCGGGCAAGGAGGGGGCGCGATCCACGCGATCGGCGCCCCGGCCGGCACCCGCAGCCGATTATTGTTTCAGCGCTTCGACCTGGATCGCCAGCTTCACCGTCGGGTTGAAGCCCATCTGGACGCCGTAGTCGATACCGAAGTCGCTGCGGTTGAAGGTGGCCGAGGCGTCGGCGCCGCAGACTTCGCGCTTGAACATCGGGTGCTGCATGCACTTGAACTGGTTGATGGTCAGCTTGACCGGCTTGGTGACGCCGTGCAGGGTCAGTTCGCCGTTGACCGAGGCCGGCTTGCCGCCCTTGAAGGTGATCGAGTTCGACTTGTAGGTCGCGGTCGGGAATTTGGTGACGTCGAACATGTCCGGGCCCTTGGCGTGCTCGCTCATCTTGGCGTGGCCGAAGTCGAGGGTGCTGGCGTCGATCGTGATGTCGACGCTGCCGGTCTTCGCCGCGCGGTCGAGCACGATGCTGCCGCTGGTGTTGGTGAACTTGCCGCGCCAGACCGACAGGCCGCCCATGTGGTCGGCCTCGAAGCTCGGGAAGGTGTGGTTCGGCTCGATGGTGTAGGTATCGGCGGCCAGGGCGCCGGTGGCGGCGGCAGCGGCGTGAAATGCGGCGATGAGGTGCTTGATGTGCATGGAGTGCGATTCCTTAGGATGGGTGCTTTGAAAGTGGTGACAGTCTAACTGTTGCGCAAAGCGTGAGTAAGCCATCATTTCGGATAACACTGTTCCATTTAACGGTGCAATGGCGGCGATGCTGCGACGAAGGCCCGCAGCAGCCGGTTGAACGCCGCCGCATGGGTCACGTTCATCCCGTGCGAGGCGCCGGCGACCGTGCGCTTGTCGACGTGCTTGACCCAGCCCGCCAGCGCCGCCACGTTGTCGCGGTACATGCGCGGGCTGCGTTCGCCTTCGATCAGCAGCACCGGGCAGCCCAGCGCGGCGGCCGCGGCGCGCGTATAGGCGGGCAGGGGATCGCGGAACTGCTTGGGCAGCGTGGCCGCATTCGCGGTCGCCATGGCACGGAAGCTGGCCGGGCTCTTGCGCCAGATGCCGGGCATGCTGACCGAGTCGACGAACAGTTCGAGGCCGGCCTCGATCGCGCCGCTGTCGATCAGCCGGGCCACTTCCGCGCGCAGCGCCACGGTCGCCGCCGGCGGCGCGACTTCCTCTTTCCCATCGGCCTGCAGCGGCCCGCCGGGGTCGGCCAGCGTCAGCGTTTTTACCAGTTCCGGATGCGCGTGCGCCAGCTGGAAGGCGACGCAGGCGCCGCGCGAGTGGCCCACCAGGTGCACCGGCCCAAGCGCCATGGCGAGGATGAATTCGGCCAGTTCCGCGACGTGGGCCGCCATGCTGAACGGGCGCTGCGCCGAGGCTGGGTCGGCCGGCCAGTAATGACCGAGACTGAGCGAGACGCAGTGGAACTGGTTCGCCAGCGCCGCGCTCTGCCCGTCCCAATAGCGGTAGTCGCACAGCGAACCGTGGACGAACAGCAGCGGTTCTCCCGCACCGGTGGCGACGTAGGGCAGGCGCGTGCTCGATGGCAGCGTAGCGAAGCGCAGCGCGGGGGCGGCGAAATGGCGTGGATCGGTGACGGCGTTCATGGGGGGACCTCCTTTACCGCTACTATGCACGATGGCGTGGCCTAAGAAAATCGCATAATATTGATCGTATCTATTCGATTACCTGATGCCAAAATGACGAAAGCACTCGACCTGGACGTGCTGGCGATGATCGTGGCGGTGGCCGATACCGGCAACATCAGCCGCGCGGCGGAGGTCGTGCACCGCTCGCAGTCGGCCGTGAGCATGCAGATCAAGACCCTCGAGACCGCGCTCGGCAAGCCGCTCTTCGTCCGCAAGCCGCGCAGCGTCACGCCGACCCAGGACGGCGAGGTGCTCCTGATGTACGCGCGGCGCATGCTGGCCTTGCGCGACGAGGCCTGGGCGGCGGTGGTGCGGCCCGACGTCACCGGCCGCGTCGTGATCGGCGTCCCGGACGACTACGCGTCCTCGCTGCTGCCCTCGATCCTGAAGAAGTTTTCCGCGACTTACCCGAAGGTGGAGATCCAGGTGGTCGGGCTGCCCAGCCTGGCGCTGGCGCCGATGGTCAAGGACGGATCGGTCGACCTGGCCTGCGCGACCCGCGTCAAGGGCTTGACGGGCGAATTCGTCCGCTTCGAGCCGATGGTGTGGGCGGCCACCCCCAGCGCGCAAGACATCTGGCGCGAGCGCCCGCTGCCGATCGCCGTCTTCCTGCCCGGCAGCGTGGCGCGCGAAAACGCGATCCGCAGCCTGGAACGCGCCAAGATTCCCTACCGCACCTCGTACGAGAGCCCGAGCCTGATGGGCTTGCTCAGCATGGTCGAAGCGGGGCTGGCCGTGGCCCCGCTCGCGCGTTGCGCCGTGCCCGAGCGCTTCAGCCTGCTCGGCCAGGCGCAGGGCTTGCCGGAAATCGACCCGCTCGAAATGATCCTGGCGCGCAGCAGCAAGTCGCGGCGGCCGCCTTGCGATTTTTTGGCGGAGAAGATCATGGCCGAGCTGCGGCGCTAGCGATCCGGCAGCGTCGGACGTCGATCAGCCGCGCGGCCGCTGCATCCGAAACAACTGCTCCGGCCCCACCGTAAAATAATCCGCCGGCCCGCCGCCGCGCAGGATATGGCCGGCGCCGGCCGTGTCGTAGATCCCGTCCCTGAGCAGCGCGCTCGCAATGTGGACGCCCACCACTTCCCCCAGCACCAGCCAGGTCGCGACCGCGTCGCCATTCGCGCCCTGCAGCTGCACCACCTGGGTCACCCTGCACTCGAACGAGACCGGGCTGTCGGCCACGCGCGGCGGCCCGACCAGGCGCGACGGGGCCGCCGTCAGGCCGGCCAGGGCGAATTCGTCGACCTCCGGCGGCACCGCCGCGCAGGTCGCGTTCATCGCCTCGGCCAGGGGCCGGGTGGCCAGGTTCCAGACGAATTCGCCCGTCTCCTGCACATTGCACAGCGTGTCCTTCGCCCCGATGCTGGCGAAGCCGACGATCGGCGGGGTGTAGTTGAAGGCGTTGAAAAAACTGTAAGGCGCGAGATTGGGCGTGCCGTCTGCGGCGAGCGAGGAGATCCAGCCGATCGGACGCGGCCCGACGATGGCGTTGAACGGATCGTGGGGCAGGCCGTGGCCGTTGCGCGGCTCGTAGAAATGGGAGGGCATCGATCGTGTGCTGGCGGTGGCAAAGCATCAGGATACCAGCTCGGCCAGGAAAGCGAGGGCGGCCGGGTTGACGGGCGGCCGCGAAAAAAACTTCTGCATTGTCGAATTATAAAATGCTAGTATGTAGCAATAATAATTGCCAACGACAGGAGTCTAAATTGCGAGATCGCTTCCACGCAGGCCCCGGGCGGGACAAAACGCTGCTCTCTTTATTGCCTTTGTGGGCCTGCCTGGCGTCGCCCGCCGCGCTGGCCCAGGAACTGAATATCTTCGACCAGGTCATCCATGCCGGCGCGGCGATGGTTGTGATTTTGACGATCTCGGTGCTGGCCCTGGCCGTGATCATCGAACGCGCGCGTTCCCTGCAGCGGCAAGCCATCGTGCCCGACGACATGGCGGCCCGGGTCGTCGGCCTCTGGCAGGCGCGCGAGTTCGAGCAGGTGCAGGCCGTCGCCCGGGACAGCGACAGCACGTTTGCCCGCATCGTCGCCTGCGCGCTCGAAAAACGCCACCGGACGCAGGAGGCGGTGGCCGGCGCTTGCGGCGACATCGCATCGCGCGAACTGCGCCAGCACCAGCAGAAGGCCTATCCGTTGGCGGTCGTCGCCACCACGGCGCCCATCATCGGCCTGCTGGGCACGGTCGTGGGCATGGTCGAATCCTTCCATGCGATCGCCTACAGCGGCGGGATGGGCAATCCGGCCCTGCTGGCCGGCGGCATCTCGAAGGCGCTGGTCTGCACCGCCGCCGGATTGTCGGTGGCGCTGGCGGCGCTGGCGGCGCACCACTTCTTCAAGCACCGCGTCGTCGCCTATGGGCTGAAGCTGGAACAGGCGACCAATGAGCTGCTCGACGCATGCGCCGGCGGCGCCCAGCCCGACATCCACCTGGAGGCGACTACCCATGCGCGTCGATCTTACTGATCATGAGGAGCCGGAGATCGGCCTGGTGGCGATGATCGACTGTATCTTCTTCCTGCTGATGTTCTTCATGCTCGCGACCACCTTCAAGCAGCAGGAAAACACCAGGCCGCGCAAGGAGCTGGCGGTGCAGCTGCCGCGCGCCGAAGCCTCGGTGCTGCGCGCAGGTGCGGCGGACGACGCCCTGGTCATCGGGGTCGACCGCGCCGGTGCGCTGTTTGTCGACACCAAACCGGTGACGGTGCAAGACCTGCACACCATCCTCGCGCGCGAAGCGGGCCGGGATCCGCAGCGCCGCATACGAATCGACGGCGACCGCGATGCCTCCTATCAGCATATCGTGCGCGTGCTCGACCTGTGCCAGCTCGACGGCCTGACCAACATCGCCATGCACACGCGGAACTGACATGGCGTATTCCTCGAGCACGGGCAAGGCGCGCTTGCCCTATCTGATCGTGTCGGTGGCGGCGCATGCCGGCCTGCTGGCCGCCGTGTTCTACGCCGGCCCCTACAACATCAAGGCGGCCATGCTCGACCGGCACGTCAGGAAGGCCGAGGAGGCCGACATCCGGCGCCGCGTGGACGAAATCGGGAAGGTCAAGTCGCTGCTTGCGAAAAGCCGGCCGGAAGACGCGCCGGCGCAGGGGACCAGCGCCGCCGGCGCGCCGGCCGCACAGGCGGCCACGCCGCAGCAGATGCTGGAGCAGGCACGCCGCCTGAGCGCCGAGATCGCGCAGATCGAGCGCCGTGCCCAGGCGCGCGAGCTGGCGCGCCTGCTCAAGATCCCCCAGGAGCAGGCGCTGCGCGCACTGCCGCCGCCGCCGCGCAAGCCGGCCGTCCCGGCGCCGGCCCAGGCCATCGGCAGCCGCCAGGCGCTGGCCGAACTGCGCGAGCACCAGCAACTGGCGCGTGCCGCGCTCCTGCGGCGCGAACAGCAGCTGCAGAACGAGGGCGGCGGGACACGCGTGCGTGCGGAAACCGCGGGCGCGGGCGGCGCCGGCCGCCCGACGGCCCTGGCCGGCCTCGGCGACGGCGGCGCCGGCAAGGCCGGCACCGGCGGGGCGGGCAAGCAGGGCCTTCCCGGCGAGGACGTGCCGAACGCGGCCTGGATCGACATCAAGGGCTACATCGACCAGCGCGGCATGCACGGGCCGAACCTGCCGCCCGGGGGCGCCTGGGACCTGACCACGCCGCGGCATAGCCTGGCGCGCGCCTACGGCGCCGCTTCGCCCTTGCCGGTGCAGGATGCGCGTCCTGCGCGCAAGATCAGTGCGCACGCCATCGGCAAGGGCGCCCCCTACGCCGACCGCGTCTACCTGAACCGCTGGCACATCGTCGGGCCCTTTCCGGGGAACGGCCCGCGCGGCTCGATCGACCTTGTCTACCCGCCCGAGATGCTGGTCGACCTCGATGCCGAATACACCGGCGTCGGCGGCGACACGCTCGCCTGGGAGTACCGCACCAGTCCCGCTTACCCGACCGTGCCGCCGCTGCGCGCCCAGAATGCGGTCTATTACGCCTATACGGAAGTGGTGGTGGACGAGGACGTCGACCTGGTGCTTGCCATCGGCAGCGACGACGACAGCAAACTGTGGTTCAACGACAGCCTGGTCTGGCGCAGCGGCGACGGCTACAAGCCCTGGTACCGCAGCCCCGGTTACGTGGGGATGACCAGGGAGATCGCCGAGTGGAACCTGAACGAAGGAAGCCGCAGGCTGCGCTTCAGGAAAGGGCGCAACCGCCTGCTCCTGAAACTGTACAACGGCGCCTCGCTGGCCTTCTTCTCGGTGGTGATCCAGGGCGAAGGAGCGCGGCTTTGACGGCGCCGGCGTTATAATAAGCGCATCATTTTCAGTCGCGCCGGCCATCCAAGAAAGCGAGCGATCCACCCCCATGCACTATGCCCTCGCTCCCCGCACTTTCCTCTTCAGCCATTATTTCGCCACCGGCCTGCGCATCGCCACCGGCATCGTCGGCCTGACCTTCCTGACCTACCTGGCGGCCGGCCTGCGCACCGCAGTCGCCGTCGCCATGGGCGCCCTGTGCACCAGCCTGATGGACATGCCGAGCCCCTTGCGCCACAAGTTCAACGAAATGCTGGCGGGCGTCCTGCTGTGTTCCGCGGTGGCGCTGCTGGTGAGCCTGAGTTCGCAGGTGGAGTGGCTGCTGGTGGGCGTGATCGTGCTGGTGTCCTTCCTGGCGAGCATGATGGTGGTCTACGGCCGCAAGGCCATGCCGCTCCAGTTCGCGGCGCTGTTCGTGATGATGCTCTCGAGCGAAGCCCCGAGCACGCCGCTCGAGGCGCTGCGCCACGCCGCGTTGTTCTTCGCCGGCGGCGCCGGCTACATGGCGTATGCGATGGTCGTCGTCTGGCGTCTGCAGCGCCGCCTCAAGCAGCAGGTGCTGGCCGAAGCCCTGTACGAGCTGGCGGTCTACACCAGCATCAAGGCGGGGTGCTACGACGTCGCCAACCCGCTGCCGGCGCAGATGGAAAAGCTGGTGCGCGAGCAAAGCGTGCTGGCCGAGCGCCAGCAGGCCTCGCGCGACCTGATCCTGCGCGGCCGGCCCAAGGCCAGCGAGGCGATCCTGCTGCAGGTGCACTACGCCATGTTCGACCTGTACGAAGTGGTGCTGGCCACCCACACCGATTACGTCCTGCTGCGCGAGCAGTACGCCGGCGGCGCCATCCTGCCGCTGCTGGGCGACCTGATCGGCAAGGCCGCGCGCGACATCGAGTCGGTGGCGTATGCCATGACGCGCGACCAGCCCTCGCGCGCCAGCGTCGATTACGAGGACGAGCTGCGCGTGCTCGACGCCGCGCTGGGCCGCATGCCCCTGGGGGAAGGCGAGGACTTCGATGCCCAGGCGGTGCTGCGCGCCACCGTCAACAAGATCCGCGAAGTGATCGCCATGATCGCTCGCCTGCACGCGGCCAGCCGCGAACCCTGGGGCGCGCTGACCATGGTGCCGGAGTCGGACCTGACGCCTTTCCTGACCCAGCAGCGCTACAGCATCGGCATGCTGCTGGCGAACCTGCGCTGGAGCTCGCCCGTGTTCCGCTTCGCGCTGCGGGTGGCGATGGCGATTTCGATCGGCCTCGTCTCGAGCCGCTGGCTGCCCTATACCTCGCATGGCTACTGGACCGCGCTGACCATCGCCGTGATCCTCAAGCCGAGCTTCAGCCTGACCCGCCAGCGCCGCGCCGACCGCCTGGTCGGCACCCTGATCGGCTGCCTGATCACCGCCGTGATCCTGCATTTCGTGCAGGCGCCCGCGCTGCTGATGGGTTTCATGTTCGTCGCCACCGTGGCGGCGGCCGCCTTCCTCTCCATCAAATACCGCTACACGGCGGTCGCCGCCAGCGTGCAGGCGCTGCTCCTGATCGGGCTGACGGTGCCGCATGGCGGCAGTGGCATCAGCGAACGCCTGCTCGATACCCTGCTCGGTACCCTGATCGCCACCTTCTTCAGCTATGTGCTGCCGAACTGGGAATACCAGAACCTGCCGCGCCTGGTGGACGCGGTGCTCGACGCCAACCGCAAGTACATCGACGCGGCCGCCGACCTGCTGTTGCGGCGCAGCGCCGACGACGTCCAGTACCGCGTCAGCCGCAAGCGCTTCATGGACAGCCTGGCCTCGCTGAGCGCGGCGCTCGGGCGCATGCTCGACGAACCGGCGGCCAAGCAGCGTGCCCCCGCCGAACTGAACCGGTTCACCGTGCAGAACTACCTGCTGGTGGCCCACGTCGCCGCGCTGCGCCTGCTCTTGCAGCGCTACGCCGACCAGCTGCCGGCGCGCGAGGTCGAGGCCGCGCTCGAGAGCATGTTCGCCGAGGTGGGCGCGCGCCTGGGCGGCGCGCCCGCCGCCAGCCCGGCAGCGGCGCCGGGGCAGTCCACCTGGATCGCGCAATGGCCCGGCTGGGCGCCCCTGCAGCGGCGCCTGCGGCTGTTGCAGCGCGACGCCGCCCAGGTGGCCGACAGCAGCGCCGCGATCGGCGCCGTCTTCGCCAGGAAATAAGGGCGGGTTTTACGGGCTGCATGTTTTGCGTAGGAGGTCGGGCCGAAACGACGGATAATGGCGGATTATTCGTTTTCAGCACGTTCGGAATTCTCCTATGGAAATCAAAGTCAACTTCCTCGACAAACTGCGGCTCGAAGCCAAGTTTGACGACTTCACCGTCATCGCCGACCAGCCGATCCGCTACAAGGGCGACGGCTCGGCGCCCGGCCCCTTCGATTATTTCCTGGCTTCGTCGGCCCTGTGCGCGGCGTATTTCGTCAAGTTGTACTGCAATACCCGGAATATCCCGACCGACAATATCCGCCTGTCGCAAAATAATATCGTCGACCCGGAAAACCGCTACGCGCAGATCTTCAAGATCCAGGTCGAGCTGCCGGCCGATATCTCGGACAAGGACCGCCAGGGCATCCTGCGCTCGATCGAACGCTGCACCGTGAAAAAAGTGGTGCAGGCCGGTCCAGAATTCGTGATCGAGGAAGTCGCGAACCTGGACGCGGACGCCCAGGCCTTATTGACCCTGCAGCCGGACGCCGAGGCCAGTACCTACATCCTGGGCAAGGATTTGCCGCTCGAGCAAACCATCGCGAATATGTCGGGCAAGCTGGCGGCGCTGGGCATCAAGATCGAAATCGCTTCCTGGCGCAATATCGTGCCGAACGTCTGGTCGCTGCATATCCGCGATGCCCACTCGCCAATGTGTTTCACCAACGGCAAGGGCGCGACCAAGGAAAGCGCATTGGCTTCGGCCCTGGGCGAGTATATCGAGCGCCTGAACAACAACCATTTCTATGCCGGCGCCTACTGGGGCGAGGACATCGCCGGGGCGGACTTCGTCCATTATCCGAACGAGAAATGGTTCAAGCCGGGGAAACGCGATGCGCTGCCAGGCGGGATCCTCGACGACCATACCCGCGCCATCTACGATCCGGACGGCGAATTGCGCGGCTCGCACCTGGTCGACACCAATTCCGGCAATGCCGGGCGCGGCATCGTCTCGCTGCCCTTCGTGCGCGAGTCGAGCGGTGAGACGGTGTATTTCCCGTCCAACCTGATCGAAAACCTCTACGCCAGCAATGGCATGAGCGCCGGCAATACGCTGGCCGAGGCGCAGGTGCAATGCCTGTCCGAGATTTTCGAACGCGCCGTCAAGCGCGACATCCTGGAAGGCGAAATGGCCTTGCCGGACGTACCGCAAGCGGTATTGGCGAAATACCCCGCCATCCTGGCCGGGATCGCGGCGCTGGAAGAGCAGGGCTTCCCGGTGCTGGTGAAAGACGCCTCGCTGGGCGGACTGTATCCGGTGATGTGCGTGACCCTCATGAATCCGCGCACCGGCGGCGTATTCGCCTCCTTCGGCGCGCATCCGAGTTTCGAAGTGGCGCTGGAACGCAGCCTGACCGAATTGCTGCAGGGGCGCAGTTTCGAGGGGTTGAACGATTTGCCGCAGCCTACTTTTGCGAGCGAAGCGGTGAAGGAGCCGTATAACTTCGTCGAGCACTTCATCGACTCCAGCGGCGTGGTGTCGTGGCGTTTCTTCAGCGCCAGGGCGGACGTCGAGTTCGTCGAATGGGATTTCTCCGGCCACGGCGAAAACTCGAACGCGCAGGAAGCCGCGACCCTGCTCGGGATTCTCGCCGACATGGGCAAGGAAGTGTACACGGCCGTCTACGACCAGCTGGGCGCGATCGCCTGCCGCATCCTGGTGCCGGGGTATTCGGAAATCTACCCGGTCGAAGACCTGGTCTGGGATAACACCAACAAGTCGCTGCTGTTCCGCGAAGACATCCTGAACCTGCACCGCCTCGACGACGACCAATTGGAAGCGCTGCTCGAACGCCTGGAAAACAACGAGCTCGACGAGTACTCCGATATTGCCAGCCTGATCGGCATCGAATTCGACGAGAACACCGACTGGGGCCAGCTGACGGTGCTCGAGCTGCGCCTCTTGATCAACCTCGCCCTGAACGAATTCGAGGAAGCCCATGAACTGGTGGGCGCCTTCCTGCAGTACAACGACAATAGCGTCGAGCGCAAACTGTTTTACCAGGCGATGAACGTGGTGCTGGAAGTCGAGCTCGACGACGAGCTGGAACTCGACGATTACGTCGTCAATTTCCGCCGCATGTATGGCGACGCCCGCATGGATGCGGTGCTGGGCTCGCTCGACGGCAGCGTGCGCTTCTACGGCCTGACGCCGACCAGCATGAAGCTCGAGGGGCTCGACCGCCATCATCGCCTGATCGACAGTTACCGCAAGCTGCATACGGCGCGCGCCAAGGCGGCGCTGTAAGCCGGGCGCAGCGCTTCCGGCCGAGGACAGGCGCGGCGTTCAGCTCACCTGCTGTGCGTGCTGCTTGACCCAGGCGACGTATTTATCCATCCAGCCTTGCAGGAAGCCGTGGCTGGCGGCGCCGATATTCCCGGCGCCGTCGAACAAGCCTTCCTTGGCCTGGATGAATGCTTCCGGTTGGCCCAGCGTCGGCACGTCGAGGTAGGCCAGCACGTTGCGCAAATGCTGCTGCGCCAGCGCCGTGCCGACCGCACCGACCGACGCGCCCAGCACGCCGGCGGGCTTGCCGGCCCAGGCGCTCTGGCCGTAGGGGCGGGAAGCGTGGTCGATCGCGTTCTTCAGCACGCCGGGGATCGAGCGGTTGTATTCCGGGGTGACGAACAGCAGGCCCTGGGCCGCGCCGATCTCCGCCTTCAGGCGCACCACCTGGGGCGACGGCTGGCCATCGTCGTCCTGGTTATACAGCGGCAAATCGCCGATCTCGAGCTGCTTGAACGAAAATTCGGACGGCGCCAGCTTGACAATGGCGTCCGCCAGCTGGCGGTTGAACGATTCCTTGCGCAGGCTGCCTACGACGACGGCGATCCGGTACTGGCTCATGGTGCGACTCCTTCGGTTGTCGATGGGAAATATATGCGGTGCGCGTCTGGGAAACCGATGCGCCTGACCAGATCATACGATCAAATCCTGTCGGCACCGCAGCCCGCCACGGCTTGGTGTGTGCACGGGATGGGCGCTTAGCGCACACTTAATCGTTAAGCGCCCGTGAGCCTGCTTGTCCTGCTTGTACCATGTTTATCGCTGCTCGCGCATCGCGACACTTTCGCAGCGGACAACCATGGGCACCAGCATGCACATCCTTATGCTCCACGGCATCAACCACAATATGTTCGGCAAGCGCGACCCGGTCCAGTACGGCACCACGACGCTGGCCGAAATCGACGGCAAGCTGCGCGACCTGGGCCGCGAACTGGGCGCCGACATCACCAGCTTCCAGAGCAACTGCGAAGGCGCCTTCTGCGACCGCATCCATGCCGCCTTCGAGGAAGACGTCGATGCGGTGCTGATCAATGCCGGCGCCTGGACCCACTACAGCTACGGCATCCGCGACGCGCTGGCGATCCTGACGGTGCCGGTCGTGGAACTGCACATGTCGAACATCCACGCACGCGAATCCTTCCGCCACCGCTCGGTGTTCGCCGAGATCGTGCGCGGCCAGATCTGCGGCTTCGGCGTCGACAGCTACCTGCTTGCGCTGCGCGCCGCCGTGGCGGCGGTGCAGGCCGGCGCCTGAATCGCCCCTTACCGAAAGGACCATCATGACAACGCCATCCACCAACGCCGCATCGAAGCTGCTGGTCGGCCTGATCGGCAAGGGCATCCAGCACTCGATGACGCCCGCCATGCAGGAACAGGAAGCGCGCGAACACGGCCTCCAGCTGCACTACCAGCTGATCGACCTGGCCGAGCCGGGCGCCGGCGAGCAGGACCTGGGCCAGCTGCTGCAGGCCATGCGCGCGATCGGCTTCGCCGGCTTCAACGTCACCTTCCCGTTCAAACAGGCGATCATGCCGCTGCTCGACGACTTGTCCGCCGAGGCGCGCCAGATCGGCGCCGTGAACACCGTCGTCAACGTCGGCGGCAAGCTGGTCGGCCACAACACCGACAGCTCGGGCTGGGCCTGGGGCTTCCGGCGCGCGCTGCCCGATGCCGACTTGTCGCGCGTGGTGCTGCTCGGCGCCGGCGGCGCCGGTTCGGCGGTGGCGGATGCGGCGCTGCGCCTGGGCGTGGGCCAGCTGACCGTGGTCGACATCGACGCCGCCCGCATCGACGCGCTGGCCAGCCGGCTCAACGAACAGCATGGCGCGGGGCGGGTCGCCGCCACGACCGACATCGCCGCGGCATTGGAGGGCGCCACTGGCCTGATCCACGCGACCCCGACCGGCATGTACTCGGTGCCGGGACTGCCGCTGCCCGAGGCACTCCTGCGGCCCGCGCTCTGGGTCTCGGAGATCGTGTATTTTCCGCTCGAGACCGCACTCTTGAAGGCCGCCCGTGCGCGCGGCTGCGCGACGGCCGACGGCGGCGGCATGGCGGTCGGCCAGGCGGTCGACGCCTTCCGCCTGTTCACCGGCCTGGAGCCCGATGCGGGCCGGATCGACGCCCATTTCCGCGCGATGATCGCGGCCAAGCAGGCGCACAGCTGAGAGGGCCGCCATGCGCAAGTCCATCGCCACCGTCTCGCTCTCGGGCATGCTGCCGGAGAAGCTGGAAGCCGCCGCCGCCGCCCGCTTCGACGGCGTGGAAATCTTCGAGAACGATCTGCTCCAGTTTCCCGGCACGCCGGGCGAGGTGCGCCGCATCTGCCGCGATCTCGGGCTGCGCATCGACATGTTCCAGCCCTTCCGCGATTTCGAGGGCGTCGCGCCCGACCAGCTGCAGCGCAACCTGGACCGGGCGGAGCGCAAGTTCGACGTCATGGAGGAACTCGGCACCGAATTGATCCTGGTGTGCGCGAACATCGCCGAATCGGCGTCGAGCGACCTCGATCTGCGCGCCGAGCAGATGGCCTTGCTGGCGGAACGCGCCGCGCGGCGCAAGATCCGGATCGCCTTCGAGGCGCTGGCCTGGGGCGGCGCCGTGAAAACCTGGCGCCAGGTCTGGGACATCGTCGAGCGCGCCAACCAGCCCAACCTGGGCGTCGCGCTCGACAGTTTTCATACGCTGGTGCTGAAGGACGACTGGCAGGGACTGAAGGATATTCCCGGCCAGCGCATCTTCTACCTGCAGCTGGCGGACGCGCCCTGGGTCAATCTCGACCCGCTGACCCACAGCCGCCACTACCGCTGCTTCCCGGGCCAGGGCCAGATGGAGGTCACCGGTTTCGTCGGCGCGGTGCTCGACAGCGGCTACAACGGGCCGGTCTCGCTCGAAATCTTCAGCGACGAAAACCGCGCGGCGCCGGCGCGCGCCATGGCCTTCGACGCCATGCGCTCGCTCCTGTGGCTGGAGGAGCAGGTGCGGCGCCTGCCGTCCCTCAAGCGCCCCGAGCTGACCCACGGCCAGCTGGGGCGCGCGGTGCTGCTCGACCCGCCGCCGGCCCCGGTGCTGCACGGCTGGGCCTTCATCGAGTTCGCGGTGGACGGCGCGACCGCCGTGCGGCTGCGCGATTTTTTGGGCGCGCTCGGTTTCGCCCCGATCGGCCGCCACCGCTCCAAGAACGTCGAGCTGCTGGGGCAGGGCGACGTGCGCATCATCCTGAACCTGGAGGAAGACTCGTTCGCGCGCGGCTACTTCGAGCAGCACGGCAGCTCGGCCTGCGCGGTGGCGCTGGCGACCGACGATGCCGCCGCCGCGCTGGCGCGCGCCGAGGCGCTGGGCGCGATCCGGGTCGAGGGGCAGGTCGGGCCGAACGAGCTGACGATACCCGCGGTGCGGGCGCCGGACGGCAGCCTGGTGTATTTCTTCGACACCCACCAGGGCGGCAGCCACGGCTTCGAAGCCGATTTCCTGATCGCGCCCGAGGCGGCGCCTTGCGGCGGCCTGGGTGCCGCGGCGCGCATCGACCACATCGCCGCCGTGCTGCCGGCCGGCCAGCAGGGCAGCTGGGTGCTGTTCTACCGCGCCTTGCTGGGACTGGAGCCGACCGCCGACACGGTCTTGCACGACCCCTACGGCATCATCCGCAGCCGCGCGCTGGAAGCGCCGAACAAGCGCGTGCGCTACGTGCTCAACGTGTCCGAACGCGCCGGCACGGCGGTCGGGCGCAGCGTCGGCCAGTTCGGCGGCGCCGGCATCCAGCATATCGCCATTGCGGTCGACGACGTGGTGGCGGCGGTGCGCCGCCTGCGCGCCTGCGGCATGGCCATGCTGCCGATCCCGGTCAATTATTACGACGACCTGGGCGCCAAGTATGGACTGGAGCAGGAGGTGCTCGACGAGTGGAGTGCGCTCGGCGTGATGATGGAGCGCAGCGGGGAAGGCGAAATCCTGCATGCCTACAGCGCGCCCTTCGACGAGCGTTTCTTCTTCGAGATCATCGAACGGCGCCACGGCTACGATGGCTACGGCGCGGCCAACGCGCCGTTCCGGCTGGCGGCGCTGGCGCAGATCGCCCAGGCGCAGCGGGCGCCGGACTGAGATTCTTCCTGAAAGCGCGCATGTCCGGGATTTTTGCGATCATCAGCCCCATCTACATTGCCATCCTGCTCGGCTACGGCGCGACCAGGATGGGGTTGTTCGGCAAGGCCGATACCCGCGTTTTCGGAAAATTCGTCATCAACTTCGCGCTCCCGGCGCTCATCTTCAACGCCGTCTCCCAGCGCCCCATCGCCGAGGTGCTGAACGCCAGCTACATGGCCGCCTACCTTGGCGGCTCGCTGACAATGCTGGTCATCGGCTACTTCTGCGCGCGCCGTCTCGGGAAGCTCGACCACACCGGCAGCACCTTCGCCGCGATGGGCGTGTCGTGCTCGAACAGCGGCTACATCGGGCTGCCGATCCTGCTGGCGACCATGCCGGCAATGGCCAGCGTGGCCCTGGCCATGAATGTCATCATCGAAAACGTGATCGTGATCCCGCTGCTGCTGATGATGGCCGAGAGCGGGCGCCAGGACAGCGGCCCGCCGCTGCGGGTCTTCCTGCAGACCTTGGTGCGCGTTGCGCGCATGCCGCTGGTGATGGGCCTCGTCGCCGGCCTCGCGGTCAGCCTGATGGGCTGGAGCCTGCCGTCGCCGGTCGCGCGCACGGTCACCCTGTTCGCCCAGGCCTCGGGTGCGCTGTCGCTGTTCGTCATCGGCGGCACCCTGGTCGGCCTGCCGCTGCACGGGCTCGGAAAGGCGACGCTGCCGGTCGCCTTCGGCAAGCTGGCCGGGCAGCCGCTGGCGGTGCTGGGCGCCGCCACCTTCTTCACCTGGCTGGGACTGGCGCCGCTGGAGCCGGCGCTGCTGGCGGCCGGCATCGTGATGGCGGCAGTGCCGATGCTCGGGATTTATCCGATCCTGGCGCAGTCCTACGGGCTGGCCGAGCGCAGCGCGGCGGCGCTGCTGGTCACCACGGCCGCCTCTTTCCTGAGCCTGAGCGCCATCCTCTGGCTGCTGCGCAACGGATCCTGACCGCCGGCCCGGATGGTAAGATAGCCGGGTTCATTCGATCGCGCGAGAGACCATGAGAAAGCCAGCGCCAACCCTTGAGGCTTCCACAGAAGCGGAGCGTCCCGCCGGCAGGCTGCTGCCCCTGGTGGACGTGCAAAGCCAGTTCTTTTCCGCGATGGAGCACCACAAGGACGACGCCGACTTCGTGACGGCGCTGGCGCGCGGCCTGGCGGTGATGATGGCGCTGTCGGAAAAGCGGCGCCGCATCTCGATCGCCCAGGTCAGCCACATCACGCGCATCCCGCGCGCCGCCGCCCGCCGCAGCCTGCACACCCTGGTCAAGCTCGGCTTCGTCGCCATGGACGAGGCCAACCTGTTCTACCTGCGCCCGCGCATCCTGTCGCTGAGCCACTCCTATCTCTCGGCCTCGCCGCTGGCGATGCTGTCCCAGCCCATCCTCGACCGGCTGGGCGAGGAGATCGGCGAGAGCTGTTCGCTGGCGGTGCTCGACAGCGACGAAATCGTGTATCTGGCCCGTTCCTCGGCCTCGCGGGTGATTTCGCCTTCGCTCAATGTCGGGCGCCGGATTCCCGCTTATTGCACCTCGATCGGCCGCATCCTGCTCGCCCACCTTCCCGATCCAGAGCGCGAATCCTACCTGGAGAATGCGCGCCTGCAGGCCTATACCGAGCATACCGTCACCGACCGCGGGCAGTTGCGCGCGATCCTGGCGGAGGCGCGCGCCAACGGCTACGCCTTCTCGCGCGAACAGCTCGAACCGAGACTGAGTTCGCTGGCGGTGCCGGTGCGCGATTCGGGCGGGCAGTACGTGGCGGGCATCAATGTCTTGCTGCCGGGGCGGCCGCCGTCGCCGCAGGAAGCGGCGAAGAAGTATTTTCATCCCTTGAACGAAGCGGCCAAATCGCTGGGCAAGCTGTTGATGCTGTAACCCGGCTCAATGGCCTCGCTTCGCTCAGGCCGCGGCGCGCGACGACCCCGCATCCGCGATGCTTTGTTCGCGCAGCCGGTCGTATTCGTGCTTGGGCACCGGCACCGCGTCCGGGTTCCCGAGGTCGTCCATCCGGATGCGGTAGGTTTCGCGCGCGCTCAGTGCGGCCAGGGCGGCGAGCACGGTGACGGCGAGGGCGATCGAACCGACCACGGTCGGGATGTTGTGGGTGCCCGGAGGCGCCACGGTGGCGAATACCGCCGGCAGCATGGCCGTGACGAGGGTGCCGAGGTTTTGCGAGATCGCCATCGCCGACACGCGGGTACGGGTCGGGAACAGTTCCGGATAAAAGCTCGGGAACACCGCGTTATAACCCTGGTAGACGACGCCCCACATCAGCACCGACATGACGACGGCCATGGGCACGTTGCTGATGCTGATGGCGTACAGGTAGCCGAACGACAGCAGGCCCGAGCCGAGGGCGCCGACGATGATCGGCGGCTTGCGTCCGATGCGGTCGGTGAGGCGGCCGACGAAGGGAATCACGAAGACGGCGACGATATTGCCGATCACGGGAATCCACAGGTAGACGTCTTTCGAGAAGCCGATGCCGTAGCCCGGCTGCACCGCGTAGGCCGCGCCGAAGATGGTGGCGACCACCGGGATCACGTTCATCAGCGCCATGCACACCACGCGCAGCATGTCGCGCCAGCTTTCCTGCACCGCCTGCACCATCGGGGCTTTCGGGATGGCGCCGGCCTCGCCTTCGTGCTGGAAGGCCGGGGTCTCGTCGACGTTACGGCGGATCATGAAGCCGACCACGATCACCGCGAAGCTGAGCAGGAAGGGAATGCGCCAGCCCCAGCTGTTGAAGGCTTGCTCCGGCATGTAGTGCGCCAGCGGCAGGAAGACGGCGGCGGCGAGGATCTGGCCGAATTGCACGCCCTGCAGGGTAAAGCTGGCGAAATAGCCGCGCCGCCCGAAAGGCGCGTGCTCCATGATCATCGAACTGGCGCCGGAAATCTCGCCGGCCACGGCGAAGCCCTGGATCAGGCGCAGGACGACGAGCAGGGTCGGGGCCAGCATGCCGACCTGGTCATAGGTCGGCAGCAGGCCGACGGCCACCGTCGAGAAGCCCATCAGGAACATGCACAGCACCAGCACGTGCTTGCGCCCGCGCGTGTCGCCCCAGTGGCCGAGGACAAAAGCGCCGATCGGACGCGCCACATAGCCGACGCCGTAGGTTGCCAGCGAGGCGATGATGGCGGTCTTGGGATCGCCCTTGGGGAAGAAAATCTGCGGGAAGATCAGCGATGCCGCGGTGGCATAGATGAAGAAATCGTAGTATTCGAGCACCGAGCCGATCCAGCCGCTGAGTGTCGCCTTCCTCGCCTGGCCGCCGCCGTGCTTTGCCTGCTTAATCTTAGCCATGCTTGTCTCCTGAATATATCAACGAAAGTGGAACCGGATAGTCAAATCGTGGTGGGGCCGCGCATCAGAAACGATGCAGGATGCCCAGCTGGAGGCCGGTCAGCGTGCGGCCATTGATGGCGTCGCCGACCAGGTTGGCCGACGGGCCGGCCGAGCTGCTGAACCTGAAGCCCGCGTTGGCGTCGTTCTTCAGGTAGCTGAGGAAGCTGTACAGGGTGGTGCGCTTCGACAGCGTGTAGTAGGCGCCGGCATTCGCGCCGCGCGCGCCGGCGTCGCCGCCCGAGGTGTCGCGCATGACGCCGACCAGGGCGCCCACGCGCAGGGCCGGGGTGAGTTTGTAATCGGCCGAGACCTGCCAGATGTTGTAGTAGCGATGCGCGTTCGGATCGGTGCCGGGGAAGAAGTTGTTCGGCACGGCGATGTTGCTGAGGATGGTGGCGGCGTTGCGGCCGTTGGCGTTGGCGGTCGAGTTGTTGCTGCGGGCGAAGGCCAGGAACAGCGTGCCGGACGCGTATTTGTAGTTGGCGTACAGGTGCTGGTAGCGCACTTTTTCCTGCACGGTGGCCGTCGCCCGGTTCGGGCTGGCCTGCAGCCCGGCATAGCCGAAGCGCCAGGGTCCCGTGGTGTAGTCGAGCGCGGCCTGGTAGATCGGGCGGTTGCCGCTGGTGGCGCCGCCGTTTTCGGGCAGCGCATAGTGCAGCGCCAGGCCCAGGCCGCCGAATTTTGGGCTGCGCCAGGAGATGTCGTTGTCGTAGCGCGAGGGGATGCCGAAGGTGTTGATCACCGAGCCGAAGGTGGTGCGCTCGGTGTAGTCGATGGCGCCGCCGGTGGCGAAGATCTCGGTATTCTGGCGGCCCACACGCAGTTCGCCCGCCGGGGCGCTGACGCCGACCCAGGCCTGGCGGTCGAACAGGCGCCCGCTTTCGGCGCCGGCGCCGGTGTCGGCGGCCACGCCCATCTCGAGCGTGAAATTGATCTTGTAGCCGTTGGCCAGCGCTTCGGCGCCGCGCACGCCAAGGCGGCTGCGCAGGATGGCGCCGTCGTTCAGTCCGGTGATGTGGCTGCCGTTGCTGCTGTGGATGTAGCCGAGGTATTCGTCGAAATTGCCATACAGCGTGACGCCGTCCTGGGCCTGCGCCGTGCCGGCAAGCGCTGCCAGCGCCAGGATAGCCGTTCGTTTATTGTTCATGTTGTCTCCGATGGTGAACATCATCCGGGCACGTCTTGTCGCGTGCTGTCCGTGTCGTATGCGGTATAAAAATGGTAAAACAGATTTTGGCGATGGGATGGGCGATAAACGATTATGTGTGCGCTAGCCGCCCACCGAGGCGCCGGTTTGTCGTTTTTTATCCCAACTATTCGGTGCGCATAAACGCAGTCACTAGCTCCTTAGAAAGACCAGCCGATTCCGGCAAGGAAAAGCTGAGCGCAGCGGAAAAAGCGTTATGATTTCGCCAGCCCACCGCAACGGAGCAGACGAGAACATGACCGATACCAGCCACGGCGCCGCCGCCAATCCACTCGGCATCGCCGGCATCGAATTCATCGAATACGCGACCACCGAGCCGCTCGCGTTCGGCAGCCTGATCGAGCAGATGGGCTTTGTCGCGATCGCGCGCCACCGTTCGCGCGAGGTGACGCTGTACCGCCAGGGCGGCATGAACATCGTCGTCAACGGCGACAAGCGCGCGCTGCCCTCGGCGGCGCGCGAAGACATGCCGGCCACCGTCGTCAGCGCCATCGCCTTGCGCGTGCGCGACGCCGACCTGGCCTATCGTCACGCCATCGAGATGGGCGCCTGGGCGATCCAGACCCGGGTCGGCGTGATGGAGCTGAACATTCCCGGCGTGCACGGGGCCGGCGACTCGATCCTGTACTTCGTCGACCGGGTGGGCGATTTTTCGATCTACGACGTCGACTTCAAACCGATACCCGGCGCGCCGCAGCAGCCGCCGGCGCTGGCCGGCATGCATTTCTTCGGGGTCGTGCAATCGATCGACGAGGGGCGCCAGCCGGAGTGGTGCGATTTCTACCGCCAATTAATGGATTTCGAAGCGCTGCCCGAGGGCGAGTTTTTTGGCGTGGTGCCGAAGGGGACCCTGCTGGCCAGTCCCTGCCGCAGCTTTTACCTGCAGCTGATCGAGCCGCCGCCGGGAGCAGGCGGGCTGCAATGGGAAGAGCAGCTGGTGCGGGTCGGTTTCGGTGTGCCGGACGTGGCGGGGGCCGTGCGCCTGCTCGAGGAGCGCGGCATCGTGTTCGCCGACCGGGCCGCGCCCGAAGACGGCGCGAAGGGCGCCCTGACCCGTCTGTACAAGGGCGGCGTCAGCTTCGAACTGGTGCAGAGCGCGCACCTGCCGCCGGCGGAGGCGCGATGAACCTGTCGAATTTCGGCCTCGACAGCATCACGCTGGCCGGTCCGCTCGCGGCGCGGCTGGCGGCGTGCCGGGCGGCCGGATTTTCCCAGATCATGCTGTGGGCGCGCGACCTGGCCGAGCACCCGGGCGGGCTCGAGGACGCGGTACGGGTGGTGCGCGGCAGCGGCCTGCGCGTGACCGGACTCCAGGTCATGCGCGACTACGAGGGCCTGGACGGCGCCCTGCACGAATACAAGCTCGATATCGCGCGCCAGCTGCTGCGCGTGTGCAAGGCGGTGGGCGCGCGCCTGCTGGTGGTCAGTTCGAGTACCTCGGGCCATGCCGGCGGCGAGCGGGGGCGGATCGCGCGCGACCTGGCGAAACTGGCCAATTCGGCGGTGCCGCTGGGCGTGAAGATCGGTTACGAAGCCCAGTGCTGGGGCCGCCATGTCAACGGCTGGGAACAGGCCTGGGAAGTGGTGGACATGGCCGCGCACGCCAACCTGGGCGTGGTGCTCGATTCCTTTCACATGCTGGCCGGCGGCGACGCCCTGGAAGGTCTGGAAGACATCCCCTCGGAAAAAATCGCGCTGGTGCAGCTGTCGGACTTCATGCTGCGCGCACTGCGCAGCGCCGAGGAAAGGATAACGACGGCCGGCCACCTGCGGGTGTTTCCGGGCGAGGGCTGCCACTCGGCGGAACTCTCGGCCATGCTGCGCCGGCTCGACCGCAGCGGCTACCGCGGCAGCTACAGCCTGGAGATCGTGAACGACGATTACCTGCAACTGCCGCCGGAGGTCGTGTGCGAGCGTGCCTTGATGGCGGCGAAGTGGATCACCGACCAGGTGTTGCGGCGCAGCCTGCAGGTACGCGCGTATGCGGGACGCACCCTGTAGCGCTCAGAAGCGGTTCAGGCCCTGGTAGTAGGCGCGGTTCGCCAGGGCGAGTGCGTAGAAGATCTCGGAGAGCAGCAGGCGTGCTTTTCGGCGGAAGGTGTTGTCGGTCTTGTCGAAGAATGAAGTAACGGTCGCAGTTGCCATGTCGGTTCCTTTAATTGCATGCGTGCATCAAGGGCGCGACTCTACGCCACCATCAGATATGCATCCAATTTAGATTGCGCATCACCGACATCCGATTTGGTGATGTCTCGAAGACTGGGCGCAGTACGCCCACTTTGTCGCCAGCCGCCCGTTTTGTTCGTTATCTGCGTTATACGATCCGCAGCCATCACCAAAGGAGAAATTGGACATGGATCCCGTCGTCATCGCCGTCGCCATCACCGGCTCGGTCCCGCGCAAGCAAGACAATCCGGCGGTGCCGGTGACCGTTGCCGAACAAATCGAATCGACCCACGAAGCCTACGAAGCGGGCGCCAGCCTGGTGCACCTGCACGTGCGCAATCCGGACGAAAGTTCCTCGTCCGACCCGGCGCTGTTCGCCAGCGTGCTGGACGGCATACGCAAGCATTGCCCCGGCATGATCGTGCAGTTTTCGACGGGCGGACGCGGGCGCGACCAGGCCGCGCGCGGCGCCGCGCTGCACCACAGACCGGACATGGCCTCGCTGGCGACGGGCAGCGTGAATTTCCCGACCATCATTTATGAGAACGCGCCGGCGCTGGTGGACCAGCTGGCAACCAGCATGAAGCACCACGGCGTGCTGCCCGAGATCGAAATCTTCGACCTGTCGCACCTGTACGGCATGCGCCGCCTGATGGACGCGGGCCTGATCAACGACCGGCCGCACGTCCAGTTCGTCATGGGCATCAAGAACGCCTTGCCGGTCGCCGAATACCTGCTCGACATCATGCTCTCGGTACTCAAACGCGTCGCGCCGAACGCCACCTGGACCGCCGCCGGCATCGGCCGCCATCAGAACGACGTGATCGAATGGGTGCTCAAGCGCAAAGGCAATGCGATCCGCACCGGGCTCGAAGACAATATCCGCATCGACCGCGAGCGCCTCGCGGTGAGCAATGCCGAACTGGTGCGGGTGGCCGCCGATCTGTGCGCCAGCCAGGGCATGCGTGCGGCGACGCCGTCCGAAGCGCGCGCCATCCTGGGATTGCCTGCGTACGGATGAACCGGACCGCAATGGCCCTGCGGGCAAGCGAGGCAATGCTCGCGATCAGGGCGACAGTGCTAAACTCCCGCCCTTACATCGACGTTTGAATAAGCCATGACGAACAAAAAACAGCCAGCAGCCGGCAAACCCGACGGCGCGCCCGCCGGACGCCCGGAAAATCCCTTCATCGACGGCGGTTTCTATGACCGCGTACGCGACTACACCGAGCGCGACGCCACCTTCTCGAAGGAGCTGAAAGCGATCGGCGACCGCGGCGCAGGCAAGCAAAGCACCGACGCGCGCTTCGCGCCTTCGCTGGAATTGTTGCGCGGCGTGGTCAAGAAGGGCGTCTCCTTCAACGACATGCTGGGACGCATCGTCGCCGGCACCGAATCGGGCCTGTGGGAGCCGTGGCTGACCGCCTTCGGCATCGAACTGCGCGGCGTCAGCTACGACAAGGCGGGACCGCGCAATGCCCGCCTGGCGCTCGACATCAGCCTCAATTCGAAGGCCAATCCGCTGTTCTCGAACGCCGGCATCCGCAACTGGCGCAGCCTGGTGGCCGAAGACTGCGCCCAGCTGCAGGTCGAGAAGCCGACCGTGGAGACGCCGGCCAAGGCGTATGCGATTTTCTTCCTGGACGCGGCAGCGTAAGCGGCGCAGCAACTTCACGAAAGGATGGGCGATGGTAATCGAGAGCGCGGAACTGTTGATCAAGGCCGGCATGGAAGACGAATTCGAGGCCGGCGTGCGCCAGGCGGCGCCGCTGTTCCAGCGTGCGCGCGGCTGCGCGGGCATGCAGCTGCAGCGCGGCATCGAGAACCCGCGCGCCTACCGTTTGCTGGTGCGCTGGCAAACGGTGGAGGACCATAATGTCCACTTCCGCGGCAGCGAGGATTTCCAGGAGTGGCGCCGCCTGGTCGGCCACTGCTTCGACGGCGCCCCCGGCGTCAGCCACCTGGACAGCGTCTTCGACGCTTTCTGAGGCGCTCTGCGCGATGTGCGTCAACTACCATCCGCCCACGTCCGAACAGTTCGGCACGCTCGGCGCCTTCACCGACCTGCCGCGCGACTGGCGCTGGCCCGAGGAAACCTGGAAGGACTACGCCGCCCCCATCCTGCGCGCCGGCCCCGACGGCCGGCCGGCCGCCTGCCTGGCAAGCTACGGCATGGTGCCGCGGCGCCGCATCCCGCCCGACATCAAACCCTTCGACACCATGAATGCGCGCTTCGAGACGCTCGGCGAACGGCGCTCCTTCGCCCCGGCCTGGCGCCGCCTGCAGCTGTGCGCGGTGCCGATGGCCTGGTTCTACGAACCCTGTTACGAGACCGGGCGCGCCGTGCGCCACGCGATCGGGATGGCGGATGAATCCCTGTTCTTCGTGGCCGGGCTGTGGCGCGACTGGGCCGAGGACGATGGTTCGGTCTCGTCGTCGTTCACCCAGATCACGATCAACGCCGACGAGCACCCGCTGATGCGGCGCATGCACAAGCCAGGGGACGAGAAGCGTTCGCTCGTGATCCTGCCGCGCGAGGAAGTGGGGGACTGGCTGCGCTGCACCGATACCGGGGTGGCGCGCAGCTTCCTGCGGCACTATCCGGCGGCGGACATGCGCGACTGGCCGGCGCCGGCGCAATCGCGCAAGCCGGCGCCAGCCTCGCCCAACCTGGAGCTTTTTTAAGCGCTTGCCTGCAAGCAGGGCAAGCAAGGGGTACTATCTGTCTTCCCAAAAAGACAGGATTGACAAGCCATGACGACGTCCAGCTACCCCGACACCCGCCTCCTCATCGCCAACGAATGGCAAGACGCCAGCGGCGGCAAGACCATCCCCGTCCTGAATCCGGCCACCGGCCAGCCGATCGGCAACGTGGCCCACGCCAGCATCGCCGACCTCGATCGCGCGCTGGCGGCTGCCCAGAAGGGCTTCGAGACCTGGCGCGCCGTGCCTGCCGCCGAACGCGCCGCCGTCATGCGCCGTGCGGCCAACCTGCTGCGCGAACGCGCCGGCGACATCGCCCGCCTGCTGACCCAGGAGCAGGGCAAGCCCCTGGTCGAAGCCAAGGGCGAGGTGCTGGCCGGCGCCGAGATCATCGACTGGTTCGCGGCCGAAGGCATGCGCGTGTATGGACGCATCGTCCCGTCGCGCAATCCCGGCGCGCAGCAGCTGGTGCTGAAGGAGCCGGTCGGTCCGGTCGCCGCCTTCACGCCGTGGAACTTCCCGATCAACCAGATCGTGCGCAAACTCGCCGCCGCGCTGGCGACCGGCTGCTCCTTCCTGTGCAAGGCGCCGGAAGAGACCCCGGCCTCGCCGGCGGCGCTGCTGCAGTGCTTCGTCGATGCGGGCCTGCCGCCGGGCGTGGTCGGCCTGGTGTTCGGCGACCCGGCCGAGATTTCCGGCTACCTGATCCCGCATCCGGTGATCCGTAAAGTCACCTTCACCGGCTCGACCCCGGTCGGCAAGCAGCTGGCCGCGCTGGCCGGCGCCCACATGAAGCGCGTGACGATGGAGCTGGGCGGGCATGCGCCGGTCATCGTCGCCGACGACGCCGACGTGGCGCTGGCCGTCAAGGCGGCCGGCGGCGCCAAGTTCCGCAATGCCGGCCAGGTCTGCATCTCGCCGACCCGCTTCCTGGTGCATAACGCGGTCAAGGAAGAATTCACGCGCGCCTTCGTGCAGCACGCCGAGCGCCTGAAACTGGGCGATGGCCTGGCCGAAGGCACCACCCTGGGGCCGCTGGCCAACGCACGCCGCGTGACCGCGCTGGCGAAGGTCGTCGAGGACGCGCAGGCGCGCGGCGCGATCGTCGCCACCGGCGGCATGCGCATCGGCGAGACCGGCAACTTCTTCGCGCCGACCATCCTCGCGGACGTGCCGCTGGACGCCAGCGTGTTCAACGACGAGCCCTTCGGCCCGGTGGCCGCGATCCGCGGTTTCGACAGCCTGGAAGACGCAGTCCTGGAGGCCAACCGCCTGCCGTACGGCCTGGCCGGCTACGCCTTCACGCGCTCGATCAAGAACGCCCAGCTCTTGATGAACCGGATGGAAGTGGGCATGTTGTGGATTAACCAGCCGGCGATGCCGAGCGCCGAGATGCCGTTCGGCGGCATCAAGGACTCGGGCTATGGCACCGAAGGCGGGCCGGAGGCGATGGAAGGCTACCTGAACACCAAGGCCGTCTCGATGGTCGGCGTGTAAGCGTCAGGCGGAACTAAGGCTGTTAACGGAGAATCAGTGCCCCTGGGTCAGGGGCGCTGACGATGTTTCAGGCTTCATCTGTCAATGCTCGAGTTCGCGTTACCGCAGTCAACGACTTGGAGCGGATACAGATTGATTGCCTTATTTAAAGTTGTTTTTCTCTTCCCACATCCGTATTAACCTGCGCCGCTCTTCGTCCAGTTGCCGAAATTTCAGTTGAAACTCGGCGATATAGCCTTCAATTCGCGACATACATGCCGTCAACTGTTCCAGTGACCGCAAATATTCGATCTCGGACTGTACATTATCGTCGGGCATAACATTAAGCCCCCAGTTACGGGCAGTATGATTTTTTTCATGTCAATAACAATGCATGAGTTAACATCATTGATTGCGTGATTTGTTAATTTTATTATACCAAACTTATCCTCTGCGGGTAAAAATATCAGTCATTGAGGTGAACTTTCATGAATTTTGCGAACGATGGTGTCGCCGCTGATACGTTTTCCGAAACCTCATCGAATATCGCCCAGTAATACTTTTCTGATCCCCAATAGATTTGCGCGCTGCGCGTGAATTTATACCAGGCACGCCCAATTGCCGGTGAGTACATTCCGTCGCCACTGCCAAAATAGGGAATAACGCGTCGCTCGTAAAGAGCCGCTAACAGCGATAGGGGAGCGCCACTATCAATCGCAACTTCATAGTGCGCGTTCATCGTTCTTTCCGTTGCGATTACAAGCAGTCGCGACAGGCCATTCTTGTCATATAACAATATACCCGGTGGCTCCGTGTACAGATAATGCTCGACCGTTTCGTAGCGTAGTGCAATTTCTCTGAATAATCGCTCGATGGCAGGATCGCTGACGAAGCTGAAATCGTCCAGAGGAAGCATGGCCAGTAATGCATCCGACTGCGACTTGAAATAGGTGCGCTGAAGAGCGGCTATTTCTATGCTCAAGCGTTCAAGTGCGTTGTCATCGCTTTTTTGAATGTAGCGATGAATCAAGCCGGAGTTGAATGCTGCTATCGCAACCCGATCGTCTGCTGTTCCAGTAAGCAAAATTATTTTATACGGCGTGCCCTGCAGGGCGGTACAGAATTCAATTCCGTTCATGCCCGGCATGGAATAATCGACAACAAGTACAGACGGTGACATGAACCGCTCCGACTGCTTGCTTATCCGGCATATATGTTCGAGATTCATTCCTACAGCGTGCTGCTGTGTCAGGCGCGGGTATGCGTCGATGTTGTCGCAGAGTAGGGGAACCGGCGGTAGCGTGCTCCATCTCTGCTCTCGAAGCCATGCAAGTGCGCGCTTCGGGCATGTGAATCTTTTCCTGGGAAGTGTCGGGTCCAGCTGAAAAGTCAGGCTCTGGAGGAAGTTCGGGCTATCGTCGACCAGGACAGTCAGGCTTGGGTGTTGATAGATAGGCAATGACATGGCGATGTACTCGGTTGATCGATGAACTTTCGGCGCGTAACGACTGCATCGCCTCGAGGTGGAAACTCCAGTATGAACACTGTAAAGAGCGATTCTCTTGAGCGGCAATAGATGCGGGTATGCCAGGCGTCGCCGATTTCCTTGCACAAAGCAAGTCCAATTCCTGATCCAGTACCTTGCGGATACGTGAAAAATTTCTCGAAAATGAACGGCAGCAGTTTGGCTTCGATACCGCAGCCGGTGTCGATGATCATCAACCGGGGCTTCTCGCGCAATCCATCTATAACAATGCGCACCCCGCCTTTCCTCGCCCTCTGAATTGCTCTCAAGGCGTTCCGAAGGAGATTGAGCAAGAGAACGACGCCTAACTCGTGCGATCCGAAAAACACGAAATCGGCCCTCATTTTTATGTCGACCAATTCACGCTGCGCCTGATCGGTAAACGGATACCGTGAAATGACGGAGTCGACCACTGAACGCATGCCGACTTCTTCACATGGCTCGAGCTTCTGGTTCATTGCTGCAGATGACATAAGAAAGAGGTCAACCATGTGATTCACGTGGCGCACTTCGAATTTGATGCGGTTCATCGCTTCGCCGATCTCAGCTAGACCGGGGCCTGACTGGAAGTTTTCCGAGACCAGCCTGCGTTCCACGCCTCGGACGTTGGCGGCCACACTGATCAGTGGCGTGCGTATTTCATGCGCGACGGTCGCGAGGGCTTGGGCGACGCTGGCCAGTTTTTCCGCTTCGATCGCGTTCCGTCCAATCTTCGCGCACGATACCACCAGGACTGCGAAGCATATGATCGGTACTTGTTGCAAGACTGTATTGCTCAGCAAAAAAGCAACATCCTCAGTGATGCTGAACGCAACTCCAGCAATCGCAATTCCGCAAAAAAAGGATTTGAGTGCCCAGCTGGTTTCAAAATGAAATAGCACAATCAAAGCGACGATCAACGATTGGCTCCACGCAGGGGAGCCGTGATTCATCAAAAACATGTAGAAAAAAAAGAAGGGCAACATGTAGGTAATTGCGGCAAAATCGAAGGCGCGCAAGAGACGGCCACGGAACATACGGCGTGAACAAACAGATAGAGCGCAGAGCCCAAATCCAGCTGCTCGGAGTTCCAAACTTTCAAACTTCTGAGGAAAAGAATACGTCCAAAGTACATAGTACAGGGGCATTCCAATGCATCCGACCCATGCCAGGAACAGGAATCGCGCCGTCTCATGGTCGGGACTTTGATTTTTCCGTGCTTCCAGCCAACGCCGAATGAGTTGTTTGCTTAAAGAAATCATCGATTGTTTTGCTGTTTTCATGCTAAACAAGACTATATGAGTTGAACGTATTGATAATCATTTTCGAAAAGAAACTAGGTTTGACCTATGTCAATTAGGAATTTGTTTTAGATCAACGCTTTAACCATGGTGCATGAAGGCCACAAAGTGCAATTTGATATGCATCAAGTGACTAAAGTTACTTACGCCGAGACTCGGCATGGCCGCCAGAATGCGATTTTGGGAGAACTCATGTATTCAGCAGACTTGACGTCTCGGTTCGCGGTCCCTGCCGCGAGGCGCATGCCGTTGTTCGTTACAGAGCGTATGGATGAGCATTACATCGGGCGGGTGCAAAAGCTCCTCGGCGGCGAACACATGCACGTTTGGGAGCCGGCGGGTGCCGATGCCATCATGCTGGCTGGGAACGACTATCTTTGCCTGGCCAACGAGGCCGCACTCATACAGGCCCAGGTCGCCGCGCTTCAGGCGCGTCACCGGCAGCCACTCATGTCATCCGTCTTTCTTCAGTCCGACAGCCTTCAATATCATGTTGAAAGGAGGTTGGCGCGCTTCATGGGAGCGGCCGATGGTGTGCTGACGCAATCCGGCTGGACTGCCAATGTCGGACTCCTGCAGACTATCGCCCGGCCCGGCATTCCTGTGTATCTCGATATGATGGCGCATGCGTCCCTTTGGGAGGGAGTGCTGTCGGCACAGGCACTGCGCGTTCCATTCCTGCACAACGATACAGATCATTTGTGCCGGCAGGTACAAAAGCATGGTGCGGGAGTGATCGTTATCGATGCGCTTTACAGCACGAACGGTAGCGTTGCTCCCGTGCAGGAAGTGGTGGAAATTGCGGAACAATCCGGGTGTATCCTGGTCGTGGACGAGTCGCACTCGCTGGGAACGCATGGGCCCCGCGGCGCGGGCATCGTCGTAGAAATGGGTTTGGCTGACCGCGTACACTTTCGTACTGCATCGCTGGCGAAAGCGTTTGCGGGCCGGGCAGGCTTCATTACTTGTTCGAGTCACTTCAAGGGCTACTTCCTGTCCGAGTCGCGGCCAACGATATTCAGCTCCTGCCTGCTGAATCACGAGCTGGCCTGGTTCGACGCCGCTCTCGATTTCATCATCGATGCGGATGATCGGCGTGCGGCCCTGCACCGGAACGCGCAGCATGTGCGTCGTGGGTTGAGCAAACTAGGCTACAACGTCGACAGCGGCAGCGAGCAAATCATCGCGTTGGAGGCCGGCGTGGAACCAATTACGCTAGGCTTGCGAAAAGCGCTGGAGGCGAGAGGCATCTATGGCGCGGTGTTTTGCGCCCCTGCCACCGCAAAGAATCGCTCGCTTGTCCGTCTGACTGTCAATTCGGGAATGAGCGCCACCGAAATCGAACGGCTGTTCGAGGCCTGCAGCGACATGCGCGATGAAGTCGACTTGAAAAACTGGCCCTCGACCCGGCGTCGCAGTCCGCATCGGGCGTGACCAGGTTCATATTGGCATCCTGCGTTGGAATTGGCTGCGACCGGACGGCTGGCTGAAGACGCCCCCCCGGTTTCCAGCGGCCCCTTTATGCGTGGCCCATGAAGGGAATCACGCCGAAGACGACCGCGGCGGCCAGCATCACGATGGCGGCAGTAATCGACCAGAGCAGGGTGTAGCGCTGGTGGTCGCCGAATTCGACCTCGGACAGGCCGACCAGCAAATAGGTCGACGCCACCAGCGGGCTGAGAAGGTGCACCGGCTGGCCGATGATCGAGGCGCGCCCGATTTCGGCGGCGCTGATGCCGTAGACGGCAGCGGCTTTCGCCAGGATCGGCACGACGCCGAAATAAAAGGCGTCGTTCGAGATGAAGAAGGTGAACGGGATGCTCAGGAAGCCCGTGACGATGGCCAGGTAGGGGCCCATCCAGGTTGGAACCGCGGCGATCACGCTGACCGCGATCGCGTCGACCATCTTGGTGCCTTGCAGGATGCCCACAAAAATACCGGCCGCGAAAATCAGCGACACCACCGGCAGCACGTTGGCCGCATGCGCGGCGATGCGCTCCTTCTGGTGCTGCAGTTTCGGATAGTTGATCATGAGTGCGATCGCGAAGAAGATCATGAAGAGCACCGGCAGCGGCAGGGCGCCCTTGATCAGCAATCCCATCAGCACCGCGGTCAGGGCGAAGTTCACCCAGATCAGTTCAGGCCGCGCGGTGGCGGGGTCGGAGACGGCGATTTCCGGTTCGGCGCCGCCGCCCACGCCGGCCGCCGCAGTGGCGCTCGAGGCCGGCGCCTCGCTGCGGCCGCCGGGAATCGGGTAGACATTGGGCGCCGGGCCGGCGCCGCCTGGGTGGGCAGCCCACTGGCCGGTGGTGCCGTTCATTTGCGCGGCCACCGGGAGTTCGACGACGACCGGCTGCAGGACGCCGGCGCGCGGCGCCTTCTGCGCCTGGACGCGGGTTTCCAGGCTGACGGCGCCGAGGCGCTTGCGCTCCTTCTTGCCGAGGATGCAGGCGACGAACAGCACCCAGGCGACGGTCACGGCCATCGGCAGGATCATCGGCACGAAGATCTCGGACACGTCCACGCCCAGTGCGCTGGCGGCGCGCGCGGTCGGGCCGCCCCAGGGCAGGATGTTGAAGACGCCGCCGGCGAGCATGATCACGCAGGCCAGCACCAGGCGGCTCATGCCGAGGCGCTTATATAAGGGGAGCATGGCCGACACGGTGATCATGTAGGTGGTGGCGCCGTCGCCGTCGAGCGAGACGAACATCGCCAGCGCCGCGGTGCCGACCACGATCTTCATCGGGTCGCCCTGCACCAGCTGGAGGATCTTGCGCACGACGGGGTCGAACAGGCCGGCATCGATCATGATGCCGAAGTAGAGGATGGCGAACATCAGCATGACGCCGGTGGGGGCCAGGCTCTTGATCCCGGTGAGCATCATCGGTCCGAGCGCGGCGCCGAAGCCGCCGAGCAGGCCGAACACGATCGGTACGATGATCAGGGCGACCAGCGCCGGGAGGCGCTTCGTCATGATCAGGAACATGAATACGACGACCATTGAATAGGCCAGGACGGTCAACATCATTATCTGTCTCCTTGCATTTCTGCTTTGTTTGCGCTGACTATAGGTGCGTCCGCCTTTCATTTGGCTTTCAGTGGGCGTCCGGTGCGCCGCCCGCGGATGCCGGTGCGGCGCTATCATGGGAAGCATGAAACGCCTGCACACGTTTGTTTTTCTGAGCCTCGTCGCGGCAGCCGCGACGGCCGGCGCGGCGCGGCCCGCGGACGCCGAATGCCTGATCCCCTCAAAACCGGGCGGCGCGATGGACCTCACCTGCAAGCTGGCGCAGAAGGGCCTGCACGACGAGGCCGGCGCGCCGCAACTGAAGCTGAGTTATCTGCCGGGCGGCGTCGGCGCGGTGGCATGGCACACGATGGTGTCGCAGCGCCGCGGCGAGCCGAATACCCTGGTCGCCTTTTCCGGCGGCTCGGTCTTGAATCTCGCGCTGGGCAAGTTCGGCAAGGCCGACGTCGGCGACGTGCGCTGGGTGGCCGCCTTCGGCGCCGACTACGGCATGGTGGCGGTGCCCGCCGACTCGCCCTACCGCACGCTGGCCGACCTGGTCGGGATGCTGCGGCGCGATCCGAAGCGGGTGCTGATCGGCATGTCGGGCACCGTCGGCAGCCAGGACTGGATCAAGATGGCCTTGCTGGCGCGCCTGGCCGGCGTCGACGCCCGCAAGCTGCGCTTCGTCGCGCTCGAAGGCGGCGGCGAGCAATTCATCGCCATGCGCGCCAACCTGGTGCAGGCGGTATCGGGCGACACCTCCGAAGCCCTGTTATATGCGGGGCCGGGGAAGGTGAGGGTGCTGGCGGTTCTGTCCGAGCGTCGCTTGCCCGGCAAGCTGGCGCATGTGCCGACCGCGCGCGAGCAAGGATATGACGTGGTGTGGCCGGTGATCCGCGGTGTCTGGATGGGGCCGGACGTCGCCGAGGCCGATTACCGGCGCTGGGTGGCCGCGTTCGCGCACATGGAATCGCGGCCCGAATTCGTGGAAATGCGCGAGCGGGCCGGACTGTATCCGTTTTCGCTGACGGGCGATGCATTGACGCGTCATGTCCGGCAGGCGGTGGGCGATTACAGCCGGCAAGTCCGGGAATTCAAGCTGGTGCGCGAACATTAGCCGAATGGGCTTGGCAAGTTCGCCATTGGGGGCTATAATTCGCCCCCTGCTGAAGGCGACAACGAATTCATGTTGTTGTTGACAGTGGGAACCGCAGAAAACGCGGCGCACGAAAGAAAAAAGAAGTTGACGATAAACGCGAAACACTGCATAATCTCTCTTCTCTGCTGCGGCGAACAAAACGATTCGCACTAAACAGCAAGCAGTACCGAATAAAGTTCTTTAAAAATTAACAGTCGATAAGTGTGGGCGTTTGATGAAGGTGCCAGTGACTTCGGTCACTGATTACTTAAATTAT
>Ga0213836_100188_pt1 | contig 57892 bp, 51 predicted proteins | sample SWPATP03_FD_160578 | JGI IMG/M metagenome (GOLD analysis project Ga0213836, IMG submission 160578) | Coastal seawater microbial communities from Marineland, Florida, United States - SWPA TP0 #3 | ecosystem: Environmental > Aquatic > Marine > Coastal | place: USA: Florida | collected 2016-08-05
TCCGCCGGTGCGTCCGCAGGCCGCGCAGAAAAGAGGCGGGCTCGGTCACCGGTCCGCCATGTCCGGGAAAGAAAATCCGGTCTTCGTCCCCGCGGGCCAGAAGCTTTTCAACCGACGCCATGAAATCCGCCATGGACCCATCCGGCGGCGCAACGATCGTCGTCGCCCAGGCCATCACGTGGTCGGCAGAAAACAGGATGCCGGAATTTTCCAGCGCGAAGGCGCAGTGGTTGGCGGTATGGCCGGGTGTATGGAGGACGGTCAGCGCCCACCCGTCGCCCTCGATCCTCTCACCATCACCGGCCGCGATATCGGGCACGAAATCGGTATCAGCGCTTTCAGCGAGCGGATTGATCTCGCCCGCGTGCAGGGAACGGGACGCCCGGTGCGGCCCCTGCGCCACCGTCAGCGCTCCGGTCGCTTGGCTCAGCCGCCGTGCCAGCGGCGAGTGGTCGCGATGCGTATGGCTGACAAAGATATGGCTGACACGCCGCCCCTCAAGCGCCGCCATCAAGGCTTTAAAATGCGCCTCGTCCTCCGGCCCCGGATCAATCACGGCCACCGACGATGTCCCGACGATATAGCTGTTGGTGCCATGAAAGGTAAACGGCGAGGGATTGTTCACCGTCAACCGCTGCACCCCTGCCGCGATCGTCACGGGCACGCCGTAGGACGGCGAAAAGGTCAGATCGAAATCAAGGTCTTCCGGCATGCTCAAAAACTGTCCTGCCGCCAAGGGCGCTTGTTGTCATCTCCCCGAGGTTTAACACCCGATCAACGCGCGTAAACCCGAAACCCCGCGTTAATTCGTGACAATCCCGAAATTTGCCGTTGAGAGGGCGGCAAAGCTTTGCTAGAGCAAGGCCACTTCCGGTCCGGGCCAGCAATGATTTGCCCCCGACCTGTTGGGGCGTCGCCAAGCGGTAAGGCTCCGGTTTTTGGTACCGGCATCCCAGGTTCGAATCCTGGCGCCCCAGCCATGCATCACGTTTCGTGCAAACCCTCCAACAAGTGACCGAGAAGCGCCTGACCGCCTATGGTCCTCAGATCCTGTGGTCTGCCGTGTTTTCCATAACTGACGACGTAGTTTATTTTAGACGAATGTAATTCTTTTGAAACCCTTGAGAGTTGCATATGCGAACAGAAAGAAATTGGTTCTTGTGTCGCATTAATGAGTTCATTCAATACAATCTCTCAAAGCCTTATCGATGTTTGGCTGCGGTCGGGCGAGATGGCAGACCCGGAAAGCGTGTATTCTAGCTTCGTCTCCAGCCTCTCCATCAAGATGGCGCTGTCCGTTGTCGCAACGGGAGACGAAGACCCGTATGACTGGCGGTTTCGGCGGGTGAGGGACTTCGGGTTCAAGAGCCATTTGCTTGGTCAATTGAGGCTGCAATTTCCCGATGCCAACCTTCGAGATCTCGATCGAGGCTTCGTCGATGAGGCCATCATCCCAACCTATTCCCGCTGTCTACAGGTCGGGCGCCCGACGCTTGAACTCGTGAGAACGAAGGTTCTCGGGGTCAGGATCGGCTACGAGCGACTGCTGCTTCCTCAAAAGTGCGAGGGAAGGCCGAACTGGTGTATCAGTCTGGTCGAAGGGCGGTTCTTCATTCCGCCGTCGAAAGAAGCAAAGACCGACATGACGGATGACAACATCATCCAGCTGCTGATCGAGGGGCAGACGACCAAGGAAATCGCCGAAGACCTTCACCTCTCGCCAAGGACGATCGAGCATCGCATCGACAAGCTGAAGGGTCGGTTCGAAGCCAAGAACCTTGTGCACTTGGTGGCAAAGCTCGTCGCCACGCAGATTGGTCATAGGGAAAGAGAGAACCCCTAGAGCGTTTCCTGGCAAGATTGAAGCATTCTGTTGGCTCGAACGATTGCAGATGGTTGCCCGGTCGGCGCCCGTCGTAGCCACATCCGACGGTCAAGTCGGCCGGGCGCTCAGGCCTCCCGATCCAGCCAACCCGATGGGCCGGGCAGCCTTTCGCCAGGATCAAAGCCGATCGGCTTTGACGTACCCAGAGATATGCCCTTCGCCTTGCCTGTCCGAAATCCTGCGCCGGCAGGATGATTTACTCTCGCTGGGAAACGCTCTCGGTTACCGGTTTACAACCCGATTGATGGCAGCTCTTTCCCGGAGAGCCTCAAGCGACAATCCGGTACTTGTCGATGCGACATTGTAGAGGGCAGTGGAGATATTCTTGGTCTGGAAGGCCAGACCATTTTCGCCGAGCCGGTGATTGAAGCCTAGAAAATTGCCATTGCGGTCGAGGAGTACGTGGAGGCCGAAGAACATCTGGTCGAAGTCCTGGCTTCGCGGCTTATAAAGATCTGTGCCGCCTGCGGACGTGTTGATCTCGCCGTCGAAATTCGCGATGAACATCTGCGTGACGGCGATGGCGTTGGGGCCGTGCTCGGTTACGACTTCCCCGAACTTGCAGGCTCCAAGATGCGGGACAGACTGCAGAATCGACGCACGAATTGCCTTGCGCATCCGGTGCCCTGTCGGAAGCGAAGAGGCGAAGAGGTGATTGGCATCGTCGCCGAGGATCGACAGGTTCTCCTTCGTGACAGCGATGACTTCTGAAAGAACCATGTCTGCGGCGAGCCGTCGAAACTTTTTGGCTGAGGTTGCCATCGGTTCCGGCTCGCCCGCTTCGCCATGAAACCAGCGTGTGTATTTCGCTGATGGGAGCGCAGCATCGCTAGAACTTGAGGCGGACAACGCCGTGCGCGAGATTTTCTTTACGTCGTCACCGAAACGGTCCCCGTACTGGAGCTTGGCTACACTCATGATGCCCTCTCTTCTTGCGTTGATGAAGAAGATATGAGTGCAGCCTTAAGAGGTTGCTCCCAGACGCTCCGTAGTTTCCCCCTCAATTGACGCAGGTCAACTTTCGCTAGGGGGCGCTTGCAGCATTTTGGAAAGGCGGTTCTTCGCAGCAATGGCAATGGCAATGGCAATGGCAATGGCAATGGCAATGGCAATGGCAATGGCATTCGGTATGCGGATGAGAATGGGTGCAGTGACACCGTGGTGCGCGGCTGCTGCAAGCGGGAGCGCTCCCACGCCCCGCGATGTTCTCGACTGGCACATAGGCGCAGCGGCCTTGATGTCTTAACCAAATTCCTTAGCCTTGCTTTAACCGCCGAAGCCTAGCGTCTGGAAACGGTTGAGGTGGTTAACTGAGACCGTAAAACCGCACCGATCCTAAATTTGGCAAGGGTAGGTGGCTGTCCACTTGTTGTTGAAGGCGCAGTGTGCTTTCAAGGGGCGTCCTTGCGCGACACCGGCCTTGCGTCGTGTCGGCCATCGACTTCGGAATCTGGAGTACTTGATTTGTTGCGAATGACTGCAGTCGTGTTCTGCGTGGCTTTGACGGGATGTCAGGCCGTTCCGGGGCAGGGGCCTTTGGCGTCGGCAATCACGACCGAGGGCGGTCAGTCCGCAGCCGAGTTGAATCGTCCGAATGCCGAGGTCTTTGACGTTGTCGACGTGGACAGCCGTTCCGCACGCCTTATCTCCGATTATGTCTCGACCGCGTTGAAGCGTCGATTTGGATTTGGCGGCGGCGGTGGCCGTGCCGTGATCGGCATCGGCGACCAGTTGCGCGTGACGATCTTCGAGGCCGGTGCAGATGGCCTGTTCTCGACACGCGAGTCGAAGCAGACCCCTATCGAGCTGGTCGTCCAGCCGGATGGCAAGGCCGCGATCCCTTATGTCGGCCAGGTGCGGTTCGCAGGCAAGACGCTTGAGGAAGCTCGCCAGTCCATTCTCACGGCGCTCCAGAGCAAGGCAGTCGAGCCGGATGTCATCGTGACAAGCGCAGACACGCCTTCACGCTCTGTGACGGTATCAGGCGCGGTGGCGAAGTCGTCGCAGACCCCTATCGGCCTCAGTGGCGACCATATCACCGATGTCATCGCCAAGGCCGGCGGCGCAACGGCGCAGCCCTATGAAACATATGTCACGCTTGTGCGCGGCAAGCGCACTGGCACGGTGCTTCTTAAATCGATCATCGACAATCCGAACGAGAACATTTTCGTCCAGCCGGGCGACCAGATCTTCCTGTCGCATGATTCGCGCACCTTCACGCTTCTGGGCGCGATCAAGGGCAACAGTCGCAAGGAATTCGGCGCGAACGACCTGAACCTTCTTGAAGCAGTTGCGATGGGCGGCGGCGGCGACGACGCGTCGGTCAATGGCAGCGGTTACTTCCTGTTCCGCTACGAGGAACAGGAAGTCGTTCAGAGCCTGCTCGGTCCTGCACGCCTCAATGCCATGTTGCGCAAGGGAATGAAGCTCAACAGAGACGGACGTTACCCGATCGTCTACAGGTTCGACATGAGCAAGCCCGACAGCCTGATCGTCGGCCAGACGTTCCCGGTCAAGAACCGCGACGTCATCTACGCGGCACGCCATTTCTCGGTCGACTTCACGAAGTTCCTGCGCATCATCGGCGCGCCGATCAGCACGGCGTATCAGGGCCAGCGCTTGCTGGAGGACTTGTAGCCCGCAGCCGCCGGAGCCCTCCCAAGGGATTTCGACGGTATCTTCAAGGGCCACTGCGACGGCGGAGCGCTGTTGCTTCATAGAGTTACGCCTAGGGCAGTGCCTGGCCCGTAAAGGGCTGCTGCGAGCCCGTATTCCCCATCACTACCTCTGCCAAACGCCTCGTAAGTTGTGCGCTGCCTGATCGCAGACCGCGCGACCTGCGGCCTGCAGAGAAGCCGGTCGGCAGATGGTTACGATTGAGAGCTCTCCGCGGTGCCATGACGAAAAATGCCGCCTTCCAAGGGAAGACGGCATCGATGATTGGCGTCGCGGCTTCAGCCGTATTTAGGGAATAGGCGAGGCCTAGTTCCTGTCGCGGATGTTGTAATACCCCATCACCACCACGCCCCACAGAAGCAAGCTGCCGATCAGAACCAGGAATGAGTTCAGTACGCGGGACGGATACTGTGCCATTTCCGAGAGGCTTGGACGAATGAAGACGGCCAAGTAGCGCTGCTTCGCGTTTGCATCGAGCCGCGCCTTCTCGAGGCTGGCGAGCGATGACGTGTAGGCACGTTCAGCAAATTCGCTACTGGTCTGCAGTGTCTCATACTTCTGGATACGACCGGCAACATCCGAGCCCGTAGCACTGCGGCCCTGCTTTCCGGCCGCGGTACCGCTACCGAAACGCTGCCGTTCCCGGTTAAGCTGGGATTCGAGGCTGGTGATCTGCGACCGCAGCACTCGGACGCGCGGCGTGTTTTCGCTCAACTGTGTCAATGCTGTGGACAGGTCCGTGCGCAACTGGACGAGTTGCTGTTCAAGCGAGCCGATCAACTGCGCAGCAAGCTTTGCACCTTCGACCGGATCAGCTTCCTGGGACGAGTCACGGTAGTCGCGCAGGGCTTCTCTGGCGCCGGCAAGCCTGTTTTCCGCCGTGCTAACTTCCTCCTGCGCCACTTTCAGGACTTCGGTACGGCCGTAAAGGGAAAGCTCGTTCACGAGCTTCTCGCTCTGGGTGATCACGAAATCGGCAATCTGCTGCGAATCCTCGGCCGAAAACGCCTTAACCTGAAGGTTCATGATACCGGATGTATGATCGAGATTGACGCTGATCATATTGCGCCAGTAGTCTAGCTTGTCCTCGATCGGCGCATCCTTCGAAATGCCGTAGAAAAAGTCGGATCCTCGTGGCGCAAAGATCTTGTCTATTCCGAACGCCTCGTCGATGGCCTGCACCATGCGCTCGCTCAGGATGAAGTCGAGGAGAACGTAGGAGTCCGAGATCGTGCTGCCGCTTGATGCCTGTCCAAATATGCCCATCAGGTCGGAAGCTTGGGCCGACTCGATGCTGCGCACAGAAAATGACGATGAACTGTGATACTGGTCTGCCGCTACGAACGCCATATAGAGCGAGCTCAAGGCCGTCGGGACAGCAACCGCTAGAACAAAGCTGGCGCCAATCACGAAATGTCTTGTTTTCAGCAGGCGCGTCTTGCCGACAGCGGCACTCGTCGAGACCGCATCTGAACTCGGCTCGGGTGCAACGACTTCCGGCTCCGATGGCGGAACAGGGGTGGCAGGAGCTTTGAGCGGGCGTTCCAGCAGTCCCTGAAGGAGAACCAGGTTCTTCGGCACCGGTCGCGGCTGGCGCAGCTCGGGTTCGATCCTGTTGTCGCCTGCACCGGCGATCTTCTGTTGCGCGTTGTCCAACCTCAATGCCTCTTCATATTGTTTTCGTGCACCGTGATGGCGTCTTCAAGTTTATCATAATACGTCAGCTTGCCGTCTTCCAGCACGATTCCGGTCTCGCAGTAATCCCGAAGCGTGCCAGCACTATGGGAAACCATGATAACATCTGAAGCGCTCAAACGCTCCTTGAATGTTTCCTTCGATTTCCGTTTAAAATTCGTATCTCCAACCGCAGTTATCTCGTCGACGAGATAATAATCGAATTTGACGCCCATGCTGACGCCGAACGCGAGGCGGGCTTTCATGCCCGATGAATACGTGCGCACCGGCGCCTGGAAAAAGGAGCCGAGCTCGGCGAATTCTGCGACATAGGCCACCAGTTCTTCCGTATCGACCCCGTAGATCCTCGCAACGAAGCGGACATTCTGTTCGCCGGAAAGATTGCCCTGGAAGCTGCCCGCGAACCCAAGCGGCCACGAAATTTTCCCCTGCCGGGTGACCTTGCCAGAGTCGAGATCCAGCGTCCCGGCGATGATCTGCAGCAGGGTCGATTTTCCGGCGCCGTTGCGGCCGAGCAGTCCCACGCTCTTACCACGCGGGATCACAATGCTCGCATTGTCTATGATCGTCTTCGAAACGCCCTTCATCCGGACACGTTTCGTGGCCTTGTCCAGCTTTATCATCGTGCTCTCAACACGCCTCTCGAAATGGTGAATATCGCCATGCCTGCGAACAGCAAGACGGTCGTGACGCGGAGGAGATAGTCCAGATCGAAGCCTATCGCCCGATATTCTGGATAGAGTCCGGTCCGAAACAGCATGACAAGATGTGCAATCGGGTTGATCAGAATGGCATCACGCGCCACGGGTGGCAGTGAATCCGGTAGGTAAAAAATCCCTGAGATCAGGAACAGCGGCCGGCTGACGATGCCGAAAATCTTGTCGTACAGTGGAAATCGCTGGAACAGCACATTGTTGGCGAGCGCGAGCCCGAGCGCGATGAGGCTGCCGAGGCTAATCGCTGTCAGGATCGGTGACAACCGGATCGTCGGCGTTGTTTTCAGCTGCATGATCAGCGGTGCAATGATGCAAATCGCAACCACGCAGGTCGTGCAGAACTGCAACGAGAAGCGGGCCGCGATCGTGTCGATCGGAGCAACATTTGGATAGCTCAGCAACGGCCGGTTGGCATTGACGGCGCTGTTTAGATAGCCGGCCATTGCCGCATAAAACTGGAAACAGACAAAGCCGCTGGCAAAGAACAGTGGGAAACTGGTTCCCAGTGCAGGCTTGTGCGCGATCGCCATGAAGATCAGCGACATGAACGCGATATAGGCGATAGGCTCAAGCAGCGCCCACAGGTATCCGCCCGGGTTCTTTCCGAACCGGGTCGACATCTCTCGGATGACGAGAGCTGTCACGACGCGCAAGTGGGACGTAAAGTAGTACAAACGACCTCGTGATTTGCTCGCGGGTTGAAACTGGACTTGCCACGCCGCCGCAGGGCATGTTCTTGCACCTAAAATATGTCATTTGAAGGGAATACGCCAGTGGTTCGAATCATGCCGATTGAAAGGCGTGCCAGCGATCCCTGTTGACCTAATGACCTCCACCAACCATTCCCGTAGACCTTACCCATCGCACCAACACCAACACACCCAACGAAGGAACCCAATCGAGGATGATTGCCGCTGGAGCGCTGGACCTTAGTGGACGATCCGTGTTTGCGGTGCATATCCGGCGCTGGAAGCGGGCGATGCTGGAGGCGTATTTTCCGGAAACGGAGTTTCGGTACCTGCCGCTTTACCTGAATGACCGGACGTTTATGCGCGACTGGCAGGATGCCATTCTTGCAACACCCGGCGCGACCCTGCTGGTCTGGAGCCGGAATGTCTCGGATGCCATCCTGGAATTCGCGCATTCCAACCATATCCCGGTCGTGTTTCTGGAAGACGGGTTCATCCGCTCGCTGGTCGGCAATGCCAGCAAGAGCCTGCCGTTCTCGCTCACACTTGATAGCCGCACGCCCTATTTCGACAGCCGCCAGCCCTCCGATCTCGAAGATATCCTGAACAGCTATGATTTCGATACCGATCCTGATCTGATGGAGCGGGCAAGGGCCGGCATCGATCTTCTGCTCCGGTCCGGCCTCAGCAAATACAATGCCGCTGCCCGACAAGGCGCAGGAGCAGATCTCCTGGCGGCAAGGGCTGTACCCGCCGATGCTGTGGTGCAGGCGCAACGTCGCATCCTTGTTATCGGCCAGGTGGAGGACGACGCGTCGATCCGCTTCGGCTGCGATCGTCCGTTTACCAACAACGACCTCGTGCGGTTGGCAGCCACGGAAAACCCGGATGCCGAAATCCTCTACAAGCCGCATCCCGATGTTCTGAACGGTGTCCGTCGGCAGTGGTCCGATCCGTTAGACGTCGCCCATCTCGCAACAATTGTCTCCGCGCCGGTGTCGCTTCCGGAGCTTCTCGCGCGCGCCGATCATGTCTACGCCATAACGTCGCTCGCAGGTTTCGAAGCGCTGCTGCGGGGCCTTCCCGTGACGCTGGCTGGATGTCCGTTCTATGCCGGGTGGGGCCTGACCGACGATCGGCAGCCGAACCCGCGGCGGGGCCGCAAGCTTACTATCGAACAGCTGTTCGCCGCGGCCTATCTTTTCTATCCGCGCTATTTCAATCCAGTCGATGGAACCCAGATCGATTTCGAAACCTGTCTGGCGCTGGCGCTCCAGTGGCGGGAAAAGGGCATGCCGGAAACTCAAATCAGGGAAGTACCGATGCCGGCGCGGCCGGGCTTCGCGATGAGGGGGGCCTATGGCCTGTTCGGCTGGCGGCATCTGCTGACCGTGCCGATTGCTTGGCTAATTGCTAAGGCGGGGTCAGAGCAGGATGCGCGCGATTTCCGCCGGAACCCGATCCTGTTCTTCCGCGAGCTATCCAATCCGTGGCTGAGACGCCTCGGACGGATCCTCTATCCCCTCGATGGGGAGAGCCGTTGAACGGGCATCGCCGAGTGACGGCGATGCCCGTTCCATTTACTTCTTCGGCAGCAGCAGTTCTTCGCAATAGCTTGGGCCAGTGGAGCCGGGACGATCTGCGGTGATGGTGATGTCACGGATCGTGTAGCTTTCGGAAACGGTGACCTTGGCCGAGCAGCTGACGCTCACCGATTTGCCGTTTGCAAGCTTGATGCGGGTATAGCCGCCGCGCCAGTTGTAGATTGTCGAGCTGCCGCTATCGACATCGCTCAAGGGCGGGCTGAACTTGGCGAAGAACTCGCCAGCCGAACGGCCGGTCCAGTAGGTGTTGATCGGGCTGCTGGCAACGCTGACAGTGGTGCATGCAGAAAGCGCTACCGCGAGAACGGCGGTCAAGGGGAACAGGCGGCGGCTCATAATCTTCAACAAATCCTCTTGCATGTGGTGATCGCCCCAGACAATGCCTGCCAGGCAGGGCTTTTGAGATGGGCAAAGCTTTGATCTCGCACTAACAGATTTCCGCTGCCTGTCGCGACATCATCTTTCCAAACAGCTCTCAATTTTCATCCGAGCCGCTTTTTTGCAACGCCTTGTTCTCGAGGTATTTGAAGCGATGATCAGGCCTGCACGAGACCTCATATTTTTTCAAAGCACACGCTTGTGCAACGGAAAATGCCGGTTTATAGAGGCGCCACTGGTCACGGAGTGTAGCGCAGCCTGGTAGCGCACGTCGTTCGGGACGACGGGGTCGGAGGTTCAAATCCTCTCACTCCGACCAGTTTGACCCTTGTCCCGCAAGGCTCCTTCCCGAAAAAGCTCACTTCACAAGCGCGCGTTTCATCCACGCCCATCCAGCATCCCCGCCACAATCTCCGCCGACCTCTCCGCACCATCCAGCGAAAACGGCAGTTCCTGAACGCCAGTGATCCCGCTCGCCCTTCGGATGGCCTCTGCCAGCGCTTCACCGGTCAGCGAAGCCTCATCCACCACTTGCGCAAGTCCAAGCGCTTTGAGCTTTTCGGCGCGCACAGTCTGCTCAGTCTCGCCGCCGGCCGCGAACGGGATGAGGACTGGCCGGCAGGTGGTGCGGAACAGGTCGCAGACGGTGTTGTAGCCGGCCTGCGAGACAGAGATTTGGGCATTTGCCAGAAGCGACGGGAAGTCGGGGCGGAAACGGATGACCGTCACGCGGGAGCCGGCCTCTGCCGAAATACGGTCGAAATCCTCCGCGGGAAGATTGGGCCCGGTGATGACGCACCAGCTGCGGCCGTCGTTGAGAATGCGCTCGGCTTCCAGGGCCGCGCCGATCAGCCCCGCACCGACGGCGCCGCCGCCGGCGGATACCAGCACGTCGAACCGGTCGGGCGAGGGGGTGGGCGTGTTGGGTGCGACGAGGCCGGTATAATGGATCTTGCCCGCAAATTCCGACGCCCTGCGAAACGTCTCCTCAAGCTTCACGAAGCCCGCATCGCCATGCACCAGCACGCCGTCGAAATGATCCCGCATCAGGGCAATCGTCTCGTCGTCGCGGCCGGACTTGCGGTTTTCCTGCAGAATGTCGCGCACGGAGGCAAGAAGCAGCGGCTTTGGCTCGGCAGACCTGATCGCGTCCAGCAGCGGCAGAAGTTCGAACCGCATCTGCCGGCGACCGAAGGGAAAGGCCTCGGTGATAACCACGTCAGGCTTCAGGTCGTGAAAGAGATCCAGCAGCAGGCCGGTGCGATGGTCCTGGAAGGCCTCGTCCACAGGCTCGCCGCTCGTGGCATCGCTAAGCGATGAAAATCCGCTGTTGGAGGCGACCACCGGCGGCAGCTGCACATGCGCCATGCCTGCAGGCGGAAAGCCTTTCACCGGCGTGCCACCCGTCACCAGCGTCACGTCGAACCCGGCGCTCTGCAAGGCCGACGCCACGCGGCTGGCGCGAACGATATGACCGATGCCCAGCAGGTGCTGCACATAGAACAAAACGCGCCGGCCTTTGCCGATAGAGGTGCCGTTGTTCATCGACTTGTCTCCCGGCTCGCAAAGCTCTTGGTGAACAGCCGCTTGAGGTCGGCAATGCTGGTATGGTGGTCGAAGTCGTGGCGCACCTTTACCTCCGCGGCCTGACCCAGGCGCTGGCGAAGCGCGGGCTCGCGGATCGCTTTTTCGAGCGCTGCCGCCAGCGCCACCGGATCTTCCGGCGCAACCAGCAGCCCGTTTTCACCATCAACGAAAAGTTCGGTAATGCCTGAAATATTGGTCGCCACCACGGCCAGGTTCTGGCTGGCGGCCTCCACCATCACGTTGGGCAGCCCGTCGCGGTCACCGTCGGCGGTAATCCGGCAGGCGAGCGAGAAAAGATCGCTGTCGCGGTAATGCTCCAGCACCTCGCGCTGGTCCAGCGCACCCTTCCAGGTGATGCGGGATGCGATCGAAAGGTCTTCCGCCAGCGCTTTGAGGGGCGCAAGCTCGTCGCCGCCGCCGATATGGGTAAAGCGCCAGGCAAGCTCCTTGGGCAGCAGCGCAAGCCCGCGCAGAAGCGTGTCATATCCCTTCTTCTTCACCGCCCGGCCGACGCTGACGATCCTCACGGGATCATCCGGATCGCGCCCGTCGCGGGCAGGGCGGGTTCCTGCAAAATGCGGGAACCGGTCGAGATCGAGGCCGTGATAGCTCAGATGCACGTTGTCGCGGGATGAAAGGCTCTGCAGCCGCTCATGGCCCGCTTTGGTGCAGGTTACCGTCCAGTCGGCCTCATCAAGCTTGTCGGAGAGATCCCAGGGCTCGGACGTCCAGATATCCTTGGCATGTGCCGAAACGGTAAAGGGAATGCCGCTCATGCGGCTTGCGTAGCGGGCAACGGCTGCCGGCGTGTGAATGAAATGCACATGCAGCCAGCCGGCATTATCAGGCCATTCCGCCACTAGAACAGCAGCCTGGCCGAAACGCCGGAAACGGTTGCGGGAAAAGTCCCGCGGCAGGTCGCGGAAAAACGCCTTGAGCGCCGAGCCGAAACCGGGCAGCGTCACGACCTTCATGAGCGCCTTAGCCACCCGCACCGGCTCCTCATGCAGGTATTCCGGCAGGTAGCTGACCGGCGCCTTGATCTCGTCATGCACCGGATGCCGCTTCTTGTCGGTCGGGCGGCGCATGGCCACCAGCTTCAGGGTAAAGCCTGCCCGTTCCAGCCCCAGCAGCTCCTGGGCGATAAACGTTTCCGAGAGCCGCGGATAACCTTTCAGCAGCACGACGATGGTCTTGTTGGTCATGTCAAAGCAGTTCCAGCAGAAATGCGCAGCGGGTTTCCACTTGGGCCGTTTGGCGGCGGCACTGCGTCCGGTCAGGAGAGGGCGTGTTAGCCTTGCGCAATCGCAAGGTGGCGTCCCTTGTTCTTCATCCACCCTTCGACGATCTCGCCGATATGCGGCAGGCCTTCCATCTGCAAGCCGGGTGCCGTCACCGAGGGCGGGTCGCGCTGCCACAGCGCCTTGATCGCGGCTGCAAATTTCGTGGCATCGGCACTGTCGTCGGCAGACAGCATGTCAACGAGACCGAGCTCCGCGCCGCGTGTCGCACGGATCAGCTGTTCCTCGCGCGGCTGCGTGCGCGGCACGATCAGCGCCGGCTTGTCGAATGACAGGATCTCGCAATAGGTGTTGTAGCCGCCCATGGCGATCACCGCCTTGGCGCCGGCGATCCGGTCTTCCATGCGGTTGTCGAATTCGATGACCTCCAGCCGTGGATCATCCTTGCAGGCTTCTGTAAACACGGCGCGCTGCTCGGCCGGCATGTAGGGGCCAAGCACGATCACCGTCTTGTAGGTCAGCGCCGGATCGGCCTGATAGGCTGCAATCACGTCGCGCACCAGGTCTGCGCCATCGCCGCCGCCACCGGTCGTCACCAGCAGGTAATCCTCATCCGCGTCGGTTTCCGGCACGGCACCAGAGGTCACCTTGCGCTGCAGGAAGCCGACGAAATGCATCTTCTGGCGCACCGACGCCGGCGCATCCAGCCCTTCGAGCGGATCATGAAACTCCGGCGGGCCGTAAACCCACACGTCGTCATAGAGCTGGCCGATCTTGCGCAGCGTATCGTGACGCTCCCATTCGGCCTTGAGCAGATGCGGCGCGTCCATCACGTCGCGAAGGCCGAGCACCAGACGTGTGCCCTTGGTCTTCAGATAGACCAGCGTGTCCTCCACTTCGCCGCGAAGGCCAAGCGGCTCCTTGTCGACGATGAAGATGTCGGGCTCGAAGCTTTCGGCGGTATGGCGAATGCTGGAATGGCGCATCTTCAGCGTCTCGGCCAGATCGATATGCTGGTCCATCGACGTGTAATCGCCATTGTGCAGCTTGATCACGCTGGGGATCTTCACGAAATCCACCCGGGCGCGATAATCGAAGGCACCGGCAATCGTCGCGCCGGAAATGATCAGCACCTGCACGCCGCGATAATTCTCCACCAGCGAATGAGCGATGGTGCGGCAACGGCGCAGGTGGCCAAGCCCGAACGTGTCATGGCTGTACATGAGAATGCGGGCATTATTCAGATGTCGCGGCATGCCCGAAACTCCTACCGGCAACGATGTGTCTGACAAAGCGGCGTGCCGCAGCAGTCACTATTTATATGGATCTGCCGCATCTCTAAGACCATCACCGAGGAAATTGAAGGCAAGTATGACGAATATCACTGGCACGACCGGCAGCAGCAGCCAAGGATAAAGTGCAATGGCGCTGACGCTTCGCGCTTCTGTGAGAAGAACGCCCCAGCTTGTGATCGGCGGGCGAAGCCCGAGGCCGAGGAAGCTCAGCGTGGTCTCGCCAAGGATCATGCCCGGGATCGTCAGCGTCGCGCTGGCGATCAGGTGCGACATGAAACCGGGGATGAGGTGGCGGCCGATGATGCGCGTGCTGCCGGCGCCCATCAGCTGTGCGGCAAGCACGTAATCCTCTTCGCGCAGCGACAGGAGTTTTGAGCGCACCGCGCGCGCAAGTCCTGTCCAGTCGAGCAGACCGAGGATGAAGGTGATGCCGAGATAGATGACGAGTGGGCTCCAGTCGGCCGGCATGACGGCTGCCAGCGCCAGCCATAGCGGAATGCTCGGGATCGATTGCAGCACCTCGATGATGCGCTGGGTCACCGTATCGAACCAGCCGCCCCAATAGCCCGCGATGCCACCGATGACGATGCCGAGGATAAAGCTTGTGGCGACGCCGAGCAGGCCGATCGTCAGCGAGATCCGCGCGCCGTAGAGAATGCGCGACAGCATGTCGCGGCCGAGCCGGTCGGTGCCGAGCAGGTGGAACTGGCCGCCTTCAGCCGGGCAAACCAGATGCGTGCTCATCTCCACCACGCCCCAGAACCGGTAGGGATCGCCCTGGCAGAAGAAACGCAGCTTCTGCACATCGGCCGTATCGTCGGAATAGTTCCGCCGCAGCGTCGTCATATCAAGGTCCATCTTCTGGCCATAGACGAACGGACCGACGAAGTTGCCCTCGTGGAACAGATGCACCGATTGCGGCGGCGCGTAGATGAAATCGATATTGCGGGTATGCACCTTGTAGGGCGCCAGGAACTCGACGACCACGATCATCAGATAGGCGATGAGGAGAAGGATGCCGGAGATCAGCGCCAGCCGATGCCGCTTGAAGCGCCACCACATCAGCTGCAGCTGCGATGCCTCGTGAACCTTCAGCGCGCCGCCATCGGCATCGCGCTCGATCTCGTAAGGGTCGAACGCCCCCTCGCGGACGTAATGCGGCAGCTTGCCCGCGTCGCTGCTGTCGATCACCGTCATTTGGTTCTCCCGCCGCGAAGCCTGATGCGCGGGTCGAACATCGCAAGCGCAATGTCTGAAATCAGCACGCCGATAACAGTAAGGAAGCTGAGGAACATCAGGAACGAGCCGGCAAGATACATGTCCTGGCTCTGAAGGGCGCGGATCAGCATCGGGCCGGTGGTCTCGAGCGAAAGCACCACCGCGGTGATTTCAGCCCCTGAAATGATCGAGGGGAGAATCGAGCCGATATCGGAGATGAAGAAGTTGAGCGACATCCGCAGCGGATACTTGGTCAGAACCTTGAACGGATGCAGGCCCTTGGCACGCGCCGTCATCACATACTGCTTGTGCAGTTCATCCAGAAGATTGGCCCGCAGCCGCCGCACCATGCCGGCCGTCCCGGCAGTACCGATGATCAGCACCGGGATCCAGATATGCTCGAGGATCGACTTGAACTTCGCCCAGCTCATCGATTCCGACATGTACTGCGCGTCCATCAGATGGCCGATCGACGTGCCGAAATAGATGTTGGCGAGATACATGAGAACGAGGGCCAGCACGAAATTGGGAACGGCAAGACCGATCAGGCCAAGAAGCGTCAGCCCGTAATCACCCCAGCTATACTGGTGGGTGGCCGAATAGACGCCGATCGGGAAGGCGAGAACCCAGGTGATGATGATGGTCAGGGTGGAAACGAGGATCGTCAGCCACACCCGGTCACCGACCACGTCCGTGACAGGCATGCGGTATTCGAACGAATAACCGAAATCGCCGGTCATCATGCCGGCCACCCAGTTGAGGTAGCGGATCGGCTCAGGCTGATCGAAACCGTAACGGGCACGCAGGTCTTCGATCTCCTGAAGATCGGCCTTTTCGCCCATCGCCTTCAGCTGTTCGACATAGCTTTCGAAGTAGTCACCCGGCGGCAGCTCGATGATCGTGAAGATCAGCATCGAGATCAGCACCAGCGTCGGGATCATCACGAGGATGCGCCAGATAATGTAGCGGAACATCAGGCAGTTTCCTCGTCATACCAGAATGCATCCGGCAGATAGACGCCGAGATAGGATGTGGGGTCGAAACCGTAGAGCGCCTTCGACGGCACGTTTTGCAGCTTGGACGATTGCACGACGGGCTGCAGCGTGGCGTTGACAATGCCGATCGTAAAGACCTGGTCGGTAAACAGCGCCAGCATCTTGTGCCAGACATCCGTCCGCTGATCGAAGCCTTCCGCCTTGCGCCATTCACTGTAAAGGTCCAGCAGCGCCTTTGCCTCGGGAAGATCAGGCGCCTTGCCGTCGCTGCCGCCGGAAAGCGCATGCAGTCCCCAGATCGACCATTGCAACTGGTCATCGCTGGTCGGTGCCAGTTCCTTCGGCGCCATGTCGGCAGTTGGTACGCCATTGTCGAGGCCGCCGCCGACCGACATGATCGCATCGCCGCCCTTCACCCGCCGGCGCAGAAGCTCACGCTGGGCCACATGCGGGTAGATCTTGATGCCGACCTGCAGCAGCTGATCGCCGATCAGTTCCAAGGCATCGGTCTCGAACGTGCTTTCGCCGGTGATCTCGATGATGATCTTTGCCAGCCTGCCATCGGGCAGGCGGCGCAGGCCCTCACTATCATCCATGGCAAGACCGATCTCGTCGAGCAGCCGGTTCGCCTGATCAGGATCAAAAGCCGCCCAGGCCTTCTGGTATTCCGGCTTGAACAGCGGGCTGTCTGGCAGGATCGAATTGGCGCTCTCGGTCGCTAGACCATAGAACACCGCCTTGTTGATCTCGCCGCGATTGATCGCAAGAGACATCGCACGCCGGAAGCGCACGTCGCGGAAGAGGTTGCGCCAGCCTTCATCCTTGCAGTTGAGGTTGGGAAACAGCGCCATGCGCGATCCTTGCGTCCGCTTCCACAGATCCACCTTCAACGGGTAGCGCTGCTCGGCATTCTTCAGGAACGTGTAATCGGCAAAATCGAGGTTGGTCACCTGCAGGTCGCTCTCGCCGGTGCCGGTCTTTGCGGCGATCAGGTCCGCGGAGGAGACGTCCAGCATCACCTTGTCGATATAGGGAAGCTGCAGGCCGTTTTCGTCGACGCGGTAGTAATAGGGGTTGCGCTCGAACACGAAGCGCTCGGCCGGCGGCGCCGTGCGGTTGCGCCAGGCATCCAGCGTCGGCAGGTTCGGGTTTTCCGGCCGCACCACGCGCGACATCTTCTGGTGCAGCGCCGCCCAGTCGTCCACCCGTTCGCGGGCGATATGCTGTGCCAGCAGCTCTTTCGTCTGGTAGCGCATATGGAACTGCTTCATGTAGGCAGCGGGGAACATCAGACGGGTTGGCGAAGGCGAAGCCTGGTCGGCGAGGAAATCTGGATTGGGATCGTCCCAGCTGTAGCGCACGGTGCGCGCATCGATCACCTCGAACCGCGGCGGCTTGCCGTTGATCATCAGCCCGGCCGGCGGTCCGCCCTTGGCGAGCTTCTTCTCGTGGAAGACATCATCCCAGACATAGCGGAAATCATCCGCCGTGAACGGGCTTCCGTCCGACCATTTATGGCCTTCGCGTAAGCGGAAGGTGAAGACGCGGTCGTTCTCGACCTCGTAGGCTTCCAGAATATCGGCTTCCAGCTTCAGGTCGGAATTATATCCCACCAGCCGGGCGTAACAGTTGATCGGCATGAAGCGGATGTCGCGCTGGCCGCCGATCAGCATCCGCATCGAACCGCCGTAACGTCCGGGCTTGAGCCCGCGCTCTGCAAGGTTGAGGACGCGCGGCGTCTTCGGCAGACGCTCCTCGATGGGAGGCAGCGGCGTCTCGGTCGGGATCTGCGCCAGATAGTCGGACTGGCTAAAGGCCGCAAACACCCGCGCCGGGATTGCGGTTGCACCCGCGACCGAGCCCAACAGGGCCAGCATATGCCGTCTGGAAATCGTCATCCTGCCACAAGCTCCCGCGCATCGACATTGGTGCGGGCAAGAACCAGATGCCCGCCGCCGAGATCCACATGGGTCAGCTCCGCGCTGTCCTTCTCGTCCAGGAACTGCTTGCCCCAGATCTTCATGGCCGATGCCGTCGGCGTGCCGATCGTCTCGAAATCCAGCTTGTGGTCGAGGCTCGGCAGAGGCACGGCGGCCAGCAGTTTCTTCGTATAGGGATGAACAGGTGCCCGCATGATCGTTTCGCAGGGGCCGATCTCCACGATCCGCCCCGCATACATCACCGCCACCCGGTCTGCCATGTAGTTCACGACCGCCAGATTGTGCGAGATGAACAGATAGGTCAGCCCGAGTTCGGACTTCAGGTCCTTCATCAGGTTCAGCACCTGCGCCTGGATCGACACGTCGAGCGCCGAAACCGGTTCGTCGCAGATCACCAGATCCGGTCCGAGAGCCAGCGCCCGCGCGATGCCGATACGCTGGCGCTGGCCACCGGAGAACGAATGCGGATAGCGCATCAGCGCGCTTTCGGGCATGCCCACCGCATGGATCAGCCGGCGCACCGCTTCCTGCCGCTTGGCCAGCGGGCCGCGGTCATGGATGTCGAGCGGTTCGCGAATGATGCTGCGAACCGGCATGCGCGGCGAAAGTGATGAGACCGGATCCTGGAACACCATCTGCAGACGGGTGCGCAGATCGTCCAGCACTTCGCCTTCGCAGTTGAGCACGTCGACCGGACCGTTTTCGCCATTATAGACGACACTGCCATGATCGACCGACAGTCCGCGCATCAGGATTTTGCTGAGCGTGGTCTTGCCGCAGCCGCTTTCGCCCACGAGACCAAGCGTCTCGCCACGGCGGATCTCGAAGCTGACATCGTTGACCGCGACCGTGCGCTCGGGCTTTGCCCCGAAACCGAAGCCTGCACCCTTCTTGGTGACGAAGCTCTTGGTGACGTGGTTGACCGACAGCAGTATCTCGGGGAGGACCTTCTCGCTTTTGCGCCGTCCCATCAGGCCGACCGTATCCACCTTGATTTCCCGCAGCGGCTTCAGGCGTTCCTCGCGTGGCCTGTCGAAATCCGGCACCGCTGCCATCAGCCCCTTCGTGTAGGGATGCTGCGGATTGCGGAAAATGTCCGAGGCGGAGCCAGCCTCCATGACCTCGCCGCGATAGACCACCACCACTTCATCGGCCATCGATGCAACGACACCGAGATCGTGGGTGATCAGGAGCATCGCCATGCCGAGCTTGGCCTGCAACTCCTGCAGCAGCTTGAGGATCTGCGCCTGGATCGTCACATCGAGCGCCGTCGTCGGCTCGTCGGCGATCAGAAGCGCCGGGCGACAGACCAGAGCCATCGCGATCATCGCACGCTGGCGCATGCCGCCGGAAAGCTCGAACGGATACATGTCGAACACGCGGGCAGGATTGTCGAAACCGACGAGAGACAGCGTCTCCTCACTCGCCTCGCGCCGCTCGGCAGGCGACATCGCCGTATGGATTTTCAGGCTTTCCTCGATCTGGTTGCCGACCGTGTGGATCGGCGAGAACGAGGTCATCGGTTCCTGAAAGATCATGCCGATGCGGCTACCGCGGATCGCGCGGATCTGCCGCCCGTCGCGGGGCAGCGCAATCAAATCGACGGACTGGCCGGTCGCTGGATCGTCGAACACCGCGCGCCCGGAAATCTTGGCGACGTCGGTCTCGATCCCCATGATCGCGCGGCCGAGAGCCGACTTGCCGGAACCGCTTTCGCCCACCAGTGCCGTGACCTGGCCCGGGCGTATCCGCATGCTGAGATTCCGGACCGCCTGGATCGCGCCGCCCCAGACCGGGAACGACACGTTCAATCCTTCGATGCGGAGAACTTCCTTCGGTGGGTTCATCAATGAAGTCCGGCTCCCGGAGATTGGAGCAGAGAGGTGAGATTGATCGATTGCAAAACACGGTAGCGCACGCTCGTGCACCTGTCCATTGCAGCAACCCCGCTGCCGATCGTCCCTATCATGCGCCCCCCTGCATGTCGGTTGACATCTGCGCCAATAAGCCTGACCTCTTGGCGGAGATCGAGAAATTCGAGTGTTAAACGCATATCCCCTAGGAGCGTTGCGTGACAGCGAGGTGAAATTACACGTGACAGCCGAAAAGTCTGACCAGAAAACCTATAAGCGCAAGATCACCGATGCCCGTGCCCTGATCGAGGCCGGAAAACTGGAGGAGGCGCAGGCGGCGCTGACATCACTTTCCGCCGACGAAACGGTGATGACGACAGACGTTCTTGGCGAGCGCACGGCTCTCGGAATGCCGCGCAAGCTTCACTCCGCATGGCTGAAGCTTGCCAAAGCGGAGGGCGACGCAATCGGCCGCGTCGGTCTGCAGCACGGCCTCGTGCCCGATCCCGCCGTGATGGCGCCGTTCATCACCTTCGATGCAGATGAGAAACGGCTGATGGCAGAGCTTGGGCGAGAGCCGGTGCCGCGCATCATTCACCAGATCTGGATCGGCTCGCTGCCGCTGCCACCAGCCGTCGCGCGCTGGGAAAGCCATGCAAAGGCGACCGGCTTCGAATACCGGCTGTGGCGCGAGGCGGATCTCGAACAGCTTGGTATTGCAAGCCATCCGGCCTATCTCGCGATGCTCGCAGACGGCGATTACCCCGGTGCCGTCGATGTCGCCCGCTATGCCATTCTGCTGGAGCATGGCGGCATCTATCTCGACTGCGACTGGTATCCGACCCGCGAGGATATCGGTTTTGGCGATCTTCTGCCGTTGATCGGCCTCGGCGCCATTGCCGAGGACGTGGCGCGCGATGTCGGAGCGGGGAGCCTTCTTCTTGCCAATTCCTTCATCGCCACACCGCCCGGCCATCCCGCCTTTGCAAAGATGCTCGAGGTGTTTCCGGACGTGATGGCGGCGCTGCCGCAGGCGCCCGCCTGGTGGTCCACAGGTCCGCTGATCATGACCATGTTGTTTCGGCAGACCAATGTGTTCCTCGCCCCCTTCGGCCTCGTCGCCGCCTCGCTAAAGCGCGGCGCACCGATTGCAGAAGTCGAGAAAGCCTGCGCGGACGCGTTTGCGTCCGGAGAGGGCCTGCTGGTCGCCTGGAAGAGCTGGTAGGCTCGAAGCGATCAGTAACGCGTCGGGTTAGAGCCCCAGCAAGACCCGGGCCGAGCGCCAGCGGCAAGCGGGGTGATCCGCCGTCACGCCGAACAGCAGGTCGAGGAAATGCCAGGCACTGTCGTCATGTACGAGATGATGGCCGAGCACGCCGATCACAGGCGCCCGGTCCGGTGCCTCGATCAGCGCGATCGTTTCCGCGATCAGATCGGCAGCCGGCCTTCCGCCGCGCGTTCCGTGCCAATCCATGATGTCAACATGGCTGTTCAGCATCGCAACCGGCGCCGTCTTTTCCGGCCCGAAGGTGGAAAGCGCCGCAAAACCGAGCTCCGGCAGCGCCTCGATCATTTCGGGCGCGATCCGGTTCCACGGCGGCACCAGCATCGGCACGAAGCGGGGAGCGTGCAGCGCCGCCAGCTTGTCGAACCCGGCCTTCAGCTCGGACACGATATCGGGCAGGGGGCGATGGCTTCCGAGTTCCTGCTTCTTTTCTCCCGCACCCGCATAGTTCCGATGCGACCATCCATGCACCGCGACGTCGAGATGCGGCTGGGTGTCGAGATAGGAGGCGAGATCGGCGCCCGTTTTCTCGGGGATGACAGCAAGCGTCGCCGGCACCGAGAATGCATCGGTCAGGGTCGCAAGCTTCGCCAGTTGCTCCGTCGGCTCCACAGCATCGTCGTCGCGCAGCCAGAAATCGATCCGCCGTCCGTCGTCCGCAAGCTTGTCGAGCGCCAGCCTCAGGTCGTTTTCGGTCATGCTTTTTCCTTTGCGCCTATGGCGGTGATGATCTCGTCGAGCCTGTCGGCCGCAGCGGTGATCGATCGTTGCGACACGACGAAATCCCGCGCCCCTTGGCCAAGCCGCAGCCGCTCCGTCTCGTCATCCAGCAGCCGCTCGATGGCCGCCGCATAGGCGGCCGCATCTCCCGGTGGCGTCAGAATGCCGCCGATCCCGTCCGTCACCACTTCTGGCACACCGGCACCGTTTTCCGCCACGACCGGCACGCCGGATGCCTGCCCCTCCAGATAGGAAAGCCCGTAGGCCTCCGAAACCCCCGGCCATGTCAGGATTGCCGCCGTCGACAGCAGAGCGGAAACCTCGTCGGCGCTTTTCAAGCCCATCCACTCCACCCGCCCGGCAAGCGCGCCGTTAAAGAGCGCCTCCACCTCATCCCGCATCGGCCCGTCGCCGATCGCCATGAGGTGCCAGTCGTCACGATGGGCAATCTGCTTCAGTGCTTCGGCAAGTGCTGCATAACAGGCAAACTTGTTGCCCGGCCGCATCATGCCGACAGCCACCAGCCGCCCCGGTTCGGGCGCCGGCGCGCGGGCCAGATAGGGCGTGGAATCGATAAACGGAAACAGCCGCGAAAGCCTCACATCCGGCACGACCTCCGCAAGCCCGCGTCCGTCGCGCTCGGTGAAACAGATATTGGTCGCCGCCAGTCGGACAGCGTCGATCACCATCTCCTGCGCCTCCACCCACTGGCCGAGATTGCGCCGATGCGAATAGGAGGCTTCCGCCGTCACATAAGGAATGTCGAAACGACGGCAGAGGGCAGGGCCGATCAGGTCCGGCGCCTTGTAGTAGAGGTGGTAGGTAAACCACAGGTCCGGCAGCCTCTCGCCGAGTGCCAGTCGTCTTTCCCACTCAGTCGAAATCCGCTCGACCTCGCGCGCCGCCTGCGCATCGCGTTCTCCGGTCGGCGAGGTCTGCTCCGGCAGAAACGCGCGGAACTCCGAAACCAGATCGACCCGGTGCCCCCTGACCCCAAGGATCTCGATCAACTGGCGCGCCATCAGCCGGTCGCCTGAGGGAACGGGGTGGTTCGGCGATTTCAGCGGCGCGTAGAAAGCGATGTCCATGCTGTGGGATAGCATCCGTCACGCCAGCGTGAAAAGCCCGATCTCTTGACAGAGCCAGTCGTTGGGCTCACCTGATGGCTTCCCAGTTTGAATGCCTCCGGAGTGCCATCCTTGAACCAGCAATCGCCACAGGCGACGGATCTTTTGTCCGCCATCGAAGACAAGCGCGCAATGATCGGCGTCATCGGCCTCGGCTATGTCGGCCTGCCGCTCGCCATGACGGTTGCCCGCGCCGGCTTCAAGGTCACCGGTTTCGACATTGATCCGTCCAAGATGACCGCGATCGAAGCGGGCAAGAGCTATATCGAGGCGGTGCCCGACGACGTGCTTTCCGCCGAGCGCGATGCCGGCCGTTTTGCAGCGACGACCGATTTCGCACGCCTTGCCGAATGCGACGTGATCGCCATCTGCGTGCCGACGCCGCTCACCCGTCACCGCGAACCTGACCTGTCCTATGTCGCAAAAACCTGCGAGCAGATCGCCGGCACCCTGCGCAAGGGCCAGCTCGTCGTTCTCGAATCCACCACCTATCCCGGCACCACCGAAGAGGTGATGAAGCCGATCCTCGAAAAGACCGGGCTGGTTGCGGGCGAGGATTTCTTCCTCGGCTATTCGCCGGAACGCGAAGACCCCGGCAACCGCGATTTCCAGACCTCGACCATCCCGAAGGTCGTTGCCGGCGATGGCGAGGCGGCGTCTGGCATTGTGTCAGCCTTTTACGGCGCCGTCGTCGAAACCATCGTTCCGGTCTCCGGCACCCGCACCGCGGAAGCGGTCAAGCTCACGGAAAACGTCTTCCGCGCCGTCAATATCGCGCTCGTGAACGAGTTGAAGATCGTCTACGAGCGGATGGGCATCGACGTCTGGGAAGTGATTGCCGCCGCCAAGACCAAGCCATTCGGGTACATGCCCTTCTATCCGGGCCCGGGCCTCGGCGGTCACTGCATCCCGATCGACCCGTTCTACCTCACCTGGAAATCACGCGAATACGACCAGCCGACCCGCTTCATCGAACTTGCCGGCGAGATCAACACGGCGATGCCGCGCTATGTCGTCGACCGGTTGGCCGAAGCGCTCGACCGCATGCTCGGCAAGGCGCTTAGCCGTTCGCGGGTTCTCATCCTCGGTCTGGCGTACAAGAAAAACGTGCCGGATATCCGCGAAAGCCCGTCGCTTAGGCTGATGGAACTGCTTCTGGAACGCGGCGCCGACGTGGCCTATCACGATCCTTACGTCTCCGAAGTGCCACGCACCCGGGAATACGGTCACCTGATGGGTCGCAAGTCGGTCCCGCTCGATCAGCTCGCGGATTTCGATGCCGTCGTTATCGCCACGGACCACGACAGTTTCGACTACCAGGCGATTGCCGATGGTGCGCCGCTGGTCGTTGATACCCGCAATGCGATGGCCAATCGCGGCATCACGTCGCAAACCATCGTCAAGGCGTAACCGTGCCCTATCTCAACGCTTGATCGCCGGAAAAGGGAAAGCAATGAGCAGACTGGACAGCTTCATCAACCGGATGACCGCGCAGCGCGACATCCTCAATCACATCAAGAACGATCTCGGCCTGCCGGCTTCGGGTGATGTCTACGAGGTCGGCATCGGCAACGGCCGCACCTATAGCCATCTGCGCGAGCTGTTCGCCGACCGCCGCATCCTCGCCTTCGACCGCTCCAACGGCGCCCACCGTACCGAAGCACCGTCCGAAAACGACGTCGTGCTGGGAGAGATCAAGGATACCGGCCAGGAATATGTCGGCAAGAACGCTGCCCTCGTGCATGCGGACATCGGCACCGGCTATCCGGATGCGGATGCGAGAACCTTGCAGTGGTTGCCGCAAATGGCGGCTGGCATGCTCGCGTCGGGCGCCTATGCCGTCAGCGGCCTGCCGCTCGACCACCCCGATCTTGAAGAACTGCCGCGCCTGCCCAGTGTGGAAGAGGGCCGCTACTTCTATTATCGCAAGCGATAAACAGGCCGTGAAACGGGCGTGAGGACCAGCGCCACGCCCGTGTTCCGCCACAAATTCAGGTCAGAGAAAACCTATCGTCAGCATCGCTGACCGAGTGTCCAACGCGCGCAAATGGCATCGTTTGCGCGCTCAAAGACCCGCGGATGAGCCGAGGGAAAGGCTGTGGATAACCTGTGGATAACGGCCGATGACGGGCAATCAGGCGTGCTGACGGTCCCGGCGCATGTCGTCCATGCGGGCACCACGGATCGTTTCGGCGAGCGTCCGGCTGATTTCCATGCTCATGCGCGGATTGTCGGAGATCACCTTGAAGAAGGCATCCTTGGTAATGCGCAGAACATCGACCTCAGTCACGGCACGTGCTGTCACGGCCTGCGAGCAATTGGAGAGAAGGCACATCTCGCCGATAATGGAATTGCACCCGGCCTCACCGATCTTGGTCTCGGAATTCGCCGAACCGCTGATCATGTCAACCTTTCCGCACAGGATCACGTAGGCAGCATCGCTGCTGTCGCCCTGTGAGAAAATATCCTGCCCCGGTTCGTAGAGAACGCGGTCGGAGGTAAAGGCAAGCAGCTTAAGTTTGCACGGATCGACCCGGCAAAAATAAGGAACTTTCTTCAGCAACTGCACTTCATCGTTGAGCAACATGGTTTCCACCATTTGGTCATCTTGTTGGCGGCTGCGATATTATGCCACCAACGATTTAAAAATACCACTCTTTGTATCCAGAGCCTCAAAAGAGTCGTCTTCGGCCACGGATCCCTTGTCGAATACGATAACACGATGAAACAATCGTGACAGGGCAGTATTCGACAAAACCCACGCCACAGAAGGATTATTGTCCTGCTGAGCGAGGAAGTGAAGCACATTCTTAACAATTTCTTCCTGAGCCCTCCGATCGAGGCCCGGTAGGGGCTTGTTGAAGATGTAATAATTGGAGCGCCGCACCAGCGCTCGGGCCAGGCTCAGCTTGTGGCGCTGGACCAGTGTCAGCCGCCGGCCGCTGGCGCCCATGTCGTAGTCCAGCCCGATGCCGATAAAGCTCTCATAGAGACCCATTTCGCGCAGCAACTTGCCCGCCACGTTGCGGATCTTGGTCGGCGCGTCGGCGTTGCGTTGCGACAGCTTGCCGAACAGGATGTTTTCGCGAAGCGTCGCCGAGCCCATGTATTTGTGCGGATCGTAGCGCTCGATGCGGCTGCGCAGCGATGCCGGCAGGTTGGCATAGAAGATGTCGCGCGTGGCAACGATCTGGTTCATGATCTCGGCGGTCAGGACGCCGAAGCGGTAGCGTGGCTCGATATAGTAGAGGCTGAGCTTGACCACCGCGCGCCGGTCGTCCTCGCTGGGCTTGAAGTCCCGGCGGCTGCGCTTGCGCTTCAAAAGCTGCTCGTAGAACGCGATATCGTCGGTGGTGATATGCTCGAGCTGCTGGAACAGCGGATGTTCCGGCGGCAGGCCCTGGAAGATTTCCGACAGGTTTTCTGCGATCGAAAGTCCCATGTCGTAGAACAGGTCGAACAGATTGGCCGTCTTCAACACTTCGAAGACATACTCTCCCTCGGCCAGTTCCATATCCAGTTCCGCCGACTGGCGCGTCGCCGCAAACAGCAGGTTTTCGCGCACCGTCGCTTCGGTGTTGTAGGCGCTGAAATCAAAATAGGAGACGAGATTGCCAAGCCCCTGACTGGCGAGTTCCTCGCGCAGGGCAAACCGCATCTCGACGACACGACCGGTCAGTTCCTCGTGTTCGGCTGGGTCGAGATAGGAATGCAAGGCCAGTTCCATCACGTCGGCTGTCAGCTGCACCGCATCGAGGGCCCTCAAGACCGACTGCTTGACATCGTCTTCGCCGCCTTCCGATACGGAGGTGGATCGACGGTCGATCCAGTCGACGGACGGATCGTGCGTCGTGTTTCCGGCGCGTTCGGCTTCGCTCATCTTCCAGCGCCGCCGAAGCTTCTTGTGTTTGGGTTCGTCTGCGGACTTCTCCTGCACGGCCGGCGCGTGCTTGAGCCCGTAGAGAAGATTGTCCTTGAGCGTCCCGTGGAAAAAGTAGCTGTCGGCCGACGCATAGGAGACCTGACGCCCGGTCACCGCTTCCGGCAGTTCCAGAAGGTCGACCTCGCCCAGCATCACGCGGCCCGAGGCCGGCCAGGTAATGCGGCCGAACGCTTCCGCCGTCGCTTCGGCGCCGATGCCGGCATTGTCGATCATCGCCACCAGCTCGCCGGGCTCGATCTTGAGCGTCACGTTTTCGGCGATATGAGCGCCGCTGCCATCGACGATGGTGAGGTTCAGAGCGGCAAGCGGAGACGGCGTATGGTCCGGCACATCGTGGGCGAGCGCATGCAGCGTCGGCGCGATCAGCACGCCCGGCTCGAACTGTTCGCGCACCTGTTCGTATTTTACCTGCACGTCCTGGCGCGCCTGGTCCCAGTCGATCAGTTCCTTGAGCGGGCCCGGCAGGTCCTTGTAGGCGTTGATGACGGCCACCAGCTGGCCGACGTCGAGCGTGCCGCGCAAGGCAAAATAACCGCCGATCGAATAGAAGAGAAACGGCGTCAGCTGCGACAGGAAATTGTTGACGAACTTGACGATGAATTTCCACCGATAGAGGTCGTAGCGGATCTGGAAGATCTGCCCCAGCCGGTCGGAAATATCGGCACGCTCGTAATTGCTGGTGTCGTAGCTGTGGATCGTATCCATGCCCTCGACAATCTCGCCCACCTTGCCCGCCAGATGCCGGGCGGTGATCTGCCGCTGACGGCCAAGATCGATCAGGCGACGGCGCATCTTCGGAATGATGCCGACCTGGATCGCCACCATGAAGGCTGCGATCAGCCCAAGCCACAGGTTCTGCAAGAGAATGAAGGTGAGGGCGGCGATCGCCTGTCCACCCAGCATGGCCGGCTGCACGAAAGCATCACCGGTAAAGCCGCCGAAAGGCTCCACCTCGTCCTTGACCATGCTGGAGACTTCCGCACCGCGGATCTGCCGCATCGTGCTTGGCGGAAACCGCAGAAGACGGTCCACCAGCTCGTAGCGGATACGGCGCAGCAGCCGTTCGCCCAGGCGTCCCTTGTAGGTGTTGATGTAGAACTTGAACAACCCGTTGACGATGACGAGCAGCAGGAACACGCCCGAAAGCGCCATCAGCGTCGCCAGCCGGTTGAGCTCAAAGCCTTCGAAACCGAAGGACCACTGCGTCAAAGGAATGGTGAACTGGAACGCGAGAAAGGGCCGGGTTGCGGCCGCCATCTCGAACCCTTCGCCCTGGATCGGCCCGTTGATGATCTGCTTGGGAAGGTCGAACGCAAGGAAGTACGGAATCATCGAAATCAGAACGATCGCGAGAACCCATAACTGCTGCGGTCGCGTATGATTCCAGATATAACGAAGTAGATGTTTTTCCATCGGCAACGGATCTCAGTTCCCGAGGCTGGATTGCACAGCGCGCCTCCCGGAAGGGTGAAGGGAGGCATGATATAGGTGGATCCGCCGCTTGTGCAAACGTCTCGTGCACGATGCTGCTTGATTAGGCGATTGGTTCGCCGCCAAGTGTGGCAAACCTGCCGGGATGGCTAAGGGCCGGGTTCTGCACCCCGGCCCATCAGTGTTTGAAAATTCCTGTTTTAAATCAACGGTCTTTGTCGCCCGATGTCAGGATTTCGGCAGCTTCCGCGCCGCTCACCCTGCGGATCTCCACGTCGTCGCGGCGGGCGGCAAACGCGTCGGTTGCCATCAGCAGTTCGGCAAGATCGGCAGGCAGGGAGAGAATCACGCGGTCGCCCTGGCTTGGCTCGCCGCGGCGAATGCCGCCGAGTTCGCCGCGCTTGGCCGTGATCATGCCGCCGGCGACCGTATTCAGCGTATCCGGGTCGATCAGGATGAAGGCGCCGGTCGAGCGGTTCTGCTCATAGGTGTCAAACACCGCCTGCTCTTCGAAGGAGAGGCGCACCTTGCCGATCGCGTTCATGTCGAGGCCGGACGCATGCGGAGCCCAGCTGCCCGACTGCAGGTCGAGCTGCGAGATCGGCTCCACCGCCACGCGCTGGCGGCGCGAACCGCTCTTCAGCCAGTAGCGCTTGCCCGGCTCGATGCCGCCAGGCTGCAACGCCACCATCTGCGCTTCGAAGCTGACGCCGCTCATCGGCTGGCCGTCGAGCGAGGCGATCACGTCGCCGCGCGCCACATCCACCTGTCGGTCGAGCACCAGCGTGATCGCGTCGCCGGCGACGGCTGCGTTGCGCACGAGGTCGAAGGTGACGATCTGCTTGACGTTGGCAATCGTGCCCGATGGCAGGATGACGACGCTGTCGCCCGGCTTGATCGAGCCGCCCGCAACCGTGCCCTGATAGCCGCGAAAGCTTTCGCCGGGGCGCGAGACGCGCTGGACGGGAAGGCGGAAGCCGCCGGTCTGGGTGGAGCGGGTCGTTGCCAGTTCCAGCGCCTCGACCAGCGTCGGGCCTTCATACCACGGCATCGTGGACGTTGCGGGATAGACGACGTTTTCGCCCTTCAGCGCCGACATCGGGATTGCGGTGATCTGGCGAACGCCGAGCGACAGCGCGAATTCGCGGAATTCATGGCTGATACGGTCGAAGATCTCGCGGTCGTAATTCACAAGGTCGAACTTGTTGACCGCTAGAACGAACTGCCGGATGCCCATCAGCGATGCGATCGTCGCATGCCGACGGGTCTGTTCCAGAAGCCCGACGCGGGCGTCCGCGAGCAGGATGGCAAGATCGGCCGTCGAGGCGCCGGTCGCCATGTTGCGGGTGTATTGCTCGTGGCCGGGGGTGTCGGCCACGATGAACGAACGCTTCTCGGTCGAGAAATAGCGATAGGCGACGTCGATCGTGATGCCCTGTTCGCGCTCGGCCTGGAGGCCATCGAGAAGCAGCGCGAAATCCGGCAGGCCGAGATCGTTCTGGCCGCCGCTATCGCGGGCAAGCGTCGCCGCCTGATCTTCCTTGACGGCTTTCGTGTCCCACAGCAGCCGGCCGATCAGGGTCGACTTGCCATCATCGACCGAGCCGCAGGTGATCAGCCGCAGCGGCCGCACGTCACGGGTGATCTTGGCAGCGGATTCCGCAAAGGGCAGAATGGTGGCCGAAGCGGCGGTGGATGTTGCTGTCACGCTCATCTCAGAAATATCCTTCACGCTTCTTCTTTTCCATCGAACCCGACTGATCGCGGTCGATGGCGCGGCCCTGGCGTTCGGAAACGGTGGCAATTTCCAGTTCGGCGATGACCTCTTCGAGGTTCGACGCCGTCGAGCGGATCGCGCCTGTCAGCGGGAAGCAGCCGAGCGTGCGAAACCGGATCGAGCCATGCTTGATCTCTTCGCCGGGAAGCAGTTCCAGCCGTTCGTCTTCGGCGAGAATCATCATTCCGTCGCGCTCCACATAGGGGCGCTCGGCGGCGTAGTAGAGCGGCACCAGCGGAATATTTTCCGCCTGGATGTAGCGCCAGATATCCACTTCGGTCCAGTTGGACAGCGGGAAGGCGCGCACGCTTTCTCCCTTGCGGATCATGCCGTTATAGACGTTCCAAAGTTCCGGCCGCTGGTTGCGCGGATCCCATTTATGGTCCGGCGTGCGGAACGAATAGATCCGTTCCTTGGCGCGGCTTGCTTCCTCGTCGCGTCGCGCGCCGCCGAAGGCTGCGTCGTAACCGCCGGCATCCAGCGCCTGCCTCAGCGCCTCGGTCTTCATCACGTCGGTATAGAAGGACGAACCATGGGTGAACGGCGTGATGTTTTCTTGCCTGCCGCGGACATTGCTGTGGACCACGAGGTCGAGATCGTAGTCCTCTGCGACCTTGTCGCGGAACGCGATCATTTCCTTGAACTTCCACGTCGTGTCCACGTGCAGAAGCGGGAAGGGCACGCGACCCGGGAAGAAGGCCTTTCGGGCGAGATGCAGCAGAACGGAGGAATCCTTGCCGATCGAATAGAGCATGACCGGGTTTTCGAATTCGGCCGCCACCTCCCGGAAGATGTGGATCGCTTCGTTTTCAAGGGCCTTCAGATGAGGATCGAGCGGCGGGCGGGAAACGGGCGGGTTCTTGATTTCCGTTTCCTGTACTGACAGGGGCATTTCAGTCTCCGGTATTCTTAAAGACACAACATAGATGGCAAGGGCGGCAGGCGCTACGATCCGGACGGATCATCGGATGGCGCTTGCCCCTTGAATGGTGGAGGAACGGGCCGCCGGGTCTTCGGAGGACTGCGCGTCAGACGCGCGACTTTCCGAAACATGCAGACCGCATTCTCGCTTCTCGTCGTTTTCCCACCACCAGCGGCCGGCCCGTTCGGGCTCGCCCGGCTTGATGGCGCGGGTACAGGGCTCGCAGCCGATCGACGGATAGCCGCGGGCGTGCAGCGGATTGATCGGGATATGCTCGGCCGCGACATGCGCGTTGATGCGGTCGATGTCCCAGTCCGCCAGCGGATTGATCTTGATCAGGTTGCGCTCGGCGTCGAATTCGGCAAACGGCGTCGTCGCCCTGTTGCCGGACTGTCCGCGGCGAAGCCCGGTGATCCAGATCTCGGCGCCGGACAGCGCTTGCGCGAGCGGCACCAGCTTCCTCACACGACAGCAGGCGTGGCGGGCTTCGACGCTGTCATAGAAACCATTGATGCCGTAGGTCTCGACAAACGCATCGACATCGTCCTTATCAGGGTAGAACCTGATGATCTCGAGGTCGTAGCGCGCTTCGGTCTCGGCGATCAGATCGACGGTTTCGCGAAACAGCCGGCCGGTCTCCAGCGTCGATACCTCGATCGGCATACGATGCATGCCGATCGCAGCGGTAATCACCTGATCCTCGATCCCGAGCGACGTGGTGAAGACGGCGCGGCCAAGTTCGGATGCAAGCGACAAACGACCGGCAAGGTCGAGGCCTGCAAGGCGAGTATCGAGATTTGCTGCAAGTGCCTGATGGTCAAGCCTTGCCACGTCCTGAAAGGTCATCGGTCATCTTCCGTAAGCAATGGCAAGATTATTGTCGGACCCGTTGCGGAAAGACAGGAAAAGCCGTTTCAACCTTCGGACTGCGGGAGCAAATATCTCTCCAAAGCTCCGCCTACACAGAAAACCCGACGCCTTAACTAAATGTGAGCCTTTTTTGCCCGCCAATGCGGCCATTGGTTTGTAATTTCTTGCCATTTGCGCTATCCCAGGACCAGGTTTTGCATTGCGGCATCGCCGCGTGCCGGCCTGCTCCTCGCGAATGCCGGTTGCGGCTTCATCGTGGATGCCCAGAGGAAAATTAGCGGCGACGTGAGACCGATTTCGGCCTTGCGGCGGCGCTGCTGTTAGTGGTCGCGGTATGATATCCCAGAAGGCGAAATATGCGTTGAGAGCCCTGACGGCCTTGGCGCAGGCGGATCCTGAAGAACCGATGCTGATCTCCGAGATCGCGGTTCAGCAGAGCATTCCGAAGAAGTTTCTGGAGCAGATCCTGCTCGACCTCAAACGTTCGGGGATCGTCGTGTCGCGGCGCGGGAAGCAGGGCGGCTATCTTCTCCTGCGGCCCGCCGACGCCATCACCTTCGGGGAAGTGCTGCGTCTGGTCGATGGCCCGATTGCCCCTCTGCCTTGCCTCTCCCAGACCGCCTACCGCAAATGCGATGATTGCGACGGCGAACACCTCTGCGAAATCCGCCACGTCTTCGCCCGCGTTGCTGACGCCACCCGCGACGTGCTGTTCAGCACTACCATCGCCGATGCGGTGGAAGGGGCTGGGGTCGAAGTGGCAGCAGCTGACGCTGACGCTGCCGACGCCGGACAGGTGCGCGAACTGCTGTCGGCCTAGTATCTGGCTAGCGCGCATCTAAGAATTTACTGTGTCGCGTTGATTGGCCATCGAGCACATGCGGGCCTCTGACGGCCTGTTCGAGGCGTCCTCTCTCGTCCAAAACCCGACCCGCTTCCCGGATTGCCTTACCCCTTCCTCCGCTTTTCCCAGCACTGCCGTTTCGCCTCTAGGCCTCGCGGGAACGCGCCCTTGTCGCCGCAGCCCGTCAAAGGGAAACAGTTTTGCCTTGGTTTCGCCGTCGATTGACTAAGACGACCGGCTCGGTAGAGTTTGGGCAGATCACAGGGGAGGCATTCATGCTGAATTTTACCGATGGGATATCGAAGCGGCTTCTGGCACTGGCGCTCGGCGTGACGCTGGCCGCCGGCAGCGTGGCACCGGCTTTTTCAGCCACCCAGCTCCTCAACGTGTCCTATGACCCGACGCGCGAGCTCTACAAGGATTTCAACGCCGCCTTTGCCAAGCACTGGAAGGCAGAAGGTGGCGATGATGTCGCCATCCGCCAGTCGCATGGCGGCTCCGGCGCGCAGGCCCGCTCCGTCATCGATGGTCTGGGTGCCGATGTCGTGACGCTGGCGCTGGAAAGCGATATCAACGCCATCCAGAAGGCCGGGAAGATCAAGGAAAACTGGCGTTCCCGCCTGCCGAACAATTCCTCGCCCTACACGTCGACGATCGTCTTTTTGGTGCGCAAGGGCAATCCAAAGGGCATCAAGAACTGGGGCGATCTGGTCAAGGGCGACGTTTCGATCGTCACCCCGAACCCGAAGACGTCAGGTGGCGCCCGCTGGAACTATCTGGCGGCCTGGGCCTGGGCTAACGAAGAATTCAAGGGCGACCAGGACAAGATCAAGGCCTATATCGCCGATCTCTATAAGCGCGCGCCTGTCCTCGACACCGGCGCCCGCGGCTCCACGGTGACGTTCGCGCAGCGCCAGATCGGCGACGTGCTGCTTGCCTGGGAAAACGAGGCCTATCTCGCCGGCGAGGAATTCGGCAAGGACGCATTCGACATCGTCGTACCACCGATCTCGATCCTCGCAGAGCCGCCGGTTGCGGTAGTGGATGCGACGGTCGATGAAAAGGGCACCCGCAAGGTCGCCGAAGCCTATCTTCAGTATCTCTATTCCGATGAAGGCCAGAACATCGCGGCCAAGCACTTCTATCGTCCGTCCAGGCGCGATGTGGTAAAGCCTGAATTGCTGAAACAGCTGCCGGATATCAAGCTCGTCACCATCGACGACCCGATCTTCGGCGGTTGGAAAAAGGCGCAGCCGGAGCACTTCGGCGATGGCGGCATCTTCGACCAGATCTACAAGCCGGGCAAATAAGTCGGAACCGACATGACCTCATCCACCGCTGCCACGTCGGCACGGTGGCGGGTAAAACAGCCGAGCATCATCCCGGGTTTCGGGTTGACGCTCGGCTTTTCGCTCGCCTACCTGTCGCTTATCATCCTCATTCCGGTCGCAGGCCTGCTCTGGCGCACGGCCGAGCTCGGCTGGTCCGGCTTTTTCGCCATCCTTTCGGATCAAAGAACGATCCGGGCTCTCACCGTTTCCTTCGGCACGGCCTTTGCGGCCGCGCTCATCAACGTCGTATTCGGCACGCTGCTCGCCTGGGTGCTGACCCGCTACCGGTTTCCCGGTCGCCGGTTGATTGATGCCATGGTGGACCTGCCGTTCGCGCTGCCGACGGCGGTCGCCGGCATCGCGTTCGCCTCGCTCTATGCGCCGAATGGCTGGATCGGTTCGCTGTTCATGCCGTTCCGCATCGCGTTTACGCCCTACGGCATCGTCATCGCGCTGATCTTCATCGGTCTTCCCTTCGTCGTGCGCACCGTGCAGCCGATCATGGAAGAGATCGACCGCGAAGTGGAGGAGGCGGCCGCAACGCTCGGCGCCAACCGGTTCCAGACCATATTCCAGGTTCTGCTGCCGGGCTTGGCACCCGCCATCCTCACCGGCTTCGCACTCGCCTTTGCCCGCGGCGTGGGCGAATACGGTTCGGTCATCTTCATCGCCGGCAACATTCCCTATGTTTCGGAAATCGCGCCGCTCCTGATCGTCATCCGGCTGGAAGAGTTCAACTACGCCGGCGCCACCGCGATCGCCACGATCATGCTGCTGATCTCGTTTGCCATGCTGCTGGTGATCAACCTCATCCAGGCCTGGAGCCGCAGGAGGTATGGTTATGCTTGATGTTTTCGGAGCTGCCTTGAAAAAGAACCCCTCCCAACCCTCCCCACAAGGGGGAGGGCTTAACCCAGCCGCACCCTCTGATGCAGGAACGCAGCGCTTGCCACGTCGGTTCTCCGCCCTCGTGGGAGGGCTGAAGGACGGGGCGAGACCTGTGGCTCGTCCCCGGTCGCCCGGCAGGGCAGAGAGGGTCTTGTCTCATGCCTAAGTCCACCCGCATCACACGTTTCCGCAGCCCCGCCGATGAAAGCCTCACCACCAAGCTCGTCCTGGTTGGCGTATCCCTCATCTTCCTCGGCTTCTTCCTGTTCCTGCCGCTCGTCTCGGTCTTCGTCGAGGCGTTTCGCGAGGGTTGGGGTGCTTATGAGGAAGCGCTGGTCGAACCCGATGCCTGGGCCGCGATCGGGTTGACGCTCACGGTCGCCGCCATCGCCGTGCCGCTCAACCTCGTCTTCGGGCTTGCGGCGGCATGGGCCATCGCCAAGTTCGAATTCAAGGGCAAGGCCTTCCTGATCACCCTGATCGACCTGCCGTTCTCGATCTCGCCGGTCATCTCGGGTCTCGTCTATGTGCTTCTGTTCGGCAGTGCCAGCGTGCTTGGACCCTGGCTGAAGAGCTACGGCATCGAGATCCTGTTTGCCGTGCCTGGCATCGTGCTGGCCACCGTGTTCGTCACTTTCCCCTTCATCGCCCGCGAACTCATCCCGCTGATGCAGGACCAGGGCACCGGCGACGAGGAGGCGGCGCTGTCTCTCGGCGCAACCGGCTGGCAGACCTTCTGGTATGTCACGCTGCCCAATATAAAGTGGGGCCTGCTTTACGGCGTGCTTCTTTGCAATGCCCGCGCCATGGGCGAATTCGGTGCCGTCTCGGTCGTATCCGGCCGCATCCGCGGGCTCACCAACACAATGCCGCTGCATGTGGAGATACTCTATAATGAGTACAACATGGTGGCAGCCTTCGCGGTGGCCTCGCTGCTCGCACTTCTGGCGCTCGTCACGCTCGCTCTCAAAACCCTTCTCGAACTTCGGTTCGGTGCCGGCTCAGCCGGCGGCAGACATTAAAGGCTCCCGCTCTATGGAAGTTAGCATCAACAATATCCGCAAGGAATTCGACCGCTTCGCCGCGCTGAACGACGTGTCGCTGAAAATCGCGTCCGGCGAACTGATCGCGCTGCTCGGTCCGTCCGGTTCCGGCAAGACGACCCTCCTGCGGCTGATCGCCGGGCTGGATTTTCCAACCGACGGCCAGATCTTCTTCGGCGCGGAAGATGCCTCGCATCATTCCGTGCAGGATCGCAATGTCGGCTTCGTGTTCCAGCATTACGCCCTGTTCCGTCACATGACGGTCGCCGAAAACATCGGCTTTGGCCTCAAGGTCCGCCCGTCCGCCAGCCGCCCGTCGAAGACCGAGATCCGCAAGCGCGTCTCCGATCTGCTCGATATGGTCCAGCTCTCAGGGCTTGAAAAGCGCTACCCGAACCAGCTGTCCGGCGGCCAGCGCCAGCGTGTGGCGCTTGCCCGCGCCATGGCGATCGAGCCGCGCATCCTGCTTCTCGACGAACCCTTCGGCGCTCTCGATGCCAAGGTGCGCAAGGAACTGCGTCGCTGGCTGCGCGAGTTTCACGATCGCACCGGCCACACCACCGTCTTCGTCACCCACGACCAGGAAGAAGCGCTGGAGCTCGCCGACCGCGTCGTCGTCATGAGCCAGGGCAAGATCGAACAGGTCGGCTCGGCAGACGACGTCTATGACCGGCCGGGGTCGCCCTTCGTGTTCTCCTTCATCGGCGAATCCTCGCATCTTCCGGTCGAGGTAAAGGACGGCACCGTGCTGTTCCAGGGCGAGCCGATCGGCGTTTCCGGAGAGGCGAACAGTTCCGGCGACCTCTACTTCCGTCCTGAGGACGTGGAGCTGACGCAGGAGCGGGACGCGCTGTTCGGCAAGGTCACCGCCTCACGCCGTCTCGCCGGCACCCGCATTGCCGAGATCGATATCTCCAACCCCGGGGGAAGTAACGACCATCAGCCCTTCCATGTAGAGATCGAGGTGCCGCTGCACGCCCCGATCGAACTCGGCTCCGAAGCACGGTTCCGTCCGACCCGCTGGAAGATATTCGGCCGATGACAGGGCGGCTGGTACCGCTTAGGTACCAGCTTTTCCAACTTTAAATTGATCCCTATCAATTCCGGCCGCATCGGATGCTGATATGCAGCCTGCGCGCGTAAGCTTCGGTAAATCAAAACGCGCTATGAAGCTCGCAGTTCGATAGTCCGACAGGTCTCCTATGGCAGATATTGCGCATGAAACGATGGCCCCCGCCGTTGCGGAGGGTGGAGCGGTCTCCGCTGTGGGTCAGGTTGGCAGGTTCATCGCCGAACGCCTTCTGGACATTCTCGCCAACCGCGGCCTTGCCTTCTATTTCGCCCTGATCGCCTTTACCGCGGCGCTGTCCCTCTACGTGTTTCTGGAGGAGAACCTGCTTGCCGTGGCGTGGCGTCTGATTGTCGGCGATGTCGCGACACGCGTCTCGGCCGGCTTCGTCACCGTTGCATTCGTCGGATCGCTTGCCGCCAGCCGGCACCTGCGGGTTCCACGGCCCGTCTCGCGCCTCCCGTCCGGCGAGGATCTGCACAGGGCGCTCGATATCCTGGCGCTCCAGCCCAATGCCAGCGCCGGCCTCGTGCGGCTCGGCGACAAGAAGGTGCTGTTTTCCGATTGCGGCAATGCCTTCATCATGTATGCGCGCTCCGGCCGGACCTGGGCGGCGCTGTTTGATCCGGTCGGCTGCCGCAAGGCCTGGCCGGGCATGATCGTCAAGTTCATGAACGCCGCGCGCCGCGATGGCTGCCGCGCCGTGTTCTACCAGGTCTCGCCCGAGTTTCTGCCCTGCGCAGTCGAGGCCGGTCTGAAACCCTACAAGCTTGGGGAACAGGCGGTTGTCCACCTCACCGATTTCGATCTGAAAGGCGGCGCCTGGCTGAAACTGCGCCGGTCCATCAACCGTGCCGAACGCGACGGCCTGGAATTCTCGTTGCTGCCGGCCGAAGCGGTGCCCGGCGTGATGGACGAGCTTATTGCCGTCTCCCGCGCCTGGCTTGCCGCCCATAATGCCGCCGAAAAGGGCTTTTCGCTCGGCACTTTCCAGCCGGCCTATGTGGCCGCCGGACCGGTCGCCGTCATCCGTCTCGAAGGCCGCATCGTCGCCTTCGCCAATATCCATGCGACGAGCTCGAACGGCGATGCCTTTATCGACCTGATGCGGCATGTGCCAAACACCCATCGCGGCATGATGGATCTGCTCTTCGTGCGCATCATGGAGCACTTCAAGTCGGAAGGGTATCGCACGCTCAATCTCGGCATGGCGCCGCTCTCAGGTCTTGCCACCCATCGCCGCGCGCCGCTCTGGAACCATATCGGCAACCGCATCTTCGAAAACGGCGAGCGCTTTTACAATTTCCGCGGCGTTCAGGCTTTCAAGTCGAAATTCGATCCGGAATGGCAGCCGCGCTATCTCGCCGTCTCCGGCCGCGGCATGCCGCTCGTTGCCCTATTCGACGTGACCAAGCTGATTGCCGGCGGCCTGAGGGGCATCCTTCGCCGATGAAGCTTCTGCCAGCAATCGTTGCCGGCATCACCGTGGTCGCCGCCGCGGTGAATGCGTTTGAGTGGTGGGCCGGCCCCGGCATCAGAAGCCTGCCGACCGACCGCATCGCCTATCCCGACGCAAAGGCATCCGGCATCGTTCTTCTGCTGTCCGGCACCGAAGGCTGGTCGGACCGCGAACAGACGGTCTCCGATGCACTGGCTGCCGGCGGCGCCGTGGTCGTCGGCGTCGATCTGCCCGACTACTTCGCTGCTCTGGCTAAAGAAGAAGACCGCACCTGCCTCTATCTCGTCTCCGATATCGAGGAACTGAGCCGCCAGATCCACCGCGAGCAGGAGATCGCCGCCTACCTCCCGCCGGTCATCGCCGGCATCGGCGGCGGTGGCGCCCTGGCCCTCGCGATCGCCGCCCAGACCCCCGCCTCGACCATCGCAGAAACCATCGCCATCGATCCGCAGGCCTCGATTCCCGTCGAAAAGATCCTCTGCACGCCGGCCCCCAAGACGGTGGTCGACGGCGGCGTCGCATACGGCCTCACGCCGGGGCCGCTTCCTGAACCGGTGCGCATCCTGTTGACGCCGCAAGCGGATTCCGCAGGGGAAGCCCATGCGGATGCGCTGAAGCAGACCCACCCGGCAATCGAGATCATCTCCTGGGACGAAACCGCGGAAAACCTGCTGCTGCAAACCGTTTCCACAACGCTTGCCCGCCTTCGCCAGTCATCGTCGCCGCTCGGCCTGCCGATCGTTCCGACCTCGGTCGTGCCGCTCCATGATACGCTGGCGATCATCTATTCGGGCGATGGCGGCTGGCGCGATATCGACCAGAAGCTCGCCGCCTATCTCGTGGAAGACGGCATTCCGGTCGTCGGCGTCGATGCGCTGCGCTATTTCTGGACCGAGAAATCACCGCAGGAGACGGCCACCGATCTCTCCCGCATCATCACCACCTACCGCCAGCGCTGGAACGTCAAAAACGTCGTCCTGATCGGCTATTCCTTCGGCGCCAACATCCTGCCGGCTACCTATCGACTGCTGCCCGAGGCAGACAGACAGGCCGTCTCGTTGCTCTCGCTTCTGGCCCTCTCGCACCAGGCCGATTTCGAGATCGCCGTCACCGGCTGGCTCGGTTGGGCAGGGGCCGCCAAGCAGGGCGATCCCGTCGACGACATCGCTAAGATCGAGCCGCACAAGATCCAGTGCATCTACGGCACGGAGGAGGAAGACACCGCCTGTCCTGCTGTTGAGGACATCCCCGGCACGCTCATCCATTCACGCCCCGGCGGCCACCATTTCGATGGCGATTACCGCGCCCTCAACCGGCTGATCGTGGACCGCATCAGGGCTTTGTCTCCACCCGCGATGTGATCCGGATCCACTTGCCAGAATACGCTTCCAGGCGCATCATGCATCGCACTTGCAACGCATGAGGTGATGCTAATGAAAACCGCAACCATCCCGTCGCTGCGCGTCGACCCGGAACTCCGCGCGGCTGCCGAAAGCGTGCTGAAAGAAGGCGAAACGCTCTCCGCCTTCGTCGAGGACTCGCTGAAGAGACAGATCGACTTTCGGCGGACCCAGGCGGAGTTTATCGCCAGGGGGCTGGCAGGTCTGGCCGAAGCTGAGCGCACCGGGGTTTACTACTCATCCGAAGAGATTTTTGGAGAACTGAAACGCATGCTTGAAGCCAAGCGGGCCGAAAAGCGCGCCAAATGAGCTGCCTCGTGAAGTGGACGGAGCGCGCGCGAGTTGATCTCAAACGGCTCTATGCATATCTGCTGGATCGCGACGAGGACGCCGCGGCCCGTGTGCTGGAAATCATTACACAGTCGGTGGCATTGCTCGAAGACTTCCCATTCAGTTGCCGCAAGGCTTTAGGTGGCAATGCACTCCTTCGAGAAATGCTCGTTCCATTCGGTTCGTCCGGCTATGTCGTGCTGTTCAGAATAGACAACGAGACGTCGGTTACCATCCTCGCCATCCGCCACCAGCGCGAAGACGACTACCACTGACACCGCACGACATTACCGGTCGCTCATCGCCGCTCTCGGATTGACCCAGGGCTCCTGATTGCTTCGGGGCAGGGGCTGTTTGCCAAGAATATGATCCGCCGCCTTCTCGCCGGTCATGATCGATGGGCCGTTGAGATTGCCATAGGTGACATGCGGGAAGATCGAACTGTCCGCCACCCGCAGCCCCTCGACGCCGATCACCCGGCATTCCGGATCGACCACGGCCATGGGGTCATCGGCCCGGCCCATCCGGCAGGTGCCGCAGGGGTGATAGGCACTTTCCAGATGCTCGCGCAGGAAGGCATCGATCTGATCGTCGCTCTCAACCTGTTCGCCCGGCTGGATCTCCGGCCCGCGATAATCGTCGAACGCCTTCTGGCTGAAGATCTCGCGCGTCAACCGCACGCAGTGGCGGAACTTGATCCAGTCTTCCTCGTGGCTCATGTAATTGAAGCGGATGACAGGATCGTCTTTCGGATCCGCCGAGCGCAGCGTCACCGCGCCGCGCGACTTCGACAGGTTGTAGCCCACATGCACCTGGAACCCGTGGCTCTTCGCCGCCGCCTTGCCGTCGTATGAAATCGCGACAGGCAGAAAATGATACTGGATATCCGGCTGCTTCAGTCCCGGTTCCGAGCGGAGGAACGCGCAGGCCTCGAACTGGTTGGAGGCGCCAAGGCCACCCTTGGTCATCAGCCACTGGGCACCCGCCACGCCCTGCCAGAACCAGGGCAGCCAGGAATAGAGCGAGACAGGCTTGGTCGAGATCTGCTGGAAGTAGAACTCCATGTGATCCTGCAGGTTGGCACCGACGCCCGGCCGGTCGGCCACGACCTCGATCCCCATCTCCTTCAGATGCGCCGCCGGCCCGATGCCAGACAGCATCAAGAGCTTCGGCGAGTTGAACGAGGAGGCGGCTATGATCACCTCGCGGTTTGCCTTCACCACTTCCGGCACGCCCCGCCGCAGCACTTCGACGCCGATCGCTCGGCCGTTCTCGATCACGACCTTCTGCGCCAGCCCATAGACGATTTCGACATTCTTCCGCTTCATCGCCGGCCGCAGATAGGCGTTGGCGGCGGACCAACGGCGACCGTCATGGATCGTCTGCTCCATCAGCCCGAAGCCTTCCTGCTTCGAGCCGTTGTAATCGTCGGTGGTCTCGAAACCGGCCTCCGCACCCGCCCGGATAAAGGCATGGAACAGCGGATTGGTCATCGGCCCGCGCTGCACATGCATCGGCCCGTCGGTGCCGCGCCATCCCTCTTCGCCGCCATGCGCCGTTTCCATCCGCTTGAAATAGGGCAGCACATCCGCATAGGACCAGCCGCTCGCGCCGAGATCCTCCCAGCGGTTGTAGTCTTCGGCATGCCCGCGCACATAGACGAGACCATTGATCGAGGAAGACCCGCCCAGCACCTTGCCCCGCGGCGCGGTGATCCTGCGGTTGCCGAGATTCGGTTCGGGCTCCGAATAATATCCCCAGTTGTAGCGCTTCATGCTCATCGGCCAGGCAAGTGCTGCCGGCATCTGGATAAACGGCCCGTAATCCGTGCCCCCAGCCTCGATCACGATGACAGAATGCTTCCCGTCCTCGGACAGCCGATAGGCCATGGCCGAACCCGCCGAACCCGAGCCGATGATGACGAAATCTGCCTGAAGCATTCTTCTCAATCCGTGGTTGAATGAAATTCGATTCTAAACGATATTGCCGGGATGAAGCCGGTTCAGTATTCTCGTGTCGCACAAAAGAGCCTGAGCCGGATGCAGCCTAAACGACAGGCTGCAATCAAGTCGAAGGTCGATGCTTTCGCCCGTGGCGAAAGGGTCGACCTCAAGAAGCTGGTGGGTAGCCCTCTCATCCGCATCAGGGTCGGTGCTGACAGGATCATCATCGATGAACAGACGAACCTCGTTTTGGTCATCGACGCCGGCCCCAGGGGCGGTGCCTACAAGGATTGAATGATGGGTGTTTTCAACAGAACGATTATCAATGGTAAGCCCTTCGTTCTTGTCCCCGAAGAAGAATTCGAGGACATGATGGATACCATCACGGCTGGCGAAGTTATGGCTCGTATCGAGGCCGGCGAAGAAACTTGGCCGGCCGAGCTTGTGTACGAACTGTTCGAAACAGACAGCCGCATCCGCACTTTCCGCACCTACCGGAAGATGACTGTCTCCGAACTCGCCGACGCGGCGGGCATTTCGCAGTCTTGCATGGCCCAGATCGAGACCGGCGAGAAACCCAGCAGCGTCGACGAGCTGAAACGCATCTCCGCTGTCCTCAAGGTCGATCTCGATGATCTGGTGGTGGGCTGACGAGGCGTTCAATACGGCGCCTCTACCTTGCCCATTCCTACATACACCGTCTTCAGCTCCGAATAATGCTCCAGTGCCGCAAGCGAGTTTTCACGGCCGAAACCGGACTGCTTTGACCCGCCGAAAGGGATTTCCACCGGGCAGAGATTGTAGGTGTTGATCCACAGCGTGCCTGCTTCCAGAAGATCCGCGACGCGATGCCCGCGTGACAGATCGGCGGTAAACACCCCGGCGGAGAGGCCGAATTCCGTGGCGTTGGCGCGCGCGATCACCTCTTCCTCGTTATCGAAGTCGAGCACGCACATGACGGGTCCGAAGATCTCTTCACGGGCGATTGTCATGTCGTCGGTGACATCGGCAAACACCGTCGGCTGGATGTAATAGCCTTCGCCCGAGACATTGTTCGGAATGCCGCCGCCGGTGATCAGCGTCGCGCCTTCCGAAATGCCCTTTTCGATATAGGACATCACCTTCTGGCGCTGGTCGTAGGAGACCATCGGCCCGACCTGGGTTGCCTCGTCCATCGGATCGCCGATCACCATCTTTTCGGTGCGGGCCTTCAGCCGCGACAGGAATTCTTCACGGGTTGCCTTCTGCACGAACACGCGGGTGCCGTTGGAGCAGACCTGTCCGGTCGAATAGAAATTGCCGAGCATCGCCCCGCCGATGGCACTGTCGATATCCGCATCGTCGAACACGATCAGCGGCGACTTGCCGCCGAGTTCCATCGTCACATGCTTGAGGTTGCCGGCAGCGCTCGCCGCCACCTTGCGGCCAGTCGGCACCGAGCCGGTCAGCGACACCTTGGCGACATCAGGATGTTCGACCAGAAGCGGCCCGGTCGTGCGGTCGCCCTGGATAACGTTGAAGAGGCCCTTGGGCAGGCCGGCCTCGATCAGGATCTCGGCGATCTTGAGCGCGCCGAGCGGCGTGTTTTCGGACGGCTTGAACACCATTGCGTTGCCGGCGGCGAGCGCCGGTGCGCCCTTCCAGCAGGCGATCTGCTGCGGATAGTTCCAGGCGCCGATGCCGACGCAGACGCCGAGCGGCACCCGCTTCGTATAGGCAAAATCGCCGCCGAGCGGAATATACTGGCCATTCATGCCGGCCGCGATCACGCCGCCGAAGAACTCGAAACTGTCGGCGCCCGATGTCGGGTCGGCAACGATCGTCTCCTGGATCGGCTTGCCGGTATCGAGCGTCTCCAGCTCGGAAAGTTCGCGGTTGCGGGTCCGCATGATCTCGGCTGCCCGCTTCAGGATCCGGCCGCGTGCGGTCGGGCTCATTGCCGCCCATTCCGGCTGGGCGCGCTTGGCCGCCGCAATCGCCTTCTCGACAATCGCAGGCGTTGCCGCATGCAGCCTTGCGATCACTTCGCCCGTCGCCGGGTAAAGGCTTTCGATGACGCTGCCGTCGGTATCCTCGACATATTCGCCGTCGATGAAATGGCTGGCGACTGGTTGTGCTTTCATGGGTCTTCTCCGTTCCTTGGCGCCTATTGCCCGCGGGGGTAGCGCTTGGACTCTTCCAGATTGTCGAGGTTCATATGGTTGCGCATGTAGCGCTCCGAGGCTTTCTGCAAGGGCTGGTGGTCCCAGGGGTAATAGGCACCGTTGCGCAGCGCTTCATAGACCACCCAGCGCCGCGCCTGGCTTTCGCGCACGGCCGCATCGAATTTCGCCATGTCCCACTTTTCCGCCCGCTTGGCGCGAAACCCGTCCATGACAGCGGCATGGGCCGGGTTCTGCGCCAAGTTGGTCAGCTCGTGGGGATCAGCGTCGAGATCGTAAAGCTGTTCGGGATCGAGCTCGCAATGCACGTATTTCCACTTGCCCTCGCGGATGCCGACCAGCGGCGCATGCGAGGCTTCGGCGGCATATTCCATCAGCACCGGCGAGGTTCGCGTGCCGCCATCGATCACGGGCTTCAGGCTTTCGCCGTCGGTCCAGGGCATGATCTCGTCCATCGAGATGCCGGCAAGATCGCAAAGCGTCGGCGTGATGTCGAGATTGGAAACCGGCGCGGCATGCAGCGACGGCGGGATCTGAGGACCGGCGATCATCAGCGGCACCCTGGATGACCCCTCGAAGAAGTTCATCTTGAACCACAAACCACGCTCGCCCAGCATGTCGCCATGATCGGAGCAGAACAGGATGAATGTGTTGTCCAGCATCCGTGTCCGGGTCAGCGTATCGATCAGCTCGCCGACTTTCTCGTCGATATAGGAAATGTTGGCAAAATAGCCCTGACGCGCCCGCCGCACATGCTCGTCGGTGATCTCGAAAGCCGGATAGTCGCAGGACTTCAGAATGCGGGCCGAATGCGGATCCTGCTCGGAGAGCATGCCGATCTCGGGCATCAGGTGCTCGCAGTCGTTATACAGATCCCAGAACTTCCGGCGTGCCACATAAGGGTCGTGCGGATGCGTGAACGATACCGTCAAAGCCCAGGGCCGGCGGTCCGCATCGTCGTTGTCGCGGCTGAGATGGTAGAGCTTCTGGTTGGCGAGGAAGGCCACCTCGTCGTCATATTCCATCTGGTTGGAAATCTCGGCAACGCCGGCACCGGTGACAGAACCCATGTTGTGATACCACCAGTCGATCCGCTCGCCCGGCTTGCGGTAATCCGGTGTCCAGCCGAAATCGGCCGGGTAGATGTCGGTGGTCAGCCGTTCCTCGAACCCGTGCATCTGGTCCGGCCCGACGAAATGCATCTTGCCCGACAGCGCCGTGTAATAGCCGGCGCGGCGCAGGTGATGCGCATAGGTCGGGATCGAGGAGACATATTCGGCGGCATTGTCATAGACCCCGGTTCTGCTCGGCAGCTGCCCCGCCATGAACGAGGCGCGGGCCGGCGCGCAAAGCGGCGACGAGGTGTAGTTGTTCTGGAAGCGGGCCGAACGTGCAGCCAGCGCCTTCAGGTGCGGCACATGCAGCCAGTCCGCCGGCCCATCCGGAAACAGCGTGCCGTTCATCTGGTCGACCATGATGATGAGAATGTTCGGACGGGACATAACCGGGCTGCTTTTCTTGGAGATGAGGAAGACCGCCAGAATGAGTTATTTTCGATTGGCCGCGCAATCAAGCAGGGATTGCGAACAGCGCTGTCTCAAAAACGCACGGCCGGGGACTGTGGGGGAAATCCCTGTGGAAGCTTAAGCTTGGCTCGTGGCGTTGACGCGGGACCGCACCTGCCCAAGCCAGACGATGTAATATTTACAACTCATTGTATTAGAAACATCAATTAATGTCATGGAAGTTTCATCGAACTGTCATTTGCGGGAAAGTTATTTTTGACCAATGGAGGCAAAGGTGGCGCCCGTGAATAAGGCGCCGGGCGGATCTCGCCCACGCATTAAATGGGGTGAATTGCATGTCGTCTGCGGCCGTTCTGGAACCGGGCGTTTTCCGTCGCTATGCCAGCGATCAGCTTTTGCCGCTGGCAAAGCTTGTCATCGAGAACGCCTTCCAGCCGATCGTGGAGGTCGCCACCGGGTCCGTGTTCGGCTATGAATCGCTGCTGCGCGGCCATGACCGTCTCGGCTTTGCCTCGCCGCTCGAACTGATCGACCAGGCCCATGACGGCGGCCAGCTTCTGGCGCTGGAACAGATGGTCGCCCACCGGGCACTTGCCAAATTCGCCGGCCTTCCGGATTTCTCCAGCCAAACGCTGTTTCTCAATCTCGATGTCCGGATGATCCGCGACGGCCAGCTTTTCCTCGAAAAGATCGTCCAGCATCTGCGCCAGGCAGGCGTCGCGCCGTCCTCGGTCTGCTTCGAGCTGTCCGAGCGGTTCGACAACACCTCGGTGCCGGAATTTGCCGAGTTGATGAGCGAGATGCGCAAGGCAGGCTTCAAGCTGGCGATTGACGATTTCGGCGTCGGCCATGGTGAGATGAAGCTGCTCTGCGACTACCCGGTCGACTACCTGAAGATCGACCGGCACTTCATTTCGGATATCGATGTCAATCCGCGCAAACGGCATCTCGTCAAGAACATCGTCAACATTGCCCATGTGCTCGGCATCCGCGTGATTGCCGAAGGCATCGAGACCGAGGCCGAATTTCTGGCCTGCCGTGAATACGGCGTCGATCTGGTACAGGGCTATTTCATCGCAAGACCCACCAGCTTCGTCACGGAGTTGCAGCCGGCCTATCCGCATCTGGCCGCAATCGGTCTGTCGCGCCGCTCCAGCCAGTCTCTCGACGAAATCCTCATCCGCAAGCAGATCGAAAAACTGCCGACCGTGTTCGAGAACGAGAGCATCGACAGCGTCTTTGAACTGTTTCGCCGCAATCCGCGCCAGGCCTTCTTTCCGGTGCTGAACGCCAATGGCGAACCGCGCGGCGTCATCAACGAATATCACCTCAAGGAATTTATCTATCAGCCCTTCGGCCGCGATCTCCTAAAGAACAAGGTCTATGAGCGCACCATCGCCCATTTCGTCGAGCGCGCGCCGATCATCGGTCTGGATGCCGAGGCGGAAGAGCTGATGAGCCTGTTTGCCAACATGGAAAACAGCGCCTGCGTCATCCTTACCGAAAACATGCGTTATGCCGGCGTCGTCTCGGCGGCATCGCTGATCAAGGTGGTCAACGAAAAGCAGCTCAAGATCGCCCAGGACCAGAACCCGCTGACGGGTCTTCCCGGCAACCGGGCCATCCGCGACTTCATGTACCAGGCCGGCCGCGATGACGACGAGCAGCGCTTCTTCTGCTATTGCGACTTCGACCATTTCAAGCCGTTCAACGATCATTACGGCTTCCAGATGGGCGACCACGCAATCTCGCTGTTTGCGGCGCTGATGAAGCGCTACTTCTTCTCCGACGAACATTTTCTGGGCCATGTCGGCGGCGACGATTTCTTTATCGGCATTCGCGACTGGTCCCGCGACGAGTTGGAGGAAATCCTCGAGCGCCTTCTATCGGATTTCCACGATGACGCCGTCGCGCTCTATTCGGAAGAGGAGCGGGCGGCAGGCCGGATCCGTGGCCATGACCGCACCGGCGTGGAGCGCGATTTCCCTTTGCTGCGCTGCTCGATCGGCGTTGTCCATCTGCCGCAGGGCCTGATCCTCGACGATATCGCCCGGATCGGAACGGAGATCGCAACGGTCAAGGTTGCCGCCAAGGAGAGCGACCGTGGCCTTGTTTTCGCAAGCTACGGTGACGCGGCAAAGTAGCGCCACACCGGCTCAACCGGATGCATGCATCCAACCTCCGCCTTTCCAAGCAGGGGGCACTGTCCTAAGTCAGTCGTCAGATACTGACAGGAGTAGACCCATGTCCATGCCGTCCCAGATGCGTTTCGTCGACCTGCCGTCCTTCGGCGCGCCCGATGTAATGACCCATGCCACCGGCCCGTGCCCGTCGGCCCGATCAGGCGAAATCCTGATCAAGGTGGAAGCCGCCGGCGTCAACCGGCCCGATGTCGCCCAGCGCCAGGGAAACTACCCGGCGCCGAAGGATGCAAGCCCGATCCTTGGCCTCGAAGTCGCCGGAGAAGTGGTGGCGCTTGGCGAGGGCGTGACCGAATTTGCAATCGGCGACAAGGTCTGCGGCCTTTCGAACGGCGGCGGCTATGCGGAATATTGCGTTGTGCCCGCAGGCCAGGCGCTGCCATGGCCGAAGGGCTATGATGCGGTGAAGGCCGCAGCCGTGCCGGAAACCTTCTTCACCGTCTGGGCCAACCTGTTCCAGATGGCGGGCCTGACCGAAGGCGAGAGCGTGCTGATCCATGGCGGCTCGAGCGGCATCGGCACGACCGCGATCCAGCTCGCCAAGGCATTCGGCGCGACGGCCTATGCGACCGCCGGCTCGAAGGACAAATGCGACGCCTGCGAAAAGCTCGGTGCGACCAAGGCGATCAATTACAAGACCGAGGACTTTGCCGAGGTTATCAAGGCCGAGACCGACGGCAAGGGCGTCGATGTGGTGCTCGACATGATCGGCGCTTCCTATTTCGAAAAGAACCTGTCGGTCCTTGCCAAGGACGGCTGCCTGTCGATCATCGCCTTCCTCGGCGGCAACATGGCGGAAAAGGTCAATCTCTCACCGATCATGGTCAAGCGCCTGACGGTGACAGGATCGACCATGCGGCCCCGCACCGCTGACGAAAAGCGGGCGATCCGCGACGAACTGCTGAGCGAGGTCTGGCCGCTTCTCGAAGCCGGCAAGGTCTCACCCGTCATCCATTCCGTGGTGCCGTTTGACGACGTGGTCGAGGCGCACCGGCTGATGGAAACCAGCAGCCATATCGGCAAGATCGTGATGAAGCTGGGGTGAGGAAACGTGGGGGCAGGGGTGGCCTTGGGCATCGCCCGGAAGGCACCCCGCCGCCGGCTGCGCGAATAGTGGTCGAACCGCCGCCGATCCGCAACTCAATAATATCTTCGATTGTTTACATAACTTGCCTTGCAAGCGCCGCAGATCGCACCTACCTTCTGATCATCATCAACGTAATGAAAGGAAGGTGGTCCAATGTCTAATGAGATTTCGGTCTGTGTAGCGGGCAATGGAAAGTTGTTGGTCTTGACGGGGCAGCCCTCGGCCTGAATGACATCTTCCTTCGGACTGCATGATTGCAGCCCGGGTTCGTTCAACCGGACCAAACTCATGGAAGGGCCGCTCAAGCGGCCCTTTTCCACGTCTGCCAGTTGCAAATTTCGATGGTCTTCCATCCTGCCTGGCAATGATGACCAATTCCCTGACATCGACCCTGGAAAGACATGCATGGCGCGCATGGGTGGCCTGACGCTTCAGTGCTTCTGCTTCATCCTTGGGCAGCGTATAAGGAGGCCATCGAAGCAAGAGAAAGCGCCAGCATCTGGCAGCTGAAGCTTCGAAAGCCTCAGGAAAGGGGATCATCATGAACGTAGCACGCACCATCAACAACTGGCGCAAGTATCGTCAGACGGTCACCGAACTGGACCGTATGACCTCGCGCGAACTCCACGACCTCGGTATCGACCGTAGCGATATCCGTCGCGTCGCACGCACTGCCGTCGGCTTCTGATCGGTTTCTGATCGTATAATCCGAATGTTTGCAAACGCTCGCAAGTCTGCGGGCGTTTTGCGTTTCATGCATGGCTCCCATGCATCGCGGCACTGCTCTCCCGGCTAGATGCCGATCCGTCCGAGCGCCGGCACCTTGACGCCGGGACGGGCGAGATCGAGGCCCGCGACGAGACCGAGGAAATGGACCTCGATACCGCTCCGCACACCCACCGAAAAGCCTAACAGTCCGCGCAGCGTCACATGCAGGTCGCGGCTGTCCTCGTCCAGATGCACGAATTCCCCATCCGGCAGATAGTCGCGGCCCACCGCATGCGGCGGAAGCACCGCGCCGATCTCAGGCACGGTGCGCAGCACATAGGCCACGAACGTATTGGAATTCGGCCCCGGCCAGATCGTGTAGCCGCCGGGCTCGGCGTAAGGGTAGGCGGCAATCGCGCCTTCGATCTTGGGGATCAGCAGCTCCGCCTTCGATCCGGTGATCGATGTCACCAGCTGCGGCGGGTTCGAATACCAGAAGGCATCCGGATCGCGGTGGTTGCGGCGGATCGGGTTGCCCCAGCCCACCTTGTCATAGCGGGTATAGGTGGCCGCACCCTTTGCCTTGGTAACGATCCAGGCATGGCTTGCCACCGAACCTTTCAGCCCGCCCGTCATCGCCGAGAAGATATAGATCGCCGCATCGTTGCTTTCGTTCGCCTTGGGCAGGATGCCGGCCGACGACCAGCGCGCGGCGCTCCAGCCGGACGGGTGCTCGCGCATGGCCCAAAGGCCGGCGGAAGCGAAGGTGGGAAGAAGGTAGACGACGAAGATAAGGAGCAGCAGTCGCTTTACCGATTTCATAAACATTCCCGTGCAACAAATCGCCGAAACGGCTATCAACGCCGCCGAAATGGCGTTTAAGCCGAATGAGCAATAGAAGCCGGCAAATTCAGGACTGACCGATGCAAAATCCCGTGACCGTTGAAGTGACCCGCGGCTCTCTCGTCGAAAGCCGCCATCGCGGCCTCGGTGTCGTCGTGGATGGCGAAGGCAAGACGCTGTTTTCCTTCGGTGATGCGGAAGCCGGCGTGTTTCCGCGGTCCTCCTGCAAGGCCATGCAGGCGCTGCCGCTGATCGAAAGCGGTGCAGCCGATGCCTACGGGTTCGGCAACAAGGAGCTGGCATTTTCCTGCGCCTCCCATTCCGGCGAAGATGCGCATGTGGCCATGGCGGCCTCGATGCTGGCCAAGGCCGGCAAGAGTGTCGACGACATGGAATGCGGTGCCCACTGGGCATCCGAACAGGCCTCGCTCATCCACCAGGCCCGCACCATCGAATATCCGACGGCGCTGCATAACAACTGCTCCGGAAAACATTCCGGCTTCGTCTGCACCTGCGTCCATTCCGGCACGCAGCTGAAGGGCTATGTCGATTACGATCATCCGCTGCAGAAGGAAATCCGCGACGTGATGGGCAGCCTCACGGGCGCTGTTCTGGCCGAAGACAATTGCGGCATCGACGGCTGCTCGATCCCGACCTACGCCGTTCCGCTCAAGGGCCTTGCCCACGGCTTTGCGAAAATGCTGACCGGCAGCGGCCTGTCCAACGAACGGGCGAAAGCATCGCGCCGGCTGATGGATGCCTGCATGGCCGAACCGTTCTATGTCGCCGGCACCGGCCGCGCCTGCACCAAGCTGATGGAACTGGCGCCGGGCAAGATCTTTGCCAAGACCGGTGCCGAAGGCGTTTTCGTCGCGGCACTTCCCGATCAGGGCATTGCCATGGCGGTCAAATGCGAGGACGGTACGACCCGCGCCGCCGAAGCGATGATCTTCGCGCTCATCGCCCGCTATTTCGAAAAGGGCGGCGAAACCGAAGCCAAGCTGATGGCCATGGCCAATCGTACGATGAAGAACTGGAACGGCCTCACCGTCGGCGAAGTCCGGGTCACCGACGCGCTGTTTGCCTGATACCGACGAAGGGATACGGATCGATGCTGACGCTCTATATCACGCCCGGCACCTGCTCACGCGCCAGCCATATCGCGCTGGCCGAGTCGGGCCTCGATTATCAGGTCTCGCTGATCCGCTTTGCCGAGGGCGAGCAGCGATCGGAAGCCTATCTGAAGGTCAACCCCAAGGGCCGGGTGCCGGCATTGGTAACGGACAAGGGCGTGCTGACGGAAACCGTCGCACTGCTTCCCTACATTGCCCAGCTTGTGCCGGAAAAGAACCTCGCACCGCTCGACGATCCCTTCCTGTTTGCAAAAATGCAGGCCTTCAACGCCTATCTCTCCTCCACCGTCCACATCAACCACGCCCATGGCCGCCGCGGCGCGCGCTGGGCCGATAATGCCGCCTCGCATGCGGACATGATCGCCAAAGTGCCGCAGACCATGCGCGACAGCTTCGCTCTGATCGAGGATGGTCTTGTCGAAGGCCAATTCGTGCTCGGCGAAACCTTTTCCGTGGCCGATGCCTATCTCTTCGTCATGACCGGCTGGCTGGAAAGCGACCATGTCGACATGGCCGAATTTCCGAAGGTTGCTGCCCACTACCGGCGCATCGAAATGCGGCCGGCTGTGCAAAGGGTGCTGGCGGAAGAGGCGGCAGCGAAATCCGTCGCCTGATCGTCAGGTCGCAGACGGCTGATACGGTTATTGTCCAGCAACTCTTGATGTCACTCGGAAAATTGAGCCCGTAGCCCCAAACTCCCCTCATCCTCCCCCTTGTGGCGGGGATCCAGTCAGCTCAAGTCCTTGAGCTGAGAGAGTCTTCTGACCCGATTGACGTCGTGTCGCTGGATCCCCGCCACAAGGGCGAGGATGAGGGAGGGTGGGGTGTCGCTCTCGTCAAACAATCATCTTCAGAGTTTGTCAGCAGCCCGCCTGATCGTCAGGCCGGCTCGGCGTTGCGCTTTGCCCACATCGCCTGATAGGCGGGCCGGGCGACGCAGCCGTCATACCAGGCTTTCAGCGCCGGGCGGCCGTCGAACAGGGCGGCATGGCTGCGCGCGTAACGCACGATTTCCGTCACGTTGATATCGGCCACCGTAAACCGCTTGCCCACCATGAAACCGTCTTCGGAAAGATGCTTTTCAAGCACGTCGAACGGCCGCGAAAGCGTGCGTGCAGCTGCCTCGATCGCCGCCTTGCCTTCGTCGGTCGACGCGCTGGACGACTGGATCGTCAGGGCCGCGGTCTCGACGCTGGTTGCCGCAAACAGCGACCACTGCACCATCTGCGCCTCTTCCTCGATCGTCTTTGGAGCAATCTCGCCGCCATGCTTGCGGGCAAGATAGAGCGTGATGGCAAGCGACTCGTGCAGCACAAACCCGTCATCGTCCATCGAGGGGATCGAGCCCATCGGATTGACGCTCAAAAACTCCGGCGACCGCGTGTTGACAGGCGCACCGTCAACCGAAGCATCATCCAGCCGATAGGCCTGGATCACCGGAATATGCTCGAACGCCAATCCCAGTTCCTCGATCAACCAGAGCGGCCGCGTCGCGCGCGAACGATAGACGCCATAGATTTTCAGCATGCGTATCTCCCATTGTGTTTCGCGGGCGACGCTAGAGTGCTTCGCCGCAGAACGAAAGATGCCGCCCCCTCAAATCGACCGGTTGGACGTCAGCGTTCGTTTTCGGTATAGTCACCCACATTCTGATCTTTCCAAGGGCCAACCCCATGCGCGCCACCCGTTCGCTCAGCATCACCCTGCCGGTCGAGATCGCCGACATGGTCGAAGCCAAGGTCGCCTCCGGCGAATACGCCTCGGAAAGCGACGTGATCGCCGAGGGCCTGCGCCCGATGGCAGCGCACGACGCCGCGATCGAGAGATGGCTGAGGGACGAGGTCGTGCCGACGCTTCAGGCCATCGACGCGGGAATCATTAAAACCCGTCCGCTGGAGGAGACCCGCAAGCGTTTGCACGCCAGGCTCGACCGCATGGTTGGCGAAGGAAAATGAACTACACGGTTCGCTTTTCTGACGCGGCCGAAGACGATGTGATCGAACTTTTGACCTATCTCTTGCCGGAGAAAAACCGGCAACGCGGCCGCGGCCTCCGCTTCTACACCGCAGCATTTGCCCCGTCCTCCCTCATTCCTGTGCTTGTCACGGGAATCCAGCAGCGTCGCGTCTGCGGCGCGGAAGAGCCTTTCCACGCGAAGGACTTCGCGTGACTGGATTCCTGTGACGAGCACAGGAATGAGGGGTACGGGGAGGGCAAGGTCTTGGTTGGCCTCGTCCAGATCGACTGCCGTCGCCCTCATTGCGCTTTCCAGTTGCCGTCGGTGAAGTGGAGAACTGAACGTCGCTATCTCGACGCCAGCCCCGGACGCTCCCCACCCCGAAACCTAACCCACCCGGTTCCCCATAACCGTCAAATGCGGAAACGCCGCCGCAGCGTCTTGCCTCCCACCCAACTCGCCCGTTGCAGCCTCCGTCCAGCGAAAACCGATCACACCGCCATCCTTCACGTCCTGAAACACATTGCCGCTGATGACAGTCGATCCGGCACCTTCGGCAACGCTGACGGCACAGCCGACCTTGGCGCCGCGCACGATATTGTTGTTGGCGACCACGTTGCGCAGATAGGGGCCGAAGCCGAGGGCCAGACCCCAGAGGGCGGCGTTTTCCACCACGTTGCCTGTCACAGCCGTGTCGGCCTCGGCGCTGATGCCGACGCCGAAGATGGCGCCGTCGAGTTTATAGGGACCGGTTGCCGAAAGGTTGCGGACGATATTGCCTGAAATGGTCGAAAGCCGGCCGCCTTCGTTGAAGTTGACGACGGAAATGCCGTTTGCCGCGCCATCCACCGTATTGCCCGAGATAACAGCGCCCTCGAACGAGAATTCCGCATAGATCGCCGTCTCGCCGGAGCGGAAACACTGGTTGCCGGAAATCTGCGCGTTGGAGGAGCTGTTGGCGCGGATCGCCGAAAAGGCAGAGTCGGTGATGTGGTTGCCGCTCACCATCACGTTGGCTGCGCGAAACAGGTTGATCGCGTTGCCATATTGCCCGGTGCCACCATTTCTGGCGCCGATCCGGAATATGCGGTTCGCCGTGACGATGCTGCCATCGACGCCCTTTTCCCAGCGATGGATGAGAATGCCGCCATTGCCGCAATCGAACACGTTGTTGCCGGTCACCGACAGGCCGGTGCTTTCCACCGCGTAGAGCGCGTAATCGGCAGCGCCTGATATTTTCGAGCGCTCGATGCGTCCGCCGCACCGCTCCAGCTGGATGGCGGATTTTCGCGCGCCGAGGATCTCGCAATTGTCGATGGAAACGTCGGGAATGCCGGAGAAATGCACGAGGGCAGGGGTCTGATCATCCAGCCAGCGATTGCCGCCATCGATCACCAGATTGGAAAGCTCTATCCGCCGTGCCGCGGTTGCACGGATAAACGATCCGTCACCGGAATAGACGAGCCTGGAAGCGCCTGAAACGCCGACCAGCCTTGTGTTGTCGGGAAGGTCGAGACCGGAAACCCGGTAGTCGCCGGGCGGCAGATAGACCGGCTTGTTTTGCCTCGCCGCCTGTTCGATCAGCGCCATCAGCTTGCGGCTGGAAACGTCGCCGCCATCAGGCGCCACGCCATGGTCGCGCGCGTCGATCGAGCCGCGCAGGTCAACGGTCGAAACACTGGCGGGTGCTGCAAGCGCTGGCAGCGGCAGTGCCGCAACCGCAGCCCCCGTCATGCTCCAGCCAAGCATTTTGCGTCTCGAAATCATCCAGCCGTCTCCATCATCCCCTTCGAACACGCATTTATCGTGCCAGCGGAAGTGTCCGGTTTCGGGACGGGATGCGAAAGCGGTCAGGCCCGGTCAGGCCCGGTTAGGTCGGAGAGGGACGGCCTGCGCCGCCGGGATAGACCGCTTCGAAGCCGGAAATGAACTTCTCGAACAGATGCGAAAACGCCGAAAGCTCTTCCTCCGGCCAGTCGCCCAGCACATTCACCAGCAGCGAACGCTTGACCGCCTGTAGCTCGGTCAGCAACGCATCGCCGAGTTCGGTCCTGACCAGCAGCGAGCGCCGCCCGTCCTCCTGCGAAGCATCACGCCTGAGAACACCGCGCGACACGAGATCGGTCACCAGACGGCTGCCGCGCGACGGGTCGATCCGCATCGTCTCGGCAATCGCGCCCACTGTGATTTCGCCCTCGATCCGGCCCATGACGTCAAGCACGTCGAGATGCGCCGTTTCCAGCCCCGGAACCGTGTTGGCAATCGCGGTGCGCGCAATCATCCGGCGGCCCATCAGGTGCCGCATCCGGGTCAGGTTGTCGCTGACACGCGAAAGCCCCTCCGCAAATGCGGCTGTTTCGGTCGAAGGCTGAGGGTCTGCTGCAGAAATCATGGTCGTCATCGCTGCAACTTATCAGCAGGTGCCGGGTTGTTTCAACGAAATTGTGCCGGGTGCATCTGTCTGCCGTTGACAATTATATGCTGAAGTCACATAAATTCGCCGACCCCTCAGGAAGTATGCCATGGATATGTCACGCCCGGTCCAGACCCCGCTTGTTGCCGACAAACGGCAGCGTCTGTTCGTTTTCTGGTTCCTGATGGCGGCGCTGTTCATGGCGGCGCTCGACAATCACATCGTCTCCACGGCACTTCCCACCATCGTCGGCGAGTTCGGCCAGATGGAGAGGTTCGGCTGGGTGTCCTCGGCCTTTCTTCTGGCCATGAGCGCGGTCATGCCGATCTATGGCAAGCTGGGCGATCTGTTCGGCCGCAAATATGTGATGCTGTTTGCCATCGTGCTGTTCACGCTCGGATCGGTTCTCTGCGGCTTTGCCTGGTCGATGAATTCGCTGATTGCGGCCCGCGTCTTTCAGGGGCTTGGCGGCGGCGGCATCATGGTGTCAATCTTCTCGATCAATGCCGATCTGTTCGAGCCGCGCGAGCGGGCAAAATACCAGAGCTATTCCAGCCTGATGATCATGGCCGCCGGCAGCATCGGCCCGGTTCTCGGCGGCACGCTCAGCGATCTGTTCGGCTGGCGCTCGATCTTCCTGATCAACCTGCCGCTCGGCGTCATCGTCGTGACAGGCCTCGCCCTGCTGCTTCCCTATCGCCGCCCGCAGCGCAAGCCGAAGATCGATTATGCCGGCGCCGTCGTTCTGGCACTGACGATCGCGAGCCTCGTCACCTTTGCCGATAGCCACCAGCTGTTCGGCTCGCTGATGGCATTCGAATCGCTGGTCCTTCTCGGCTTCGGCATGGCCTGCGCCGGCCTCTGGGTCTTCGTCGAAAGCCGCGTCCCCGAACCGATCGTGCCCTTGAAACTATTCAGGGACAGCACCTTCTCGCTGTTTCTCATCATCACGCTTTGCTCCGGCGCCGTCGGCATCGGCATGGTCAACTATTACGCGCTGTTCCTGCAGACGACGACGGGCTTGTCGCCATCGCAGGCCGGCCTGTTCTTCATCGGCCTCACCGGCGGCATCGTCGTCGGCTCCATGTCGGCGGGAAGGTTGATTTCCATCACCGGCCGCTACAAGCCGTTCGCCGTGTTGGGCCTGGTCATGAGCATCGGCGCTCTTCTGCTTCTGTCGCAGGTGACGTCAGCTACGCCGCTCTGGCTCGTTGCCATTCTGCTGATGCTCCAGGGTCTTGCCGTCGGCTTCGGCCAGCAGGCACCGATCATCGGCGTCCAGAATTCCGCCCCGCGCGAAGACATGGGTGCCGCCACCGGTGCCGTGACGCTGATGCGAATGGGCGGCGCCTCGATCGCCATCTCGCTCTACGGCGCTATCATCGGCTCGTCGGTCAAGGGCAGCGGCGTGGCCATTCCAGGCGTTGCCGATATCGGCGCGCTTACCCCGAAAGTGCTCGATCAGTTGCCGCAGGCCTCGCGTGAGGCGGTGGCCTCCGTCTACTTCTCCGCCTTCACGCCGCTCTTCTTCGCCGCCGCCGTGATCGCCGCCATCGGCCTGATCGCCGCCCTTTTCCTCAAGCCGAAACGCCTGCCGACAGCGCAAGTCTCGGCCGCCGCACAACAAAACAAGCTGCCCACCCCGTAAGGCTCTTCCAAGCGGGCTTTCCCCGCCTATCTCTCGTCCTATGAAACCCGAGGCACTGCT
>Ga0213836_100191_pt1 | contig 57614 bp, 55 predicted proteins | sample SWPATP03_FD_160578 | JGI IMG/M metagenome (GOLD analysis project Ga0213836, IMG submission 160578) | Coastal seawater microbial communities from Marineland, Florida, United States - SWPA TP0 #3 | ecosystem: Environmental > Aquatic > Marine > Coastal | place: USA: Florida | collected 2016-08-05
ACCGGCCCTCCCCACCGGCCCTCCCCACCGGCCCTCCCCACCGGCCCTCCCCTCCCCGCGGGGACAGCCCTGCCCCCCCATGAGGCACAGCGCCGCCCCCACCCTGCCCGCAGGGCACGGCGCAGCGATCCCGCTCACGACCCGGTCGCCCGGTCCGACAGAACCCGGCCACGCGCCCGGCGCTCTCCCGCCGGCCGCGTCGGGCCCTTCATCTTTCCTCAAATATCCTCGGGGGGAGCCTCCGAAGGAGGCGGGGGGCAGACGGCCCCCCTGCGACATCTCCCCCAGGCGCCCACGCCCGTTGCCCCTGCCTCCGCGTCAGCCCCACGAAAGGCCCCGGGCTACAGGGTCTAGTGCGGCGACCGGCCGGACAGGGCGCGGGCGATCTCGGCGCGGATGAGCTTGCGCAGGTTGCGGGTCACGCGCTCGCCCGTCTCGCCCCGCAGCTCCTCGCGCACGACCTCGGCGATGAGCGCCCGCAACGCCGCCTCGTCGAGCAGCGCCTCCCCCGCCGCCCCCGCAGCAGGCACCGCCGGAGCGGCCTCGCCGGACGCAGCGACGGAGGGGGCCGCATCCCCCACGCCCGGCCCGTGGCCGACGGGCTCCTGCACATGCGCCCTGCCCTCCGCGAAGGGCTCCGCCGGCGCGCCGGGCCGAAGCGTCCCGCGCGCAGCGACAGGCGCCGCAACAGACGCCACTGGCGACGGCATCGGAGCGGCGAGGGCCAATGAGCCCGGCGCCAGACAGGTCGCGTCCGGTGACGCCGTGTCCGGATCCGCCGGAGACGACGGCGCCGGCCGCGGCACCCGCACGGGCGGCTGGGACCGCGACAGCGGCTGCGCCTCGGCCTGCGGCGACCCCGCACCCGCCGCGGGGCCGACCGGCGGCGCAGCCCCCCCCGTCGCCGGCCTCGCCTGCGGCAGGGCCGAGCCCGCTGCGGGCCGGGCCGCCGCCCCGTCCGGCCGCGGCGGCGCCACGCGCAGCTGCGGGGTCAGCACCAGACGCCCGGCAGCATCGGCGCCGCGGACAGGCCGCGTCCGGTCGTCCGTCACCAGCCGCCGCACCGAGGCCAGAACCTCGTCGCCGTCGCGCTTCCTCGGGGCATCCGACATGCCGCCTCCCGGCCGAAATCCACACCCACCCTGCCCCCATGGGGGACGGGCGCCACCACGGCTCAGGGCTGCAGGCGCCGCAACACCCGGTCCAGCTGCTCTCCCTGCGGGCTGCGCGACGGCGCATTGCGCACGGCGTTGAAATAGGCCTCCGGGTCATATGTGGGAATCCCGAGGCCCAGATGCTCCACCGTCAACAGCCCCATCGAGGCCAGCAGCGCATACACCGCGATGTACCGGCCGGTGTCCGCATCCAGCCGCGCAGCCCGGGCATCGAGCAGCTCCTGCTCGGCGTTCAGCACGTCGAGCGTGGTGCGCGCGCCCAGCGCGGCCTCCTGCTGCACCCCCTCGAAGGCGGTCTGCGCCGCCTCGATCCGCCGCTCGCTCGCCTCGAGGCTCGCCACCGCGACGCCCAGCTGCGCCCAGGCCCGCCCGACCTCCTGCAGGACCTCGACCGTGCTCTGGTGCAGCCCGGCCCGCACCGCGTCCCGCCGCGCCGCCGCCTGCCGCGCAAGCGCCGGCTGCTGCCCGCCGGTATAGAGCGGCCGCGAATACCGCAGCGCCACCGAAGACCGGTCGCGACGATCGTCGTCGACGGTGACGCCGGCGCTGCCGGTCACGCTGCCCAGCCGGGCAGCGGCGGCGCGCGCGACGTTCAGATCGGCCGCGGTGACCTCGTGCTGCAGCTGACGGATCGCCGGATGACGATCGCGCGCCACCGCCTGCGCCGCATCCAGCGACCCGGGCAGGGCCGGCGGCCGCGGCGGCGCCGCAAGCTGCCCGGGATAGGCGCCGGTCACCGCCTTGAACGCCTCGCGCGCGATGGCCAGATCGCCCTGCGCGGCGGCAAGCTGCGCCCGGGCGCTGGCCAGACGCGCCTCGGCGATGGCCACATCGGTGCGGGTGATCTCGCCGACCTCGAAGCGGTCGCGGGCAGCCCGCAGCTCCTGGGTGATGACGCGGACGTTCGACTCGCGCAGGCCGACGGCAGAGCTCGCCGCCCGCACCTGCATGAAGGCCTGCACCGCCGACAGCAGCACCCGCTGCTCCAGCCCCACCAGCGCCTCGCGCGTGGCAAGCACCGTCGCCTGCGCGGCGTCGATGGCCAGGCGGTTGCGCCCGAAGTCATAGAGCGTGATCTCGGCCTGCAGCGACAGGGTCCCCGCCAGGTCGCGGTTGCGCACATCGCCGGCCATGGTGGCGACCCGGGCATTGGTGGCGGTCGCCGAGGCGATGAAGCTCACCACCGGGCGCAGCGCCGACACCGCCAGCGCCACATCCTCGTCCGCGGCGCGCAGCACGGCACGGTTCTGGTCCAGCAGGTTCGAGGTCTCATAGGCCGCCACCAGCGTATCCGCCAGGGTCTGGGCCGCCGCCGTCACCGGCGCAGCCAGCACCGCCAGCACCGACAGCAGGGCCAGCCGCGACACCCTCCCGCCGGAACCGCCCTGCCGCCGCCCCCCCGCCAACCGCGCCATCATCCCGCCCCCCCCGATCACAGCGAGAACTCCCGGTCGCGGGCATAGCCCGGCAGCACCGGCGCCGCCCCGTGGAACGCATCGCGCCAGCTCAGCACCCCACCGCCGGCCGGCTTGTGGCCGATCCGCACCACCCCCAGCGCCCCGCGCATGAAGGGCGCGACGATCCGGCCGCCCGGGCGCAGCTGCGCGATCACCGCCTCCGGCACCTGCTCGACCCCTCCCTGGATGATGATGACGTCATAGGGACCGTGCCGCGCCGCGCCCTCGGCCAGCGGGGCGCAGACGACGGTGGCATTGTCCACCCCCTCGCGCGCCAGCGTCGTCTCGGCCTCCTCGGCCAGCGCCGCGATCTCCTCGACACCGACCACCGCGGCCGCCATCCGCGCCGCCACCGCGCTCGAATAGCCGAGCCCGCAACCGATGTCGAGCACCGCCTCGCCCGGCCGAAGATCGAGCAGATCCAGCATCTTGGCCAGCGTCCTCGGGTCCAGGATCACGCGGTTCGGCGCGATGGCGAGGTTCTCGCCCACATAGGCCGCCTCGCGCTTTTCCGCTGGCACATAGCGCTCGCGCGGGACCGACAGAAGCGCGTCGATGACCGGAAACTTGGTCACGTCCGAGGGGCGGACCTGGGTGTCCACCATGATCCGGCGGCGGGTGGCGTAATCGGTCATCGGGGTGCTCGCTCGACTGCTCGTTTGCCCCGAGGCATGCCACACATCGGCCCCTGCGGCAACACGCGCGCGCCCCGCCGCCGCCCTTTCGCGACCCCGGCGCCACGAAGCGCCGACCCTGCGCCCGCGCCCCGAACGATCGCCGCGCCCCCCTTTCATCTTTCCTCAATTATCCTCGGGGGGAGTCGCGCGCAGCGCGACGGGGGGCAGAAGGCCCCCCCCTGCGACGCCCGGACCGGGCGCCCCTCAGCCCCCCGAGAGCGCCGAGCGCTCCGCCGCCATCAGCGGATAGCGCGCCAGCTCCTCGTAATGCGGCGCCTCGCCGCCCAGCTGCGAGCGATAGAGCGCAAAGCCGTCCACGAGGAACGGCCCGGCGGCGAAACCGTCGTTGGCGACCATCGCCGCCGCCAGCCGGGCGCGGTCGACGCTGCGCGGGTCGAACCGGCCCAGCGTCACATGCGGGTGGAACCGCCGCCGCTCGGGGCTGGCCCCGGCACGCCGCAGCGCCGTGTCGACCTTGCGCTGCAGATGCATCAGCGCCGGCGACGGCGCCACGCCCGCATGCACGCTGCGCGGCTGCGCATCGCCAAAGGCCCCCACCCCCGCCAGCGTCAGCTCGAAGGCCGGCGCCCGGATCGCCTCCAGCGCATGGTGGGCATCCTCGGCCAGGTCCGAGGGCGTCTCGCCCAGAAACGCCAGCGTCAGATGCAGGTTCCCCGGCGGCACCCGCCGCGGCAGCGGCAGCAGGAACTGCAACAGGTTCACCTGCTGCCGGATCGGCTCGGGCAGCGGCAGGGCGACGAACAGGCGCAGCATGGCAGGGCCTCGCGAAAGCTGGGGGGCCGAAGGGTCCGGGCCGGACGCCTCAGGTGCGGCGGGCGAGACGGGCGAGGCGGTCGCGGACCTCGGCCCGCACCGGCCCCTCGCGCGGCGGGTCCGCGAGCGTGGTCATCCAGGCCTCGGGCGGCGCCTTGCCCGCGCGCGCCCCCGGCCAGACGAGCCGCCGCAGCACCGCCTCGGCCTCGCGCGGCAGCCGGTCGGGGATCTCGCGGCCCGACAGCACCGCCCACACCCCGGTCCAGGCCCGCGCCACCGACCACGGGTTGTACCCCCCGCCCCCCAGCACGATCAGCCGCGGCGCCAGTCGGCGCAGCGCCGCCACCACCCCGCGATGCGCATTGTTCGAGAGCTGAAGCCGCGACATCGGATCCTCCGTCAGCGCATCCGCGCCGCATTGGAGCACGATCGCCTCGGGCGCGAAAGCCTCGATCCGCGGCCCGATCAGCGTCTCCAGCACCACTCGCATCTCGCTGTCGTTGAACCCCCGCGGCACCGGCAGGTTGAAGGCCCTGCCGCCCGCGTCGTCCTCCAGCCGGCCGGTGAAGGGCCAGCGCCCCTCCTCATGCACCGAGATCATCAGCATGTCGGGATCGGCCGCAAAGGCCGGCTCCACCCCGTCGGGGTGATGCGCGTCGATATCGACATAGGCCAGCCGACAGAGCCCCGCGTGCCGCAGCGCCATCAGGCACAGCACCGGATCGTTGAGATAGCAGAACCCGTTGGCCCGGTCCGGCAGGGCGTGATGCGTCCCCCCTCCCGGCACATGCGCGACGCCGCCCCCGGCCACCAGCCCCGCCGCGAGGATCGCCCCCCCGGCCGAGGTCGCGGGCCGGCGGAACATCTCGGCGAAGACCGGGTTCGAGACGGTTCCCAGCCCGTGCCGCGCCGTCGTCGCGGCATCGACCCGGCCCTCGGCCTCGGCGCGCTGCAACGCCGCCAGATAGCCGGGCGTGTGATAGGCCGCCAGCGCCGCGGGCCGGGCGCGCGGGCTGGTCACATACTCCCCCGGCCCCAGCCAGCCCAGCGCGCGCCCGAGGTCGATGACGGTGGACACCCGCGGGATGCGCAAGGGATGGCCCGGCCCGTAGCTCGAGCCGCGATAGATCTCCGAACCGACGAAGCGGGCCGGCGGGCCCACACCCACGCTCAGCCCCTCAGCGCCGCCTCGACCGCCTGCACGATCGGCCGCGCGGTGGGCCGCACCATCGAGCCCCAGGTCCCGCGCACCGCGCCGTCGGGGCCAAGGAGCACCTTGTTGAAGTTCCAGTTGGGCACGAAGCCATGCTCGCGCGCGAGCCAGGCATAGAACGGATGCGCCTCCGCCCCCCGCACCGGCGTGATCCCGGCCATGGGGAAGTCGAGCGCAAAGTTCACCTCGCAGAACTCCGCCACCGCGGCGTCCGTCGCCAGCTCCTGCGCGAAGTCGCCCGAGGGGACGCCCAGCACCACGAGGCCGCGGTCGCGGAAGCGGTCGTAGAGCGCCTGCATCTCGTCCAGCTGCCGGGTAAAGCCGCAGCGCGAGGCGGTGTTGACCACCAGCACCGGCCGCCCGCGCCAGTCGTCCAGCGCCAGCGTGCCGCCGGTGAGGCCGCGGAATGCCATGCCCCCGGGGAGGGTCGCGGCCTCGGCGCGGCGGGGGGGCACGAGCGTGGCGGCAAGGGTCGAGGCCCCGGCCAGCAGGGCGAGAGCGAGGAAACGGCGGCGCATGAACCCCTCCTGCGGTGGTGATGTCGGGGGATCTATGGCGTCCGGCACCGCCTTCAAGCGCGGGCGTCAGGCGCCGCGCCCCACCGCTCCGGCGGCTTGATTTCGCCGGCCAAGCGAATACCTTGGCGCCAGTTCATGGAGGCCGGGATGATCCGCTACGCGCTCAGGTGCCGCGACGGGCACAGCTTCGAGAGCTGGTTCCGCTCGGCCGCCGCCTTCGAGTCGCTGGCCGCCGCCGGCCATGTGGTCTGCCCCGACTGCGGCACGACCGAGGTGCGCAAGGCGCTGATGGCCCCGCAGGTGCGGCCCGCCCGCAAGGCCGCCGCCGAGACCGCCCCTGCCGCCCCCGAACCCCGCCGCCCGCTGTCCGAGCCCGCCTCGGCGCGCGAGGCCGCGCTGGCCGAACTGCGCCGGCAGGTCGAGGAGCGGTCGGAATATGTCGGGCTGCAATTCGCCGCCGAGGCCCGGCGCATCCACGCGGGCGAGGCGCCCGAGCGCCTGATCCACGGCGAGGCGAAGGCCGAGGAGGCGCGCGCGCTGATCGAGGAGGGGGTGCCGGTGGCCCCCCTGCCCTTCCTCCCGGCCCGCCGGGCGAACTGACCCCCGCCGCCTGCGACGCCCTCCGACCCGCCCCCGCACATGACCCCGGAAGGGACCCCCGACATGCCCCCCGACACCGCCCCCGAGATGACCCCCGCCGCGCCCCCGCTGACCCTCGTGACGGGGGCGAGCCGCGGCATCGGGCTGGGCCTCGTCGAGGCCGCCGCGGCCGCGGGCGAGGCGGTGATCGGCACCCATCGTGGCACCGCCCCCGCGACGGCCGGGGTGGAGTGGCTCATGCTCGATGTCGCCGACCCCGAGGCGCCCGACCGCCTCGCCCGGAGCCTCGGAGGCCGGCCCGTCTCGCTGCTTGTCTGCAACGCCGGCATCTATCCCGACAAGGGCGCGACGCTGGCGGGGGGCTACGGGCCGGACGACTGGGCCGCGACCTTTGCCGTCAACGTCACCGGCGTCTTCCTGACCATCCGCGCCCTGCTGCCCAATCTCGCGGCGGCCCCGCGCCCCCGCATCGCCATCATCGCCTCGCAGATGGGCAGCTCCGGGCGCGCCCGCGGCGGCTCGTACATCTATCGAGCCTCCAAGGCGGCGGCGATCAACCTCGGGCGCAACCTCGCCCTCGACCTCGCCCCGCAGGGCATCGCGGTGGGCATCTATCACCCCGGCTGGGTGCGCACCGACATGGGCGGCGGCGCCGCCGACATCGACGTCTACACCGCCGTGACCGGCCTGCGCGCGCGCTTCGCCGCGCTCTCGCCCGCAACCTCGGGCTGCTTCCAGAGCTACGACGGCACGCCCATGGAGTTCTGACCGCGGCCGGCACCGCGCACGCAATGGTTGCAATGCCACAATGATCTCAACCCGTTAACCCCGCCGCGCGATTTCCTGCCAAACTTGCCGCAAAGCCGCTATGTTAACGTCAGGGTAAGGGGTGTTGCGATTTCCTTGCCGCAGGCCGTTCCCGGATCATGGACCGGAGGGGCCGCGGCGGGCAGGCACGCTCCGGGCGTCAGGGATACGGAAATTGACATGGGCAGGGGCAGACAGGCCGGGCAGGACGCCGGAAGGTGTACGATCATCGATCTCATGGTGCGGCGACGGGGGCAGATGCAGGTATCGGGGCTGAACACGCTGCGCGCCTACTGGGAGGCGCTGCGCCAGGACGGCGACGTGCCGCGGCGGCTGCAGGTCGACCCGCGCGGGATCGAAAACGCGCTGGACATCGCCTTTCTGGCCGAGAGGGTGGCGCCGCGGGTGGCCCGCTTCCGCCTCGCCGGGCGGCAGCTGAACGCGCTGATGGGGATGGAGGTGCGCGGCATGCCGCTGACGGCGCTGATCGAGCCCACGGCGCGCGACGACTTCGCCGATGCGCTGGAGCGGGTGTTCGACGGGCCGGCGGTGGTGGAGATGGCGCTGCGCGGCGCCTCGGGGCTGACCCAGCCGCGGCTCGAGGCGCGGATGCTGCTGCTGCCGCTCCGGGCCGAGGACGGGTCGATCTCGCGCGCGCTGGGCGGGCTGGCGGTGGAGGGGCGCGTGGGCACGCCGCCCCGCCGGCTCGACCTGACCGGGATGGAGATCACCGCCCTCGCCGGCGTGCCGATGCCCGAGCGCGCGCCGCAGGGCCGCGACCGGACCCGGCCCCCGGCGCAGGGCTTGGCCGAGAGTCCCGCCGGCTTTGCCCACGCGCCGCGCGGACGCCCGCAGCTGCGCGTCATCCGCAACGACGACTGAGCGCTAGCGCTTCAGCGCCAGCGTGGGCGACAGGACGTCGATGCCCAGCGCCTTGCCCACGGCATAGCAGGTCAGATGCCCGGCATGGACATTGAGGCCGGCGAGCAGATGCGGGTCGTCCTCGCAGGCCTGCCGCCAGCCCTTGTCCGCCAGCGCCAGCAGGAACGGCAGCGTCGCATTCGACAGCGCCTGAGTCGAAGTGCGCGGCACCGCCCCGGGCATGTTGGCAACGCAGTAATGCAGGATCCCGTCGACCTCATAGATCGGGTCCTGATGCGTGGTCGGCCGCGAGGTCTCGAAACAGCCGCCCTGGTCGATGGCCACATCCACCACCGCCGCCCCGGGCTGCATGCGACCGAGCTGCTCGCGCCGCACCAGCTTCGGCGCCGCCGCGCCGGGGATCAGCACCGCGCCCACGATCATGTCGGCCGTGGGCAGCAGCGCCTCGATGGCCTCGGCGCTGGAATACTGCGTGGTCAGCCGGCCCATGAAGATGTCGTCGAGCCAGCTCATCCGCGGCACCGAGCGGTCGAGGACCGTGACATTCGCCCCCATCCCCACCGCCACCCGCGCCGCCGCCGTCCCGACAACACCGCCCCCGAGGATGACCACATTCGCCGGCCGCACCCCGGGCACGCCGCCCATCAGCACCCCGCGCCCGCCATTCGCCTTCTGCAGCGTCCAGGCCCCGGTCTGCGGCGCGAGCCGCCCCGCCACCTCCGACATCGGCGCCAGCAGCGGCAGCCCCCCGGCCCGGTCCGTCACCGTCTCATAGGCGATGGCGGTGACCCCGCTCGCGATCAGCTCGCGGGTCTGCTCGGGATCGGGCGCCAGATGCAGATAGGTGAACAGCACCTGCCCCGCCCGAAGACGCGCCCGCTCGACCGGCTGCGGCTCCTTCACCTTCACGATCAGCTCGGCCTCGGCGAACACCTCCTCGGCGGTCCCGACGATGCGCGCCCCGGCAAGGGCATAGTCGTCATCGGCGAAGCCGGCCCCGACGCCGGCGCCGGCCTCCACCATCACCGCATGCCCATGCGCCACCGCCTCGCGCGCCGCCGCGGGCGTCAGCCCGACCCGGTACTCCTGCGGCTTGATCTCCTTCGGGCAGCCGATCAGCATAGCTCTCCTCCTTCGTTCCCCGGCGCAGCATGCCGCAGGATGCCGGCAAGGGGGTCGCAAATCCGACTGGCACCCGCGGCCATCCGCGGTAAGAACATGCACAGAAGCCCCGCTTTGCCGAAGGACCTTGCGCAGGAATGGAGATCGACGCCACCGACCGCCGCATCCTGACCGTGCTGCAAAAGCACGGCCGGATCACCAACGCCGAGCTGTCCGAACGGGTGAACCTCTCGCCCTCGGCCTGCCACCGCCGGGTGCAGCGGCTCGAGGCCGACGGCATCATCCGCGCCTGGGTCGCGCTCCTCGATGCCCGCGCCATGGGCAGGCCCACCACCGTCTTCGTCGAGATCACGCTCGCCGGCCAGTCCGAAGAGGTGCTGGAAGCCTTCGAGCGCGAGGTGGCCCGCATCCCCGACGTGCTGGAATGCCACCTGATGGCAGGGACGGCCGACTACCTGCTCAAGATCCTCGCCCGCGACACCGAGGATTTCGCCCGCATCCACCGCCGCTATCTCTCGCGCCTCCCCGGCGTGGTGCAGATGCAATCGTCCTTCGCCCTGCGCACGGTGGTCAGCACCACGGCCATCCCGGTCTGAGAAACCCCCGGCACAGAGCCCCCTGCGCCCCGCAGGGGCGCCAAAGAACCTTTCAAGGTTCTTCGCAAATTTCTTGCAAGAAATTTGCGCGCCGCGGCTGCGCGCGGCCCGCGCTACTCTGCCGCCGCGCCCGCCACCTGCGGCGCCTCCGCGGCCTCGATCTCGGCTGCCCGCTTCTCGACCAACTCGACGATGTGGTCGATCATCTGGGCGTTGCTCATCTTGTGGCTCTGCTTTCCGGCCACATAGACCATGCCCGACCCCGCACCGCCGCCGGTAAAGCCGAGGTCGGTCATCAGCGCCTCGCCCGGCCCGTTCACCACGCAGCCGATGATGCTGAGGCTCATCGGCGTCTTGATGTGCGCGAGACGCGCCTCCAGCGTCTCGACCGTGCGGATCACGTCGAAGCCCTGCCGCGCGCAGCTCGGGCAGGAGATGATGTTGACGCCGCGGTGCCTGAGCCCCAGCGCCTTGAGGATCTCGTAGCCGACCTTCACCTCCTCGACCGGGTCAGCCGAGAGGCTCACCCGGATGGTGTCGCCGATCCCCATCCACAACAGGTTGCCGAGCCCGATGGCGGACTTCACCGTGCCCGCCATCAGCGCCCCCGCCTCGGTGATGCCGAGGTGGATCGGCGCATCCGTCGCCTCGGCCAGGGCCTGATAGGCCGCCGCGGCGAGGAACACGTCAGAGGCCTTGCAGCTGATCTTGAACTCGTGAAAGTCGTTGTCCTGCAGAAGCTTGATGTGGTCGAGGCCGGATTCGACCATGGCCTCGGGGCAGGGCTCGCCGTATTTTTCCAGCAGGTCCTTTTCCAGGCTGCCGGCGTTCACGCCGATGCGGATGGAACAGCCGTGGTCCCTGGCGGCCTTCACCACCTCGCGCACCCGGCTGGCATCGCCGATGTTGCCCGGGTTGATCCTCAGGCAGGCTGCGCCCGCCTCGGCCGCCTCGATCGCGCGTTTGTAGTGAAAATGGATGTCGGCCACGATCGGCACCGGGCTTTCGCGCACGATCTCGCGCAGCGCCCGGGTCGCGGCCTCGTCGGGGGTGGAGACGCGGACGATGTCGGCGCCGGCCTCGGCGCAGGCCAGCACCTGGGCGACGGTGGCCTTCACGTCGGCGCTGTCGGTGTTGGTCATCGTCTGCACCGAGATCGGCGCGTCGCCTCCCACCGGGACCGCGCCCACCATGATCTGCCGCGACTTGCGGCGATAGATGTTGCGCCAGGGGCGGATGTGGTTGAGCGCCATGGGGTTCCCCGCGAGCCGATTGACCCCGTCAGAGATAACCCGGCGCGGCGCGGGCGGCAACGCCGCAACGGCGGCGGCGTCAGTCGGCCGCGCCCCCCTGCAGCTCGGCGATGCGGGCGAGGTCGGGGTCGCGGGTGAAGTCCGCCACCGCGAAGGTCTCGCGCAGCGCCTCGGCCGAGAGGTCGACGTTGCGGGCGATGTTGGCGCCCGGCGCCGCGGGACCGAAGGTCTGGCCGTCGACCACGAAATAGACCGCGCCCGAGTTCCCCGCGCGCAGCCGTGCCGGAGCCTCCAGCGCCGGGACGGTATAGCGCTCGCCGGCGTCGAGGATTCGCTCGAACAGGACCGAGCCGTCCGCGGCCTGCACCCGCACCCAGGCCGGCCGCACCGCCAGGATCTCGACCTGCGGCGGGCCGCTGGCGCTGACCTGCACCCGCGGGGCGTCCGGCGTGGCCGCGTCGCCGAGGTCCAGCGCGGCGAGGCTGCGCGCCACCGCCTCGGCGACCGAGTCGACCGCGCGGGCCTGCGCGGCCTCCTGCGCCAGCGCGCCGGTCGCCTGCGGGTCGATGGCGGCGATGGGGCCGTCGCGGGCCACCAGCACCGGCACATCCAGCGCCGGCGGCCGATAGATGCGGTCCAGCGGATCGGGCGCGGGTGACGCGAGCCCCGGCAGCGCCCCGTCGGACGGGTCGGGCAGGCCCGCGCCCGACAGCGGGTCGAGTTCGGCCAGCACCCCGGGCACCGCATCCACGGGCGCGATCTGCACCCGCTGCACCTCCTGCAGCACCGCCCAGCCGCCATAACCGAGCCCGGCGATGAGGACCACGAGGACCGAGATGGAGCCCAGCGCGCCCGGGTTCAGCCGCCCCAGCCAGGGCTCGGACTGCGGCGCGAATCGGGGCGAGGCGAAGGGGTCGCGCGCCAGCGCCGCGCCGGGCCCCTGCCGTGGCAGCGGCCGCTCGCCCGGCGACCGGCGGCCGCCGGTCGCCGCCGACAGCCCGTCGACGGGGGCGAAATCGGCCTCCTCGCAAAAGCGGCGGAACGCCCATTCGGGGTCCATGCCCAGATAGCGGGCATAGGACCGCACATAGCCGGCGATGAAGCCCGGCGTCTCGAAGGCGCCGACATCGCAGTTCTCGATGGCGGCGATGTAGCTGGCCTTGATCTTGAGGTCGCGCTGCACATCCAGCAGCGACTTGCCCAGCGTCGCCCGCTCGCCCCGCATCAGATCACCGAGGCGGAGGTCGAAATCGTCGAAACCGCGTGCCGCGGAGAGGTCGTCCGGCTGCGCCGAAGGTGGCTGCCTTCGCCTGATCATGCTGCCTGCCCCATCTCTGCCGCGTCATTGACGTCGGGTCGCGCGTGAGGATTCGCCCGCGCCCTCCGTATTGGCTTCAGCCTAACACAAGACAAGGGGAATTTAACCGGCTTGTGCATCATCTCCCCCGATCGGCGCCAATCAGCGCACAACAGAGGCGGTCTGCGCGCCGGTTATCCCCAAGATTTTGGGGATAACCTGTGGTGCTGCGCCGCAGCGCGGGGGGCGCGAAACCCAGCACCACCGGCCCCGCGAGGGCCGCCCGGGACCCCCCGGCGCGTGGCCCGGGACCGTCCTCAGCGCGCGGGCGCGATCTCCAGCACCACCACGCAGGCCGCGCCGCCCGCGCGCGCCGCGTCGCAGCCGGCACGCGCCGCCGCCCGGGCGGCGGCCGCGTCGGGAAGCTGCGCCACCGCATGCGCCGAAGGCGCGGGCATCGCATCGCGCAGCAGCCCCTCGCCGGGCGCCACCGCCATCGCCGCATGCCCGCCGCCGCCGGGACCGCCCAGCATCAGCTCCAGCGCCTCGGGCAGCGTCGCCAGCAGCTGCAGGAACTGCCGCTCCTCGGCGCTGAGAAACCCGTGCAGATGCACCACGATCTCGGAGCCGCCCAGCCTGTGCACCTCGGTCGCAACCGACTGCGCCTGCGCCGCCCCCCCCGCCAGCGCCGCCGCACAAGCAGCCGCCCGCGCCAGAACCCGGACCCTTGCCATCTCACCCCTCCGTTGCCGGCCACGGGCCGGTCTGGACAGCCGCCCGCCCCCTGTTAGGCTGCGGGCCGAACGATTGACCGCACCAGATAGAGGAAGGCCGCGATGCCTGCCACCCCCGCCCTGCCCCCCGTGCTGAGCCGCATCGACGCCGAGCTGCCCGCCGCGCTCGAGCGGCTGATGGCGCTGTTGCGCATCCCCTCCATCTCGACCGACCCGGCCCATGCGGCCGACTGCGACGCGGCCGCCGACTGGCTGGTGGGCGACCTCGCCGGGCTCGGCCTCGACGCCTCGAAACGCCCGACGCCGGGACACCCCATGGTGGTGGCGCATGGCGGGCCGGAGGCGGGCCCGCATCTGCTGTTCTACGGCCACTACGACGTGCAGCCGGTCGACCCGCTCGAGCTCTGGACCCGCCCGCCCTTCGACCCGGCGGTCGAGGAGACCGCCACGGGCCAGGTCATCCGCGGCCGCGGTGCCGCCGACGACAAGGGCCAGTTCATGACCTTCGTCGAGGCGATGCGGGCCTGGGTGGCGGTGCATGGCGCGCTGCCCTTCCGCGTCACCGTGTTCCTGGAGGGCGAGGAGGAGTCGGGCTCGCCCTCGCTCATCCCCTTCCTGCGCGCCAATGCCGCCGAGCTGACCGCCGACCTCGCGATGATCTGCGACACCGGCATGTTCGACCGCGAGACGCCCGCGATCACCACCATGCTGCGCGGGCTGGTGGGCGAGGAGGTGGTGGTCCACGCCGCCAGCCGCGACCTGCATTCGGGGATGTACGGCGGCATCGCGCAGAACCCGATCCGCGTGCTCGCGCGCATCCTCGCGAGCCTGCATGACGATCAGGGCCGGGTCACCCTGCCCGGCTTCTACGAGGGGGTGGAGGAGCTGCCCCCCGCCGTCGCCGCGCAATGGGAGGAGCTGGGCTTCGACACCACGGGCTTTCTCGGCGCGGTGGGGCTCGCGCGGCCGGCGGGCGAGGCCGGGCGCTCGGGGCTGGAGATGATCTGGTCGCGCCCGACCTGCGAGATCAACGGCATCTCCGGGGGCTACGCCGGCGCGGGCTTCAAGACCGTGCTGCCGGCCGAGGCCCGCGCCAAGGTCAGCTTCCGGCTGGTGGGCAGGCAGGACCCGGCCGCGGTGCGCGCCGCCTTCCGCGCCCATGTCGAGCGGATGCTGCCGCCCGACTGCCGGGTGGAGTTCCACCCGCATGGCGCCTCGCCGGCCTCGGTCATGGCCATCGACGCCCCGGCGTTCGAGGCCGCGCGGGAGGCGCTGTCGGACGAATGGCCGCGGCCGGCGGCCTTCATCGGCTCGGGCGGCTCGATCCCGGTGGCGGGGTATTTCAAGACCGAGCTCGGGATGGACTCGATGCTGATCGGCTTCGGCCGCGACGACGACGCGCTGCACAGCCCCAACGAGAAGTACGACCTCGAGGCCTTTCACAAGGGCATCCGCAGCTGGGCCCGCATCCTCGACGCCCTCGCCCCGGGTTGAATGGCCCGCACTGAACGGCCCGCCGCCCGGATCCCTGCCGGGCGGCGTCACGGGGCCCGGAAGCGGGCTATTGCGCCGTCATAAGGATCGAGCGGTCGAGGAACTCCGAGGTGAAGCCCGTGGCCGGGTCGAACGGGCGCTCCAGCTCGAAATAGGTCTCCACCAGCGCATAGGTCGCCGCGATCTGGTCCGCGTCCAGATAGCCGAGCGCGACGGTGGTGGTGAACTCGTCGGCCATCAGCTCCATCACCCGGCCCCACTGGTCCTCCATCTGGCCGCGCTCCAGCCCGCTGGCGTTCGCGAGCAGCGCGTCGATGCAGGGCGCCGGGTCCTCGACGCAGGCGGCATAGGCGCGCTGGGTCACCGCGACGAAGGTGGCCACGGCGTCGGGGTTGGCGGCCAGGAACTCGCCGTTGACGATGAACGAGTTGCCATAGGGGTTGATGCCCAGCTCGCTCCAGCGGACATGGCCGAGGTCGTCGCCGAACTCGTTGACCTTGGCGTCATGGCCGTTCCAGAAATCGCTGGTGATGTCGATCTGGCCGGCGGCCATGGTGGGGATCTTGGCCTGCGGCGCGACGTTCACGAACTCGACCGAGTCGACCGGGATGCCGACGGCGGCGGCAAAGGCCGGCCACATCACCCGCGCGGCATCGGCCGGCGGGTTGCCGATGGAGCGGCCGGGGAAGTCCGCCGGGCTCTCGATCCCGGTGGAGCGCAGCCAGTAGAAGGTGAAGGGCGAGTTGGCATAGAGCGCCATCACCGCCACCAGATCGGCGCCCTGGCTCTTCATCACGAAGGCGGTGCCCATCTCGGAGATGCCGATCTGATGCGCGCCCACGCCCACCGACTGCGCCGACATCGCCGAGCCGCGGCCGGTGTCGATGGTCAGCGTGAGGCCGGCCTCGGCGTACCAGCCGGCATCGAGCGCGAAGTAGAGCGGCGCGTGGTCGGCGCCGGGCGTCCAGTTGAGGATGAGGTTGATCCGTTCGGCCGCGGCCGGGGCGGCGGTGAGCGCGACGGCTGCGACGGTTCCGAGCAGCATCCTGGGCGTGGGCATGGGGCATCTCCATGGGTTGGAACGGTCCGGTCGCGGAGCGGTCGACGCCGAGGCTGCGCCCGGTCGGCCGGGGGCGACGCGACACGAAGCCTAGCGGCAGCCATCGGCCCAGGTCAACGCGGTTCAACCCGACCGTTGAAGATTGCGCGCTCGCGGGAACCGGCGGCGAAGTCCTGCGACAGTGCGGGGCGACCCGCGACCGCCCTCGCCGATTGACAGGCCCCGGGCCGCTGCGTAGCGTTTCCTCAACCGTCTGGTTGACGGGGGTCCGTGATGCCGGCCAGGGTTGCCCGAGATCGGCGCGGCGTGCATCCTCGGGGCGGCGCGAGGCCGGAAACGCAGGGCAGGGAACGGAGAGCGCTCATGACGGCCGAGACGGAGGCGCGCGACCGGCGGCTGGGCGAGGCAGGGCGCTCGCGGGCCTGGCGCGACCTGCGCGACGCGCTGCCGGGCTATGCGCTGGTGGTGGCGATGCATCTGGCGGTGCTGGCCGTCTGGTGGGCGGTGGCGCGCAGCGGGATGGTGCGCCCCTTCATCCTGCCCTCGCCCGAGGCGACCTTCGCCACGCTCTTCCACCCCCGCTATCGCTGGGTCGACAACACCCTGGTCACTGCCACGCAGGTCTTCGTCGGCTACGGGCTGGCGGTGGCCTTCGGGGTGACGGTGGCGATGCTGTTCTCGTGGTTCCGGCTGCTGCAATCGGCCTTCCTGCCGCTCTTCATCACCATCAGCATGATCCCCAAGGTGGCGCTGGGACCGCTGCTGGTGGTGTGGTTCGGCTATGGCATCACCACCAACATCTTCTTCGCCTTCCTCCTGTCGTTCTTTCCCATCCTCATCACCACCGTCCGCGGGTTGCAGGAGACCGAGCCCGACCTCATCGACCTCGTGCGCAGCCTCAAGGGCTCGCGGCTCCAGATCTTCGTCAAGATCCAGTTGCCCGGTGCCCTGCCCTACATCTTCTCCTCGATGAAGGTGGGCGCGATCCTCGCGCTTGCCGGGGCCATCGTGGGCGAGTTCGTGGCCTCGTCGCGGGGGCTCGGCTATCTGATGATCCAGGTGCAGGGGCAGCTCGACACGGCGGGCATGTTCATGGCCGTGATCCTGCTGACGCTGATCGGGGTGGCGCTGTTCGCGCTGGTGCTGCTGCTGGAGCGTCTGCTGGTGGTGCGCGACGCCCGCATCGGCGTGGCCCCGACATGAGCGCGACGGACCTCGCCTTTCTCTCGGCGTCCGAGCTGGTGGCGGCCTATGCGGCGGGCCGGGCCTCGCCGGTCGAGGCGCTGGAGGCGGTGCTGGCGCAGGCCGCGCGGATGGAGCCGCGGCTCAACGCCTTCTGCCTGATCGACCCGGAGGCGGCGCGCGCCATGGCGCGGGCCTCCGAGGCGCGCTGGCAGGCCGGTCGGCCGGCCGGGCCGCTCGACGGGGTGCCGGTGTCGGTCAAGGACATCGTCACCACCCGCGGCTGGCCCACGCTGCGCGGCTCGCGCACGGTCCGGCGGGACCAGCCCTGGGACGCGGACGCGCCCCCCGTGGCCCGCCTGCGCGAGGGCGGCGCGGTGCTGTTCGGCAAGACCACCACGCCCGAATTCGCCCACAAGGGCGTGACCGACTCGCCCCTGACCGGCATCACCCGCAACCCCTGGGACCCGGCCCTGACCCCGGGCGGCAGCAGCGGCGGCGCGAGCGCAGCGGTGGCGGCCGGGGTCGGCCCGCTGGCCGTGGGCACCGACGCGGGCGGCTCCATCCGCATCCCCGCGGCGCTGACCGGCACCTTCGGGATCAAGCCCAGCGGCGGGCGCGTGGCGGTGCATCCGCCCACCCCCTACGGCACGCTGGCCGCCACCGGCCCGATCTCCCGCACGGTCGAGGATGCCGCGCGGATGCTGGCCGAGATCGCCCGCCCCGACCCCCGCGACCCCGAGGCCGGGCTGATGCCGGTGCCCGACTACCTCGGCGCGCTGGAGGCGGGTGTCGCCGGCCGGCGCATCGCCTGGTCGCCGACGCTGGGCCATGCCCGGATCGCGCCCGAGGTCGCCCGGCTGGCCGAGGAGGCCGCCCGCGTCTTTGCCGACCTCGGCGCCGAGCTCGTCGAGGTCGCGCATGTCATGGAGGACCCCTGGCCGCTGCTGGAGCGTCTCAAGCGCGGGCTCACCGACTTTGCCTTTCGCCACATGGACGACGCGGCGCTGGCGCAGATGGACCCGGGTCTCGTGACCGAGATCCGGGCCGCCCGCGGCGCGGCGCTGCACGAGCACCTCGCCGCGCAGCAGGAGCGACAGCAGCTCGCCGCGCAGATGGCCGCGTTCCACCGCGAGTTCGACCTGCTGCTCACCCCCGCGGCGGCGGTGCCGGCCTTTGCCGTGGGCCGCGACGCGCCCGAGGGGTACGAGGGCCGGTCCTGGTATCCGACCACCTATCCCTTCAACCTGACGCGGCAGCCGGCGGCCTCGGTGCCGGCGGGGATGACCGCGGCGGGCCTGCCCGTGGGGCTGCAGATCGTCGGGCCGGTGCATGCCGACCTCGCCGTCCTTCAGGCCGCGCGGGCGTACGAGCGGGCGCGCCCCTGGGCCGCGCTCTGGCCCCCCCTCGCCCGGCAGGAGGCCGCGCATGTCTGAGCCCTTCATCCGCCTCGAAGGGGTGCGCAAGGTCTTTCGCGCCCGCGACCGCGAGATCGTCGCCGTCTCGGACGTGACCATGAGCATCGGGCATGGCGACTTCGTCTGCCTCGTCGGCCCCTCGGGCTGCGGCAAGACCACCGTGCTCAAGATCCTGGCCGAGCTGATCCCCCATGACGAGGGCGCGGTCCGGCTGGGCAACGCCGAGGTGCCCTTCGTGCCCGGCCGCGACATCGGCATGGTGTTCCAGCAGGCGCTGTTGCTCAAGTGGCGCACGGTGCTCGACAATGTGCTGCTGCCGGTCGAGATCCTGGGCCTGCCCCGGCGTGAGGCGCGCGAGCGGGCGCTGCATCTGTTGAACCTCGTCGGCCTGGACGGGTTCGCCAGCCGCTATCCCTATGAGCTGTCGGGCGGCATGCAGCAGCGCGCCTCGATCGCGCGGGCGCTGATCCACGACCCGAAACTGGTGCTGATGGACGAGCCCTTCGGCGCGCTGGATGCGCTGACGCGCGAGCGGCTGAACCTGGAACTGCTGCGGATCTGGGAGGAGTCGGGCAAGACCATCCTCTTCGTGACGCATTCGATCCAGGAGGCGGTGCTGATGGGCTCGCACTGCGCGGTGCTGACCGCGGGTCCGGCGCGGATGGCGGATTTCTTCGCCATCGACCTGCCCTATCCGCGCCGGCTGGAGATGCGCACGACCGAGGCCTTCGGCGCCTATTCGCAGCGGGTCTATCGCCAGCTCGGGATGGCCTGAGGCAGGTCAGCCGAACTCGGGGCCGGTGACGGCGAAGACCTGCCCGGGGCGGTCCAGCGGCTCGGCCCGGCCCGCGAGCATCCGCATGAAGGGCCGCTCGGCCACGAACCCCGCGCCCGCCAGCGCCCGGCCGAGGCCCTCATGGCGGTCGGGCAGGTCCAGCAGGACCGACCCCGCACAGCCGCCCAGCGCCGCCGCGATCAGCGCCGTGGCCACGGCCTCGTCCCGCGCGATGACCGGGCCGATCTGCGTCGCGGTCCGCCCCTCGCGCCCCAGCACGAACCCCGCCGGCGCGCCCGCCTTTCCGGCCACGAAGGCAAGCCCCGGCTGCCGCGCCCGCAGCGCCGCCAACAGCCCCGAACGGTCGGCCCCGAAGACCGGCGCATCGAAGGCCGCCACCGGCCCGAGGTCCGCCGCCGTCATCGGCCGCGGCAGCGGCGCGCCCGCAGGCAGGGCCACCCTGCCCGGCGCCTCGGCCCTGAGCCGGGTCAGCGCATAGACATCGGCAAAGCCGCGCCGCAGATAGACCGCGCGCCCCGCCGGCGTGGCATCGAGCCCCGCCGTCCGCCCCATCGCCTCCAGCCGCGCCACCGCCCAGTCGAGGAGCCGCGTCGCATGCCCCTGCCGCCGCTCGGCCGCGCTCACCAGCACCATGCAGACCCAGCCGAACGGGCCGGCGGGCCAGGGCAGCACCGCCGCGCTGGCGATCAGCCGGCCCTCCCGCTCCAGCCCCCGCACCTCGCCCGCGGCGAACACCGCGCGCCAGTCCGCGGCGGTCTGGTTCCACCCCGCCTCGGCCGACAGCGCGAGGCAACCCGCCAGATCCGCCTCCGACAGCCGCCGCGCCGCCAGCGCCATCAGTAATCGCCCGAGCGCACGTCGAAATGCGTGGCCTTGCCGAGGCTCCCGAGTCCCCGCATCAGCCAGTCGGCCTGCCAGTCGATCAGCCGCTCCAGCGCCACGCGCGGATAGCCGAAGAGATGCGCGGCGCGGGCGCAGTTGGCGATCCAGGCGGTCGGCGCCTCCTCGCCCACGATCTGCGGATCGAGTCCGAAGCGGCGGCCGAACTCCGCCGCGAGCCAGCGCACCGACACGATCTCGGGGCCCGAGACGTTGATCGGCAGCGACGGCACCGCGGCATGCGCGAGCGAGCGCAGCGCCTGCGCGCAGGCGTCGCCCTGCCAGATCACGTTCACATGGCCCATGGTCACATCCACCGGCTGCCGGTCGAGGATTCGGCGGCCGAGGTCGTGCAGCACCCCATAGCGCATGTCGATGGCATAGGAGAGGCGGATGATCGTGCCGGGCGTGCCGTGCACGCGCGAGAAATGCTGGAACATCCGCTCGCGGCCCACGCAGGACATGGCGTATTCGCCCGGGGGCGCCAGCGCGGCATCCTCGCGCGGGCCGCCATGGGCGACGGGTGCGAAGGGATAGACGCAGATGGTCGAGAAGGCGACGATGCGGCTTTGCGCGAAATGCTCGGCCACCAGCGCAGGCACATGGGCGTTCATCGCCCAGGTCAGCTCCTCGGAGCCGGTGGAGCCGAACTTGCGCCCGGCCATGAAGATCACGTTGGGCACCTGCGGCAGGGCGGCCACCTGCGCGCGGTCCAGAAGGTCGGCCGCGATGGTCTCGATCCCGTCGGCCTCCAGCGCCTCGCGCAGCCCCGGCTCGGAAAAGCGCGCCACGCCGATCACGCGGCGGTCGGGCAGCGCGCGCCGGGCCATGCGCGCCAGCGTCGGGCCCATCTTGCCACCGACGCCGACCACCATCACATCGCCGGGCACCGCGGCCAGATCGGCGGCGATGGCCGGATCGGGGTCCGAGAGGATCCGGTCGAGGTGACGCTCGTCGTCGAAAAAGGCAGGAAGGATCGGGGACATCGGAGGCTCCGTCGGTTGCTGCTGCGGCCCGGCTCAGGTCGGATCGCGATAGAGGTCGGGGCGGCGGTCCTGGCGATAGGTCGCGATGGCCTGCCAGCGGTCGAGGTCGGCCGAGCCGCCGAGGTCGAGCTCGGCCACCGCCACCCCCTGCCCCTCGGCCACCGAGGCGAGGATCAGCCCCGAGGGCGCCACCAGGCAGGACTGGCCCAGCGAGTCGAACCCGGCCTCATGCCCGATGCAATCGGCCATGGCCAGCCATGTGCCGTTCTCCAGCGCCCGTGTGGCGGCCAGCGCCCGGATGGTGGGCCCCGACCAGCCCCAGCGATGGCGCTGGAAGTCGTTGGTGATCCAGTTGGTGCTGTTGATCACCAGATCGGCCCCGAGGTCGCAGAGCCGGCCGACGAAGCCGGGAAAGATCAGGTCGTAGCAGACCGACAGGCCGATCCGGCCGAGCGCGGTCTCGACCACCACGGGCCGGTCGCCGGCGGTGTAGAATGCGCGCTCGGAGGCGAAGAGATGCGCCTTGCGATAGGTCGCGAGGCGGCTGCCGTCCGGCCCCCACAGAAGCTGCGCGTCGTGGTAGCGCCCGGCGTCGGCCAGCGCCATGCCCACGGCCAGATGCACCCCCGCCCCGGCGGCGATCTGCGCCAGCGCGGTGGCGGTCGGCCCGTCCTCGGGCTCGGCCAGCTCGGCCAGACGGTCGAGGATGAAATAGCCCGTGGTCGCGGTCTCGGGCAGCACCACAAGTTCGGCCCCGTCGGCGGCCGCCAGCTCAACCAGCGTGCGGATGCGGGCGAGGTTGCGGGCCACATCGCCCGGCGCGGGCGTCATCTGCGCGACGGCGACGCGGGTGGTGGTGGGGGTCATGGGGGCGGTCCTCCTGTCAGGGGGGCGGGAACGACGCCGGCGGCCGCGGCAAGGAGCCCCGCGACGCTGGCCTCTCCGGCGGGGCTTTCGGCGACGACGCGGCCGGCGCGGACGGTGGCGATGCGGCCGGCGACGGCGAGCAGCTCCTCGAACTCCGAGGAGATGACGATCACCGCGACCCCGCGGGCGGCGAGGTCGCGCAGGATGGCGTGGATCTCGGCCTTGGCGGCGACATCGACGCCGCGGGTGGGCTCGTCGCAGATGAGAAGCTGCGGGTCGGTCAGCAGCGCCCGCCCGATCGCCACCTTCTGCTGGTTGCCGCCCGAGAGCGTCGCCACCGGGCGCTCCAGCCCGGCCGAGACCAGCCGCAGGCGGGACAGAACCTCGCCGGCCCGGCGGCGCGCCCGCCCCATCCGCGCCGGCGCCGCCAGCCGGCAGAGCGCCATGAGCGAGGCGGCGGCGTTCTCCAGCACCGGGCGGTTGGCAAAGATCCCCTCGCGCTTGCGGTCCTCGGTCAGATAGACGATGCCCTGCCCGAGCGCCGCGGCCGGGTCGGCGATGCGCAGCGGCCGGCCGTCGCGCTGCACCTCGGCCCGGAGCCAGCGCGGCCCCGCCCCCACCAGCGCCCGCGCCATCGAGCTGCGGCCCGAGCCCACCAGCCCCGCCAGCCCCAGCACCTCGCCGGCCGAGACCTCCAGCGTGCTCGCCCCGCCGCGCTGCTGCCACGCGAGGCGCCAGCGCGGGCCGGCAACGGTTGCGGCCCGCCCGCCGGCCGCGGGCACGGCGACGTCCCCCATCATCCGCGCGACCAGCCAGGGCACCGAGACCGCGGCCGCCGCCTCCACCGCCACCAGCCGGCCGTCGCGCAGCACCGCCACCCGGTCGGCGATTCGCAGCACCTCTTCCAGGTGATGCGAGACATAGAGGACCAGCAGCCCCGCCGCCCGCAGCCCGCGCACGATCGCGAACAGCCGCTCCTGTTCGGACCGCGCCAGCACCGCCGTGGGTTCGTCCAGGATCAGCACCCGGGGGGTGCCGGTCAGGGCGCGGGCCAGTTCCACCTCCTGCTGCGCCGCGACGCCGAGGCTGCCGACCTCGGCCTCCGGGTCGGGCGAGAGGCCGTGGCGGGCAAAGAGCGCGCGGGTGTCGGCCAGCATCGCCGCCCGGTCCACCAGCCCGAAACGGCCCGTGGGCTCGCGCCCCAGCCAGACATTGCGCGCCACCGACAGGAGCGGCACGAGGCTGAACTCCTGGTACACGGTGGCGATGCCGGCCGCCCGCGCCTCGGCCGGCGAGGCGAAGCGCACCGGCCGGCCGTCGATCAGGATCTCGCCGGCGCTGGGGGCCACCGCGCCGGCAAGGATGGTCATCAGCGTCGACTTGCCGGCCCCGTTGGCGCCCACGATGGCCAGCACCTCGCCCGCCCGCCCCTCCAGCGTCACATCCGCCAGCGCCTGCACCCCCGGCCAGCGCCGCGACAGCCCCCGCACCGCCAGCAAGGGCGGTCCGGCAGGCCCGGCGCCACGGTCCGCGGCGCCGCCGGGCAGGGAGAGCACGCCGGGCACGCGGCTCAGTTGGGCAGGAAGGCGTCGGGCAGCGCGGTGGCCCACCAGTCGTCGGGGCGGTCCATCGCCACATGCGCGCCGATCTCGTCCGGCGGGATGAACTCGGACGGGACCTGGATGCCGCGGGTCACCGGCTCGCCGGCGAGGATCCGCATCGCCGCCTGCATCGCCACCTGCCCGGCCCGCGGCGGAAAGGTCACCGCCCCGCCCTGTCCGTGCTGCGCCACCCACTTGAGCCAGCCGTTGTATTCGTCGCCCGGGCTCATCGTCACCTCGTCCAGCCGGCCGGCCTCGTCAAAGGCTTCGGCCACCCCGATGGACATCTGCCCGGCCGGCGAGAACACCCCGTCGATGCGGGGGAACCGCTGCAACAGGTTCTCGGTGATCTGCTTGGCCCGCGCCCGGTTCCAGTCGCCGTATTCGACCGAGGCGAGGTCGATGTCGGGAAACTCCTGCAACACATGTTCCAGCGCGGCGAGCTGGTCCACGGCGGCGGTGGTGCCGGCGATGGGCAGCATGGCGATGATGCGCCCCTGCCCGCCCAGATCCTCCATCAGCCGGCGCGCGACCATCTCGCCCAGCTCCCACTGGCTGATGTAGGCCGAGGTGATGGTGCCCGGGTGGTCGTTGAACCCGCCGCCGGCCTGCACCGTGGCCACGCCCCGCTCGACCACGCGCGAGAGCGTGTCCTCGATGGCGCGGTCGTCCACCGGCCAGTAGATCAGCAGGTCGATCTCGCGCTGCATCAGATCCTCGATGTCGGCGATCTGCTTGGCGGGGTTGAAGGCCGCGTCGGTGACGATGATCTCCGAGATCGGGTGCAGCGAGGCCTCCCAGCGGATGTGCTGGAGCGCGAACACCACCCAGGAGTTCGAGAGATACCCCGCCGACACCCCGATCCGATAGGGCGGGTCGCGGCGAAAGGCGCTGGTGTCCACCGGCTCGGCGGCGGCGGCGCGCTGGGCCTCGAGCGTTTCCTGGGCGGCCGGGGCGCTGGCGGCGACGCACAGCGCCGCAACCCCGAGGGCCGCGAGGGTCTGTCTGACTGCGAGCATGGGTCCTCTCCTGTTGCGTCCGGGATCGAGGTCAGGCGCCCGCCCGGCCCAGCCGGCCGTAAAGCGCCGAGGCGAGCACGATGATCGCCCCCATCAGGATCAGCTGGACGTGAAAGCTGAGCCCCGAGATGTTCACCAGGTTGAAGGCGATGACGAGGACGAGGACACCGGCCACCGTGCCCGGAATGCCGCCGCGCCCACCGTCGAAGGTGGTGCCCCCCAGCACCACCGCCGCCAGCACCTGAAACTCCATGCCCTGCCCCGAGAGCGAGCCCGACACCCCCGAGCGCGCGAGCAGCGCCACCCCGGCCAGCGCTCCGAACAGCCCCGACAGCGCATAGGCCGCGATGGTGACGCGCCGCACCGGCAGCCCGGCCAGGGTGGCCGCCCGCGGGTTGGCCCCGATCAGAAAGAGCTGCCGGCCGAACACGCTCCAGCGCTGCACCGCATAGCCCAGCGCGGCAAGCCCGAGGAAGCCCAGCGCCAGCACCGGCATCCAGCCCCCCAGCCGCAGGTTCAGCGCCTCGCGGAACCCGGGCGAGACGATGCCCCGCGCGGTGCCCCCCGAATAGATCTGCGCCAGCCCCACCACGGCGATGCCGGTGCCCAGCGTCAGGATGAAGGGCGAGACGCGGGTCACCGCGATCAGCACGCCATTGACCAGCCCCACCCCCAGCCCCACCGCGCAGGCCAGCGCGACGGCCGGCCACAGCGCCTCGGGCTGGCCGTTCATGGCCACCGCGCAGACCACCGCCGTCAGCGAGATCACGGCCCCGACCGACAGGTCCACCCCACCGAGGATCATCACACAGGTCACGCCGATGGCGGCGATGCCCAGCGGCGCGGCCTGCCGCAGCACGTTGCCCAGATAGCGCGGGTCCAGAAAGGCGTCCGACACCATGACCGCGGCCAGGAAGATCGCCAGCAGCATGACCATCGCCGTGTGGCGCGCCAGCACGCCCGCCAGCGTCTCGGCCAGCGGCGGCACGCTCATGCCTGCCCCCCGCGCCGGGCCTGTGCCAGGATCACCGCGGCCACCACCACCGCGCCCTTCACGAAGGTCTGCACGAAGGACGACACCCCCATCAGGTTCAGCACGTTCGAGAGCATCGCCAGCGCCAGCACCCCTCCCAGCGTGCCGATCACGCTCGCCCGCCCGCCCGCAAGCAGCGCACCCCCCAGCACCACCGCGACGATCGAATCGAGCTCCAGCCCCGCCCCGGCCAGCGGAAAGCCCGTGCCCAGCCGCCCGGCCAGCACCAGCCCCCCCGCCGCCGCACAGAACCCCGCCAGCGCAAGGGCCGCCAGCCGCACCCGCTCCACGTTCACGCCGGCCCGCCGCGCCGCCTCCGGCTGCCCCCCCGCCGCCAGCAGATGATGCCCGAACCGCGCCCGCGTCAGCAGCACATGCAGCGCCGCCGCAACCGCCAGCAGCAGGATCAGCGAATGGGGCACCCCCATCACCGAGCCGTTCGCCAGCGCCGACAGCTGCGGCGAGGGCCGGCCCACGCTGCGGTCGGTAAAGGTGAAGATCGCGCCCTGCAGCACCGACAGCATGCCGAAGGTCAGGATCAGCGGATTGAGCCGCAAGAGGTTCAGCAGGAGGCCGTTCACCGTCCCGATGCCCGCGCCCAGCGCCAGCATCGCCGCCGACACCCAGACCATCGCGCCGGGATCGCCCTGCATCAGCGCACAGGCGAGCACCACCACCAGCCCCGCGATCACCCCCACGCTCAGGTCGATCAGCCCCGCGGCGATGACAAAGGTCTGGCCCAGCGCGATCAGCCCCAGAACCGCCGACTGCCGCGCGAGGTTGGCCAGGTTCTCGGGGCTGCGAAAGGCCGGCAGCAGCAGCGCCGCCACCACCGCCGCCAGCAGCACCAGCGCCCAGATCGCCGCCGCGCCCGACACCGCCGGCAGCGGCCGGCGCAGCCGCCCGGCCGGGCTCAGAGCCACGCGCACACCGTGTCCGCCTCCGCCACCCAGCCGAACTTCATGGCAAAGTTGCGCAGGCTGGCCGCGTGCAGCCCGTCGTCGAAGGACGACACCGCATCCGACACCAGCGTGGTGCGCAGCCCGTGGTGGAACGCCTCGCGCCCGGTCTCCTCGACGCAGATCTGGGTGACGGTCCCGCAGACCACCACCGAGCGCACCCCCAGCCCGTCCAGCAACGCCTTCAGCCCGGTGCCGTGAAAGGCGCCATAGCCGTGCTTGTCGACGATGTGCTCCCCCGGCGCCGGCGCCAGCTCGTCGATGACCGCGATCGCCTCGCGCGGGCCCTCGATGTCGCCATAGCGCCGCATGTGACCCCGCCAGCAGCAGCGGTCGGCATCGGGGCGGCACTGGGGCGACCACAGCCACATCAGGCCGGGTGTCTGGTCGGTGACGAAACGGGTGTGGATCACCGGGAGCCCGCGGGCGCGGAACGCCTTGGCCAGCCGCCGGATCGCGGGGATCGTGGCGCGGGCGTCCGGCACCTCCAGCGGCGCACCGACGCGGACGAAATCGTTCTGCATGTCGACGATGAGCAGCGCCGGCCGCACCACCCGGTCGGGACCCGGGACATCCTCGGCATGGCGGAGATGATCGAGAGCCGTCGCCGTCTCCATGTCCCCTCCCGTCGTCCCCTCCCGTCCGGCCCGCACCCCGGCCCGCCGGCCGCGGTAACGCTTGCACCCGCGAGCATGCTGCGATTAATGTCGCCCGTCAAATCTTTCCAACCGGCTGGTTGAACATGGCCACGCGCAAGCGATCCGGTGCCGGCCCTGCCCTCGCGGTCCGGGACGGCGCCGACCCGGGCGAGGAGGGGCGCGAACCGACGCGCCAGGTGCTCCTGGCCGCCGCCCGCGCCGCCTTTGCCGAACGCGGCTTCGACGGGGCGCGGGTCGACGACATCGCCCGCAGGGCCGGGCTCAACAAGCAGCTCGTCTATCACTACTTCGGCAGCAAGGACGCCCTCTACACCGCCGTGCTGGAGGATGTGTATTCGGAAATCCGAAAATGCGAACAGGCGCTTGCGCTCGACAGCCTGCCGGCCGAGGAGGCCATGCGCCAGCTCGTCGCCTTCTCCTTCGACTATCTGCGCCAGCACCCCGAATTCGTCGCGCTGATCATGAACGAGAACATGCAGGGCGGCCGGCATCTGGCGGCCGAGGGGGCGCTCGCGGACCTCAATCGCCCGATCCTGGACCTGATGCGCAAGACGCTCGCGCGCGGCACCGCGCAGGGCGTGTTCCGCGAGGGGCTCGACCCGCTGCACCTCTATCTCTCGGTGGCGGGGATGAGCTTTTTCCATTTCTCCAACAGCCACACCCTCAGCCACATCTTCGACCGCGACTTCGCCAGCCCGGCAGCCTGCGACGAACGCCGCGGCCACATCCTCGACTTCACCCTGAACGCGATCCGGGCCCGGTGAGGGCCGCGCGCGAGGCTTGACAGCGCCGCCGCCCCGCCGCAGCCTCAACCGGATGGTTGATCCGGCCGGTCAGAGGGGCACGCCATGCAATTCACCGACATCCCCGGGCCGGTCCTCGCGCGGTTCCGCGACGGCACCGTGATCCCGGCGCACCCGCTGGCGCTGGACGCCGGGCGAAACCTCTCGCCGCACAGGCAGCGCGCGCTCACCCGCTACTATCTCGACGCCGGGGCGGGCGGGCTGGCCGTCGGGGTGCACACCACGCAGTTCGCCATCCGCGAGGTCGGGCTGTTCGAGCCGGTGCTCGCCCTCGCCGCGCGCACGGCGGCCGAGTGGACCGAGGCGCCGGTGATGCTGGTAGCCGGGGCGGTGGGGCCGACCGCGCAGACGGTGGCCGAGGCGCAGCTGGCGCGGTCGCTCGGCTATCACGCCGTCCTCCTCAGCCTCGCCGCCCTGCGCAGCGCCAGCGAGGACGACCTCGTCGCCCATTGCCGGCGCGTGGCGCAGGAGATGCCGCTGATCGGCTTCTACCTCCAGCCGGCGGTGGGCGGCCGGCCGCTGTCGGCCGCCTTCTGGGAACGGTTCGCCGGCATCGACAACGTCATCGGCATCAAGGTGGCGCCGTTCAACCGCTACGCCACGCTGGATGTGGTGCACGGCGTCGCCCGGGCCGGGGCGCTGGACCGGATCAGCCTCTATACCGGCAACGACGACCACATCGTGCTCGACCTCGTCCTGCCCTTCCGCACCGAACAGGGCACCGCCCGCTTTGCCGGCGGGCTGCTCGGACACTGGAGCTTCTGGACCCGCCGCGCGGTCGAGATCCTTGAGCGCTGCAAGGCCGCCCGGCAGGTCGACGCCGTCCCGACCGGGCTTCTGGCCCTCGACAGCGCCGTGACCTTCAGCAACGCCGCGATGTTCGATGCCGCCAACGGCTTTCACGGGGTGATCGCGGGCTGCCACGAGATCCTGCGGCGCCAGGGGCTGCTGGAGGGCCGCTGGTGCCTCGACCCGGCCGAGGACCTCGGCCCCGGACAGGCGGAGGCGATCGAGCGGGTCTGCCGGCTGTTTCCCGACCTCGCCGACGACGCCTTCGTGGCCGCCAATCTGGACCGCTGGCTGGAGGCCTGACGCCCGCCACCGGCCCCGCCCCCTTCATCTTTCCTCAAATATCCTCGGGGGGAGTTGCCCGCAGGGCAACGGGGGGCAGACGGCCCCCCTGCGACGCCCGCACCAGGCGCTGCGCTCCCCCGCGCTCAGTCCCGCAGCAACTCGTTGATCGAGGTCTTGGCCCGGGTCTTCGCGTCCACCCGCTTCACGATCACCGCGCAGTAGAGGTTGACCCCCCCGGTCGAGGGCATCGAGCCCGCCACCACCACCGAGCCCGCCGGCACCTCGCCATAGGTCACCGCGCCCGTGGCCCGGTCGACGATCTTCGTCGACTGCCCGAGGAACACGCCCATGCCCAGCACCGAGCCCTCGCGCACGATCACGCCCTCCACCACCTCCGAGCGGGCGCCGATGAAGCAGTCGTCCTCGATGATGGTGGGGCCCGCCTGCATCGGTTCCAGCACGCCGCCGATGCCCACCCCGCCCGAGAGGTGCACGTTGCGCCCGATCTGTGCACAGGAGCCCACGGTGGCCCAGGTGTCGACCATGGTGCCCTCGCCGACATGGGCGCCCAGGTTCACGAAGCACGGCATCAGCACCGCGCCGGGCGCGACATGGGCCGAATGCCGCACCACGCAGTTGGGCACCGCGCGAAAGCCTGCGGCGCGCCACTCCTCGGGGCCCCAGCCCTTGAACTTCGAATCGACCTTGTCCCACCAGCCGCCGCCCTGCGGCCCGCCCGCATGCGGCTCCATGTCCTTGAGCCGAAAGCCCAGCAGCACCGCCTTCTTCGCCCACTGGTTCACATGCCAGTCGCCGCCGCGCTTCTCGGCCACCCGCAGCCGGCCGGCATCGAGCGCCGCGAGCGTCGCCTCCACCGCGTCGCGGGCGGGGCCGGTGGTGGCGGGGCTGATGGCGGCGCGGTCCTCCCAGGCGGCCTCGATGGCGACCTCAAGTGCTGCGTAATCGGCGGGTGCGGTCATGGCGGGCTCCTCGTGCGGGGGAAACGGGGGCGGCGTTCATCTGGTGTTGTCGGGGGCGAGGCTATAGACCCCGCAGACGGGGCGCGCAATCAGGGGGCGCGCAGTGGAATGCCGGGCAGTCGGCGCAGAGAGGGGTGAGGCATGGACGACACGGCAAGGCGCGGCGGCCGGGGCCACCCGTTTCGCGACTCGCCCGAGGATGTGGAGGTCACGCGCCACATTCCCGACACCCCGCAGACCCGCGCCCCGGCCTATCGGCTGGCCTTTGCCGACGACGACTTCCTCATGCGGCGCGAGCTGCGGCCGGTGCGGCTGCAACTGGAGCTGCTGAAACCCGAGCTCGAGCTCGACGCCCATGGCATCCGCTCGACCGTGGTGCTGTTCGGCGGCTCGCGCATCCCCGCGCCCGAGGCGGCGGCCGGGGCGCGCACGCCCATGCTCGCCGACCTCGCGCGCTATTACGACGAGGCCCGCGTCTTTGCCCGCATGATCACGGAAAAGAGCGTCGCGGCGGGGGGGACGGAGAATGTCATCGTCACCGGCGGCGGCCCCGGGGTGATGGAGGCCGGCAACCTCGGCGCGAAGGAAGCCGGCGGGCGCTCGGTCGGCCTCAACATCGTGCTGCCGCACGAACAGGCGCCGAACGCGCATGTGACGCCGGAGCTCTGCTTCAACTTCCACTATTTCGCCATCCGCAAGATGCATTTCCTGATGCGGGCCGAGGCGATCGTGGTGTTTCCCGGCGGCTTCGGCACGCTGGACGAGCTTTTCGAATCGCTGACGCTGATCCAGACCGGCCGGATGAAGCGGGTGCCGGTTCTGCTCTTCGGCGAGGACTACTGGCGCACGGTGGTCAACTGGGACGCGCTGGCGGCCTCGGGCACCATCGAGGCCGAGGATCTGGAGCTCTTCCGCTTCGTCGGCACCGCGGCCGAGGCGGTCGCCGCCATCGAGGCCTGGGACCGGCGCCGAGCCCCCGCAGACTAGCGCAGGAGCCCGATCGCGAGCCAGGGAAACAGCGCCACGCACAGCAGCCCCAGCAGCTGGATCGCCACGAAGGGCGCCACACCGCGATAGAGCTCGGCCAGCCGCAGCTCGGGCGGCGCGCTGCCCTTGAGGAAGAACAGCGCAAAGCCGAAGGGCGGCGTCAGGAACGAGGTCTGGAGGTTCACCGCCACCAGGATCGCGAACCACAGCATCACCAGCGCGCGCTGTTCGGCAAAGGGCAGCCCCTCGATGCCCAGCACCGGCGCGAAGGCCGCCGCCATCCCGGCGATCACCGGCGCGAAGACCGGCACGATGATCAGCGTGATCTCCAGCCAGTCGAAGAAGAAGCCCAGCACGAAGATCACCAGCATCAGGAGCGCGAGCAACCCCCAGGGCCCCAGCCCCATCCAGCGGATGAAGTCGTGGATCAGGTCCTCGCCATAGAGTGCGCGGAAGACATAGGCAAAGGCGGTGGCGCCGGCGAAGATGAGAAAGATCATCCCCACCGTCAGCGCCGTGCGCATGCACACCCAGTCCAGCGTCGCAAGGCTGAGCCGCCCGTTCGCCCAGGCCAGCAGCGTCGCGCCGAAGGCGCCGACGCCCGCGGCCTCGGTCGGCGTCGCCCAGCCGGCAAAGATCGAGCCCAGCACCAGCACGATCAGGAACACCGGCGGCACGAACCCCTTGACCACCAGCATCAGCACATTGCCGAGCCCGATCTCGTCGTCCGTGCGCCGGATCGGCGGGGCCATGGCGGGCCGCAGCGCCCCGGTGGCGAGGATGTAGAGGCAATAGAGCGCCGACAGCATCAGCCCCGGCAGGATCGCCGCGAGGAACAGGTTGCCGACCGAGATGACCAGGATGTCGGCCATGATCACCAGCATGATCGACGGCGGGATCAGGATGCCCAGCGTGGCGCTGGCGGCGACCGTGCCGCTGGCGAGCCCGCGGTCATAGCCCTGCGCCATCATCGTGGGCAGCGCCATCATCGTCAGCATCACCACCGAGGCGCCGATGATGCCCGTGGTGGCCGCCATGATCGTGCCCAGCAGCGTGACCGCCAGCGCCAGCCCCCCCGGCGCCCGGCGCAACAGGATCTGGAGGATGCGCAACAGGTTCGCCGCCACCTCGGAGCGTTCCAGCATGATCCCCATGAAGACGAAGCAGGGCACCGCGACGAGGATCTGGTTCGCCGCCGCCGTCTGCCACAGCCGCTCGACGAAGAGGTAGAGCTCGACCGTCGCCATCAGCCCCAGCGCGATGCCGCCCAGCGCAAAGGCCAGCGCCACCCCCGCCAGCACCAGCGCCACCGGAAAGCCGGTGAACAGCAACAGTGCCAGCGCCAGGAACATGTAGCCGCCCAGATAGTCGTAGAGGTGATCGTGGAGCCAGACGGGCATCAGCGTGCCCCCGCCGGCTCGGCCGTCCCGAGCATCCCCAGCCGCGCCTCGGCGGCCCGCGCCACCTCACCCCGCCCGAACAGGAAGACCACGAGCCGGAGCACCGTGGCCATCAGCGCCGCCCCCAGCAGCGCCATGCCGATCAGCACGAAGGACTTGATGATCCAGCGGTTCGGCAGCCCCGTCATCGCCGGCGAACCCTCGCCCTGGAGATAGGACCGGCGCACGAAGTCCCAGCCGAACCACAGCATCACCGCGCAATACGGCAGCGCCAGAACCATCAGCCCCGACAGCTCCACCCAGGCCCGGGTGCGCGCGCTCCGCCCCTCGCGCCACATGTCGACGCGGACATGGCCGTTGCGCAGATAGGTGACCCCGAAGGCGAGCAGGAAGACCACCGCATGCAGGTGCCACTCCAGCTCCTGCAACCGGGTCGAGGAGATCCAGCCATAGAGCCCGGCCTCGCGCATCCAGAGCTGCACGCCGGGGAACTTGCGCGTGCCCACGTCCCAGACGATCACCAGAATGAGGGGCACCAGCGTCCAGGCGCCCAGCCGCGCGGCCAGCGCGCAGAGGCGTTCGAGGATGTCGGACAGGGTCAGGAGCCTGCGCATGGGCGGCCTTCGGGGCGGAGGGGCGGACGGGTGCCGCCCCTCCCCCGCGCCTCAGCGCAGATAGGCGCGTTCGCCCCAGATGGCATAGTCCTCGCGGAAGGTCGTCAGGCTCTCCCAGACGCGGGCCGAATCGGGGTTGGCGGCGATCTCCTCGGCGATGACCTCCTCCCAGGCGGCGCGGAAGGCCTCGATCATCTCGTCGGGGAAGGTCATGATCGAGACGCCGTCGGCCTCGTTCTGCTGCATGATCGCGTGCTGCCCGGCCTCGCCGGCGGCGAGCTGCTCGACCGTGGCCTGGTCGCAGGCCATCTCCAGCAGCGCCCGCTGCGCGTCGCTCAGCCCGTTCCAGGCGTCGAGGTTGATCAGCAGCTCCTGCACGGTCGAGGGCTGGTGCCAGCCGGGGAAGTAGTTGAACTTGGCGATCTGGTAGAAGCCGAGGCCGCGGTCGATCGCGGGGATCGACTGTTCGGCGGCGTCGATGGTGCCCAGCTCCAGCGCCTGGAAGACCTCGCCGGGGGCGAGGATCTGGGTCGAGACGCCGAACTTCTCCATCACCTTGGCGCCGAGGCCGAGAAAGCGCATGCGCAGCCCGGCCAGATCCTCGACCGAGCGGATCTCGGTCTTGAACCAGCCGGCACTCTCGGGCGGGAGGATGCCGCAGGGGATCATGTAGATGTTGTCGCGGGCGTAGAACTCGCGCGCCAGCTCCAGCCCGCCGCCGTGGTGCAGCCAGGCCAGCATCTCGCCCGCATCCGGCCCGAAGGGCACCGCGGCGAAGAAGTTGTAGGCCGAGTTCTTGCCGGCGTTGAACCCGGGCGAGCCGTAGGCGGCGTTGATCGAGCCCTGCGAGACGGCGTCGTAATAGGCCGCGCCGGGCACCAGCGCGCCGGGCTCGAAGACGCGGATGTCGAAGGCGCCGCCGGTGATCAGCCCGACCTGCTCGCCGATCCGATAGGCGGTCTCGCCGGCCACGGGCAGGGCGCGGGCATAGGTGGAATGCATCCGCCAGCGGGTACGGTCCTGCGCCTCCAGCATCGGCGCCGCGGCGATGGTGACGACCGTGGCCACGGCGGCCCCGATCAGCGACAGACGGACAAGCGACATGGTCTCCTCCCTTTCAACGATGCGCCCGGTGCGGGGACTGCGGCTCAGCCGAAATCCCGTTCGAAGTCCTGATAGCGGCCGAGGCCGACGATGCCGGTGAACTCGGCATAGTCGATCATGCCCGAGGGGTCGGGGGCGCCGCCCTCGGCCAGCGCCTGCAACGCCGCGGCCATCGCCTGCGTGGCCGCAAAGAGCGTCGTCACCGCATGCAGGAGCACCGCAAAGCCCATGTCCGCCGCCTCGGCCGCGGTGATGCGCGCGGCGTCGGTGCCGTCCACGAGGCTCAGCACCCCCGGCGCCTCGAGCCCGCGCGCGATCGCCTCGACCTGGGCGCGGGTCTTCACCCCGTCGACGAGCACGAGGTCGACCCCGGCATCGGCATAGGCGCGCGCGCGCTCCAGCGCCGCCTCCAGCCCCTCGACCCCCAGCGCATCGGTCCGCCCGATGACCACCAGCCCCGTCCCGCCCCGCGCCGCCATCGCCCCGCGCAGCCGGCGCGCATGCTGCTCCCGCGGGATCAGCTTCGCCCCGGCCATCTGCCCGCAACGCTTGGGCATCGCCTGATCCTCGAGATGGATCGCCGCGACCCCCGCCTGGGCCAGTTCCTCGACCGTGCGCAACAGGTTGGCCGGCCCGCCATAGCCGGTGTCGGCATCCGCGATCACCGGCAGGGCGGTGGCGCGCACCATGCTGCGGGCGTGATCGGCCATCTCGGTCTGGGACAGGAGGCCGATGTCGGGGGCCCCGAGCCGCGTCGCCGTGGCGCCGAAGCCGGTCATGTAGACCGCCGGAAAGCCCGCGCGCTCCACCAGCCGCGCGGTCAGCGCGTCGCTGGCCCCGGGCGCCCGCACGAGCGCCCCCTCCCCCAGCAACCTGCGCAGCGCAACCGCCCCACCGCTCGCCATCGACCGCCTTCCTCGCGCATCCGTTGCCGGGATTTTCGGCACTTTGAAAACATGCCTAACGGCCTTCTCGATCCTGTGCAACGGCCTGCGTCCGGGGCAGCGGCGCCATGGCAGGACGGCCGCGACCCGCCGCCGGGCGCCTGTGGCGGGGCGGTCACGGCGGCGGCGAACCCCTCGCCCGTTGATCCACGTCAACGCGCCCGCGGGCGAAGTGTGAAAGCCTGCCTTCACCCCGTCGCAGGAGGCAACAATGGCCATCTCGGGACTTCCAACGACCAATGGGAACGACATCGTGACGGTCAGCCCGACCGGCTTTCACGAGGCGAACGGCCTTGACGGCATCGACACGCTGATCGTCAATTACGGTTCCCTTCGCAATGACGTCATCACCCGCAACGCAGGCTTCGGCTGGTGGGAGATCACCGACGACTTCTTCAGCCGCATCCGGTACATCAACTTCGAGAACTTCAGCGTCACCACCGGGTCCGGCGACGACTACATCCGGACCTTCGACGGCAACGACTGGGTCCGGACCGGCGCCGGCAACGACACCATCGAGAGCGGCCTCGGCCGCGACACCATCGACGGGGGCGCGGGGCATGACCGCTGGATCGCCGATTACAGCAGCCTGAACACCGACGTGTCGCTGCGCCTGCATGGCTCGAACTGGGTCACGATCGGCGCGACCGGGACGCAGTTGCGCAGCATCGAAGCGGTCGATCTGCGCACCGGCGTGGGCGACGACATGCTCGACGTCCGGGCGGTGACCGGCAACCACACCTTCGTGGCCGGGGCGGGCAACGACACCTTCATGGTCCGCAGCGGCCACTCGCGCTTCGATGCCGGGCTCGGCACCGACTTTCTGGTCGCGGATTTCTCGGGCGCCACCACGCCCGTCTCGCAGGTCAACCAGGGCTTCGGCTGGTTCCGGCTGGGCGATCAGGCCGGGACGCGCAGCGTCACCTGGAGCAGTGTCGAACGCTTCGACATCACCGGCGGCAGCGGCGACGACACGTTGGTCGGCGGCGCCCTGAACGACCGCCTGGTGGGCGGGGCCGGCAACGACCTGCTCATCGGCGGCAGCGGCAACGACACCATCCTCGGCGGGCGGGGCACCGACACCTGGCAGGGCGACTACTCCGAGACCAACACCTCGGTGCGGGTCAACCTGAACAACCAGTCCAGCAACGTCTCGACGATCTCGAGCATCGAGGCGGTCCGCCTGAAGACCGGCGTCGGCAATGACCGCATCATCGCCAACCGGGGCTTCTTCGACGACGTGATCGAGACCGGCGCGGGCAACGACCTCATCAGCACCGGCCGCGGGCGCGACCGTGTCGACGGCGGACCCGGCACCGACACGCTGATCATGGACTGGAGCGGCGTGTCCACGACGACCGCGGGCATCAAGCACTCGAATCAGGGCTTCGGCTGGTACCGGTTCGAGAGCCCCGAGGGTGACCGCCTCGACTATGCCAACATCCAGAACCTGCACCTCGTCGGCGGGGCCGGCAACGACCATCTGGTGGGCTTTGCCGGCGACGACACGCTGATCGGCAATGGCGGGAACGACACGCTCGACAGTGCGACAGGCCGTGCCACCATCGACGGCGGCGAGGGCGACGACCTCTGGATCGCCAACCTGCGCGACTTCAACGCCAACATGCGCTTCGACGCCGCGGACAGCCAGAGCAACGCGCAGATGACCCGCCAGGGCTTCTCGATCCGCAACATCGAGCAGCTCGACGTCAGCTTCGGCGGGGGCAACAACTTCATCTCGACGGCCGGCTATGCGCTGTCGGACCGGATCAATGCCGGCGCGGGGAACGACACCGTGAACCCGGGCCTCGGCCATGACCGGATCGACGGCGAGGCGGGGCGCAACCTGCTGATCCTCGACTACAGCTCGCTGAGCGGGAACATCGCGCGCACGAACGAGGGGTTCGGCTGGTTCAAGTATGCCCCGAACGACGGCTCCCACTCGGCCACCTACGCCAACTTCCAGCGCTTCAACATCAGCGGCGGGAGCGGCAACGACCATCTCATCGGCGGCGCGTTCAACGACACGCTCTCGGGCGGTCGCGGCGACGATACCCTCGACGGCGGGACCGGTGGCAGCGACGTCATCCGCGGCGGTGCGGGCAACGACACCTGGATCATGAACCTCTCGTCCGCGACCAGGGGGCTGACGCTGGTGCTGGACGACTCGGGCAGCGGCCGGCTGGTCGGCAACGGCACGCGGCTGTTCAGCATCGAGAACGTGCAGCTCACGACAGGCGCCGGCAACGACGTGATCGACGTCTCGGCGGTCATGGGCAACCACATCATCTCCACCGGGGAGGGGCGGGACCTGATCAACCTCGGCCGCGGCATGCAGAACCGGGTCGACGGCGGCGGCGGCGAGGACACGCTGGTGTTCGACGCCTCGCTGGCCGATGCGGGCGTGCGCACCACCAACATCGGCTTCGGCTGGTGGAAGGTCGCGACCGGCAACGACAGCTACAAGACCGAGTATGCCAACATCGAGCGCCTCGACATCACCGGGTCGGCCTACAACGACCGGTTGAACGGCGGGGCCGGCAACGATGTGCTGCGCGGCGGCGCCGGCAACGACATCCTCAACGGCGGGCCGGGCAACGACACGCTGTTCGGCGGGGACGGGCAGGACCAGTTCCTGTTCACCGACCCGCGCAACGCCGGTCGGGACCTGATCGCGGATGCCGAGTCGGGCGACTTCCTGCGCCTCGTCAACGTGAACCTGATCGGCGAGGTCGGCAACGGCAACGGCAGCACGCTCACCACCGGGCAGGTCGAGCGCAGTTTCGCCAACGGGGTGACGACGCTCTATGTCGGGCTCGACGGGACGCCGGGGTATGACTTCGCGGTCGACCTCAGCGGGAACTTCCGCGCCTCGGCCTTTGCGCTCGACGGCAACGACATCCTGATCCTCTGATCTCGGGCTGTGGCGAAGGGCACCGGCCCCGGGCACCCCCCGGGGCCGGTTCTTGCGGTCCTCCCTTCAGGGCCGCGGTCTCGCCCCCGCAGCGGCCCGCGGCTGCCTGTCCGGGCGACAGGGCGGCGCGGGAAGGCGGTGCGATCGCCTCTCGCCCCTTGCCGCGGGGGGGGCTGCGCGCATAATCCCGTCCCGAACGCCCAGCCACAGGGAGACACCCCATGCACAGCCCCCTGCCGCAGCTCGCGACCGCGCTTGCCCTCGCGGCCGCCCTCGGCGCCGCGCCCGCGCTCGCGGCCGAACGCACCCCGGACGACCCGCGCCTCGTCACCCCCGGGCAGCTGACCGTCGGCACCGGCGATCCGGTCTTTCCGCCCTGGATGCTGAACAACGACCCCGCCGGCGGCGAGGGCTTCGAGAACGGGCTGGTCTATGCGCTCGCGGCCGAGATGGGCTTTGCGCCGGAACAGGTGGTCTGGGTCGGACTGACCTTCGAGCAGACCATCGCGCCGGGGGCCAAGCCCTTCGACTTCGCCATCCAGCAGATCTCGGTGACCGAGGCGCGGGCGCAGGTGGTCAGCTTCAGCCAGGTCTATTTCCAGCCCGACAAGGCGGTGATCGCGCTGCCAGGCAGCCCCGTGGTGGGCGCCACCAGCTTTGCCGAGCTGCAGGGCGCACGCTGGGGGGCGGTGATCGGGACGACCGACCTCGCCTATCTGGAGACCATCCTCGGGATCGACGACGCCGCCGTCTACGACGACCAGATCGGCGTCTTCCAGGCGATGCAGGCGGGCCAGATCGACGCCACGCTGGCGGCGCTGCCGACCGCGCTCTTCGCCACGGCGGTGCAGATCCCCGAGGCGGGCATCGTCGCCATCCTGCCCCCCGACGCGAACGACCGCGGCCACGGGCTGCTCTTCGAGTTCGGCAACCCGCTGGTGGAATGGGTGGACGAGGCGCTGTCGGCGGTCATTGCCGCCGGTGTCGTCGAGGAGCTGAAGGCGCGCTATCTGGTGGCCGACCCCGACCTCCCGGTCATCACCGAATGACCGGCCGATGACGGGTGCGCGATGACCCCGGGCGGCGAGGCCGGCCTCTCCGCCGATCCGCCCCGCCGCCCTGCCCCGCCGCGCCGCCGGCGGGGCGAGTGGCGCGCGGCCGTGGTGCCGACGCTGATCTCGCTCGTCAGCATCGCCCTCGTCTTCGGGGCGCTCGGCTGGTGGATCACCTCGTCACCGCAATGGGGGCGGGTGCAGGCGCAGTTCTTCAGCCTCGACGCGATGCAGGCGGCGTTTCCGCGCGTGCTGCAGGGGTTCTGGGTGAGCATGCGGGTCTGGCTGATCTCGCTGGCCTGCATCGCGGTCTGGGCGCTGGTGCTGGCGGTGGTGCGCTCGCTGAGGGCGCCGTGGTTCGCGCCCTTCCGGCTGATGGTGGTGGTCTACATCGACATCTTCCGCGGGATTCCGGCGCTCCTGCTGGTGCTGCTGTTTGGCTTCGGCATTCCGGCCCTGAGCCTGCCCGGACTGCCCAACTCGGCACTGTTCTGGGGTACGGTGGCGATGGTGCTGAGCTATTCGGCCTATGTCGCCGAGATCTATCGCTCGGGGATCGAGTCGGTCCACGAGGGGCAGTGGGCGGCGGCCAAGTCGCTGGGGCTGACCGAGGGGCAGACGCTGCTCCATGCCGTGCTGCCGCAGGCCCTGCGCAACGTGCTGCCGGCCTTGATGAACATCGTGGTGGCCTTGCAGAAGGACGTGGCGCTGCTGTCGGTGCTGGGGGTGCGGGACGCGGTGCGCGAGGCGCAGATCTACACCGCCACCACCTTCAACTATTCCTCGCTGGTGGTGGCGGCGGGGCTGTTCCTGCTGGCCACGATCCCGATGGCGCGGCTGGCCGATCATGTCACCCGCCGGGACCGCGAGCGGCGGTTGCAGAGGGCGGCATGAGGGGGCGCCGGGCAGCGGCCCCGGGACGCCCCGGCGACGTGGCTCCCACCCACCCACCCCGCCACGCCGCCGGGGCGTCCCGGGGCCGAGCATGACCCCTCGGATCGCCATCGAGGACGTCACCAAGTATTTCGGCGAGACGCTGGTGCTGGACGGCATCGACCTCGCGGTCGCGCCGCATGAGGTGGTCTGCCTGATCGGCGCCTCGGGGTCGGGCAAGTCGACCCTCCTGCGCTGCGTCAACCGGCTGACCGACTTCGACCATGGCAGCATCCGGCTCGACGGGGTGACGGTGGACGACCCGTCGCTCGGCCGGACCGGGCTGCAGCGGCGGGTGGGGATCGTGTTCCAGTCCTACAACCTTTTCCCCACCATGACGGTGCTGGACAACATCACGCTGGCCCCGCGCAGGGTCCACCGACGCCCCCGCGCCGAGGCCGAGGCCACCGCCCGCGCCCTGCTCGCCCGCTTCGGCATGGAGCGTCACGCCGCGAGCTATCCCGAGCAGCTCTCGGGCGGGCAGCAGCAGCGCGTCGCGATCGTGCGGGCGCTGGCGACCGACCCCGACGTGCTGCTTCTGGACGAGGTGACGGCCGCGCTCGACCCCGAGCTGGTGGGCGAGGTGCTGGCCATCGTGCGCGACCTGAAGGACCGCGGGCTGACCATGATGATCGTGACGCACGAGATGGGCTTCGCCCGCGAGGTCGCCGACCGGGTCGCCTTTCTGCACGAAGGCCGGATCGTCGAGGCCGCCCCGCCCGCGCGCCTCTTCACCGCGCCCGAGCATCCGCGCACCCGGCAGTTCCTGCAGCGCATCATCGCCGCCGGGCGGATGTGAGGCCGGGGCGGGCGGCGACAGCGTCCGGGGCGGTCAGCCGGGGTCTGCCGCGAGGTGGCGGCGGACGTTCCCGGCCGTCTCGCGGATGTGCTGCTCCATCAGCCGGCAGGCCCCGTCGACGTCGCGGGCGAGGGCGTGCTCCATGATCCGGCGGTGTTCGTTGCCCTTGTCCATGCCGTCGCTGCGGTGCATCTTCGACAGGAAGCGGTAGCGGTCGAGCTGATCGAACAGCACCGCGCGCAGCCGCAGGAGCCAGCGCGAGCGGCAGCATTCCACCAGCCGGCCGTGAAAGTCGCGGTGGCGCGAGACCCATTCGCCGTGGCGCTTCATCCGCTCCTCCCAGGGGAGGGCGTGGATGAGGACGAGGCGGTGCCCGCTGGCGACCACCCGCGCCTCCCAGTCGTCGTCGCCGTGGCGGATGGAATCGGCCAGCGCGCGGGTCTCGAACTCGGCATAGAGGCTGACGACATCGTCGAGGTCCGCCAGCGACACCGGCGCCACGCGATAGCCGCGGCCCACATCCAGCGTGACGAAGCCTTCGGACACCAGATGCGACAGCGCCTCGCGCAGGGTGCCGACGCCGACGCCATAGCGGGCGGTGAGGTCGGCGAACTTCAGCTTGGCCACCGGGGCGAAGGCGTTGGTCACGATGTCATGGCGCAGCCGGGCCAGCAGGTCGGGGCCGGTGACGCCGCCGCCGGGGGCCAGCGGCGCCTCGGCGGGGTCGGGGATGGGCGGCGACGGGTCGGTGTCGGGCATTCTCTGCGGCTCCTCCTGATCGGGACGATCGCCCCTCGCGCGGGTCCGGCGCCGGCATCCGGCGCCCGCGGCGCGCGGACCCTAGCGCGCGACGCCTGTCCCGGATATTCCAAAAAGCAGACATTGTCGAAAATGTCGACCCGAACTCGGGGGGGGAGGATAATGCGTTACATCTCGTTCCGCCATGGCCGGCGCGAGTCGTTCGGGATCGTCCGGGACGGCGGCATCGTGGACCTCGGGCAACGCCTCGGGGCGCCGGGCGATCTGCGCGGCTACATCGCCGCGGGTTTTCCCGGCGCCGACGCGCTGGCCCGCGAGGCGCCCGACCTGGCGCTGGAGGAGGTCGCGTTCCTGCCCGTGATCCCGCGGCCGGACATGATCATCATGGCCGCGCTGAACTATGCCGAGCCCGGCAGCGACGCCCCGCGCCCCGGGTATCCGGTGCTGTTCCTGCGCCTGCCCTCGTCGCAGATCGGGCACGGGGCGCCGCTGATCCGGCCGGCGGTGTCGGAGCGGCTGGATTTCGAGGGCGAGATGGCGGTGATCGTCGGCCGCCCCGGGCGCCACATCCCGCAGGCGCAGGCGATGGAGCATGTCGCGGGCTTCGCCTGCTACAACGACGGCAGCGTGCGCGACTGGCAGAAGCACAGCCACCAGTTCACGCCGGGCAAGAACTTTTGCGGCACCGGCGCCTTCGGGCCGTGGATGGTGACGCGCGAGGCGGTGCCGGATCCCGCCGCGCTGGAGCTCGTCACCCGGGTCAACGGGCAGGAGATGCAGCGCACCAACACCGGGCGGATGATCTTCGATATCCCCTGGCTGATCGCCTATGTCTCGACCTTTGCGCCGCTGGTACCGGGGGACGTGATCGTCACCGGCACCTGCACGGGCTTCGGCACCACCCGCAAGCCGCCCGTGTTCCTGCACCCCGGAGACGTGGTCGAGGTCGAGATCGAGGGGCTCGGCACCCTGCGCAACCCGGTGGTGGCCGAGGCCGCGCCGGGCTGAGGGCCGGATATTCGAAGATCGTGAGAGCTTCGAAACAAACTTGCACGCCCGCGCGCCAGCGACTAGCCTCGCGGTCGGGAGCAGGAGCGGCCGCGGCCGCGCGGACCGGGAGGGGGCCATGGGCTATCTCGTGCATGACATCGGGCATGTGCAACTGAACGTCACCGATCCGGAGGCGGTGGTCGCGGATCTGACCGGGATCCTCGGCCTCGCGGTCACGCAGCGCAGCGCGGACGAGGTCTGGCTCACCGCCGGCGCGCGCAAGGTCGAGGTGGTGCTGCACCGCGCCGAGGCGAACGCGCTCCGCCTGATCGGCTTCGAGGCGCCGGGCGAGGCCGAGGTGGCCGAGGTCGCCGCGCGGCTGGCCGGCTGCGGCTGCCGGCTGGTGTCGGAGCGCCCGAGCCTCGCGGGGGTGCGCGCGGGCGTGGTCTTCGTCTCGCCGCAGGGCCACCTCTTCGAGGTGCACACACCCGTTCCGCAGGACATCGACGCGCGCCGCCACCCCTCGCGCGGGATGGGGCCGAAGCGGCTGGACCATGTCAACATCACCGCCCCCGACCCCGGCGCGCTGTGCGACACGCTGGAGCGGCTGACGGGGATGCGGCTGTCCGAACGGATGGCCGACGACAGCCTCGTGTGGATGCGCGGCGGCAACCGCCAGCACCACATCCTCGGGCTGGTGAAGGGCGAGACGGGGCTGCACCATTACTCGTTCGAGGTCGGCGACTTCGCCGACTACAAGCGGCTGGGCGACCTGCTGGACCGCGCCGACAAGCAGTTCGTCTGGGGCCCGGGCCGGCACCGGCCGGGCGACAACACCTATGCCTATTTCCTCGACGCGAGCGGCGCGATGGTGGAGTGTTCGGGCGACATGTCGGTGATCGCCGACGACGCCGCCTTCACCCCCAACGTGATCCGGAAGCTCGAGCGCCCCGCCAATGTGCGGGTGATGAATGTCTGGGGCACGCCGGCGCCGCTGGAATGGCGCGAGCACCGGTTTCCCCATGCGCCGGTGCCGCAGGGCTGAGCGCAGCGAACGGAGGTTGCCATGGAAATCCCGCTGACTTTCCCGTCCGACGGCCTGAAGCTGGCCGGCGTGCTGCATGTCCCCGACAGCCGCCCTCCCGGCGCGCGGCTGCCGGCCTTCATCGTGCTGCACGGCTTTGTCGGCTCCAAGGACGAATCCCACGCCGAGTTGCAGGCCCGCATGCTCGAGGGCCTCGGCTATTGCGCCTTTCGCATCGACATGCGCGGCTGCGGCGAGAGCGAGGGCACCCGCGGCCAGATCCGCTGTTTCGACCAGGTGGCCGACACCAAGAACGCCTTCAACGCGCTGCTCGCGCGCGACGAGGTCGACCCCGGGCGCATCGGCGTCATCGGCCACAGCTTCGGCGCGGCGGTGGCGGTCCATACCGCCGGCGTGGACGAGCGGATCGCCTGCGTCATCTCCTCCTGCGGCTGGGGCCATGGCGAGCGCAAGTTCCGCGGCCAGCATCCCACGCCCGAGGCCTGGGCGAAGTTCACCGACATCCTCGAGCGCGGCCGCCGCCACCGCGAGGAGACCGGCGAGAGCCTTTGGGTCTCGCGCTTCGACGTGGTGCCGATCCCCGAGCATCTGCGCCGCAACCTCTCGCCCAGGGCGCTGATGGAGGTGCCGGTGGAGACGGCGCAGAGCATGTTCGATTTCCGCGCCGAGGATGTGATCGCCAACATCGCGCCGCGGCCGCTGTTGCTGTTCCACACCGCCAACGACACCATCACCCCGACCGAACAGTCGATCCGGATGTTCGAGAAGGCCGGGCATCCGACCGAGCTGATGCTGATTCAGGGCACCTCGCACTTCCCGCTGTCCGAGGCCGACGCCCCGCGCACGCGCGAGCTGATCCGCGGCTGGCTGGAGCGGTTCTTTCCCGCCACGCCGGCATGAGCGCGCCTCCACCCATCCCCGCCGCCGCGCTCGAGGGCTTTGCCGCCGGGCTGTTGCGGGCGGGCGGCTTCACCGCGGCGCAGGCGCCGGCGGTGGCCGAGCTGCTGGTCTGGGCCGATCTGCGCGGCATGGCCTCGCACGGCGTGCTGCGCATCCCCCGCTATGTCGAGATGGTCGAGACCGGCCTGATCGACCCCGCGGCCGAGCCGCGCACCCTGCGCAGCGTCGGCGCGCTGCGGCTGATGGAAGCCGGGCGCGCGCCCGGCGCCGTGGCCATGCGCGCGGCGATGGAGGCCGCGGTCGAGGCCGCCCGCGGCCATGGCGTCGGCTGGTGCGCGGCGCGCAACATCACCCATGCCGGCGCGGTGGGGTATTTCGCGCTGATGGCGGCGCGGGCGGGGCTGGTGGGGATCGTGATGACCGCCTCGGGGCCGCTGATGGCCTATCACGGCGCGGCGGGCTCGGCGCTGTCGACGAACCCCATCGCCTGTGCGGCGCCTTCGGCCGGGGGCGATCCGGTGCTGCTGGACATGGCGACCTCGGCGGTGTCGCTGGGCCGGATCGCCGCGGCGCGGGATGCCGGGCGCGAGATCCCGCCCGACTGGGGGGTGGATGCGCAGGGCCGGCCCACCACCGACCCGGCGGCGGTGGAGACGCTCTTGCCCATGGCCGGGCCCAAGGGCTCGGGCCTGTCGCTGATGGTGGAGGTGCTGTGCAGCCTGAGCGTGGCCAACCCGGTGATCGCGCCGGCGCTGGCGGGCACGGCGAAGGGGCGGATGAACGGGCTTGCCATCGCGCTCGACCCGGCGGCGCTGTCGGGCGAGGACGGCTTTGCCGACGAGGTCCGCACGCTGGGCGAGGCGATCCACGCGCTGCCGCCGGCGCCGGGGGTCGAGGCGGTGCTGCTGCCGGGCGAGCGCGGCTTTGCCACCGCCGCGCGGCGCCGGGCCGAGGGGGTGCCGCTGGCCGCCGGCACGCGCAAACGGCTGGTCGCGCTGGCCCGGCGGCTGGAGGTGGCGCTGCCCGAGGCGATCGGGCCGGGCTGAGCCGCCGGGGAGCGGTTCACAAGCGGCCCGTCAGCGACGATGCTGTGGCGCGGAGCGGTGGTTTCGAACGGGGAGTCGGGACCGTGGCCCCGGGGACAGGCGGGAGGGGAGGCCTGCGATGACGGCACGATCGGGCATCTGGCGCCGGCTGCGCGCGATGGACGCCTCCGGGGTGGGGGGCGCGGCGCTGGTGGTGACGGGGCTGGGCGTGGCGCATGTCGCCTCGGGCTATCCCGTCGGCACGATGATGCGCATGGGGCCGGGCTTTGCGCCGCTGGTGCTGGGCCTTGCACTGGCGGTCTGCGGCGCGGCGATCATGGTGGCGGCGGTCCTGCCCCGGCGCGAGGAGGAGCTGCCCGACCGCGGCCCGATCCGCTGGCGCGCGATGCTGTGCGTGCTCGGCGCGCTGGCGGTGTTCGGGCTGCTGCTCAACCCCGCGGGGCTGGTGCCGGCGAGCTTTGCCACCGTGGCGGTGGCCATGCTGGCCGAGGCGCGGCTGCGGCCGGTCGCCATCGTCGTCTATGCAACGCTGGCGAGCGGCTTTGCCTGGCTCGTGTTCCTGCGGCTCCTCGGGCTGCCGCTGTCGGCCTTCGGGTGGTGAGGCGATGTTCGACGACCTTCTGGGCGGCCTGCTGACGGTCCTGCGGCCCGAATACCTGACCTATTCCTTCCTCGGCGTGCTGCTGGGACAGATCGTGGGCGTGATGCCGGGGATCGGGGCGCTGACGGCCATCGCGCTCCTGCTGCCGGCGACCTTCTATCTCGACCCCACCGCCTCGCTGATCATGCTGGCGGGGATCTACTACGGCTCGAACTATGGCGGGGCCATCGCCTCGATCCTGCTGCGGCTGCCGGGCACGCCGGCCTCGGTGGTGACCTGCATCGAGGGCTATCCGCTGGCGCAGGCCGGGCGCGCGGGGCTGGCGCTGTTCACCACCGCGGTGGCCTCCTTCGTGGGCAGCATCCTCGGCACCATCCTGCTGATCCTCGCGGCGATCCCGATGGCGGCCTTCGCGCTGCGCTTCGGAGCGCCCGAATACGCCGCGCTCGTGCTGCTGGGGCTGCTGGCGGCCTCGCTCATCAGCAGCGGCTCGCAGCTGCGCGGGGTGGCGATGGTGCTCCTGGGGCTCATCCTGGGGCTGGTGGGCTCGGACGTGAACACCGGCTTCTACCGCTTCGTCGTGGTGCCGACGCTCGCCGACGGGATCAGCCTGATCGCCGTGGCCATGGGGCTCTTCGGCGTGGCCGAGATCATCCGCAACATCGGCCAGCCGCGGCCGGCCGGGCTGTTGCAGCCGGTGACGCTGCGCAGCATGCTGCCGCGGCGCGAAGAGCTGCGCGAGATCGTGCCGCCGATCCTGCGCGGCTCGGGCGTGGGCTCGGCCTTTGGCGCGCTGCCGGGGACGGGCGCGGCCATCGCCTCGTTCATGGCCTATGCGGTGGAGAAACGCGTCGCGCGCCGGCCCGGGACCTTCGGCAAGGGCGCCCTGCCCGGCCTCGCCGCGCCCGAGGCCGCCAACAACGCCGCCTCGCAGACCGGCTTCATCCCGACGCTGTCGCTGGGCATCCCGGGCGACGCGCTGATGGCGCTGATGCTGGGCGCGCTCATCATCAACGGCATCGTGCCGGGGCCGAACCTGGTGTCGGACCAGCCGGGGCTGTTCTGGGGCGTGATCGCGAGCTTTCTCGTCGGCAACCTGATCCTGCTCATCATCAACCTGCCGCTGATCCAGCTCTGGGTGCGGCTGATCTCGATCCCCTACTGGATCATCTATCCGGCGGTGCTGCTCTTCGTCTGCGTGGGCGTCTACAGCTTTCGCAACTCGGTCACCGACGTCTACACCACCATCCTCTTCGGCTTCATCGGCTATGCCATGATCCTGATGCGGTTCGAGGCGGCGCCGCTGCTTCTGGGCTTCATCCTCGGGCCGATGCTGGAGGAGAACTTTCGCCGCGCCATGCTCATCCACCGCGGCGACCTGACGATCTTCGTCACCCGGCCGATCAGCGCGGTGCTGGTCGCCTGCTGCGTGGCGCTGATCGCCTATGCCCTCTGGTCGAGCTTGAAAAAGCGCTAGCCGCGTGCAATCTTCGAAAATATGCCGATGGTGGAAAGTCGGCATCCACGGGCCCCGGGCGGTCCGTCCATGCGCCGCACCCGCGCAACCGGGTGCAAGGGAGGGAGACACATGTTCACACGTCCGCTGTTGCTGGCCGCCGCGGCCAGCATCGCCGCACCCCTGTCCGCCGCCGCCAGCGACTGGCCCGAGCGGTCGGTCCGCTTCGTCCACGGCTTCGCCGCCGGCGGCAACGCCGACGTCATCTCGCGCGTGATCGGCGAGGAGCTGTCGGCCGGCCTCGGCCAGCCCTTCGTGGTCGAGCCGCGCCCCGGGGCGGGCGGCAACATCGCCTCGGACTTCACGGCAAAGGCCAACCCCGACGGCTATACCATCCAGCTGCTGGTCGGCGGGCACACCGTGTCGGGCGCTCTGTACGAGAACCTCGCCTTCGATCCGGTCGGCGATTTCGCCTTCGTCTCGGCGGTCTCGCGCTTTCCGTTCTTCGTCGTCACCCGGGCGGACCATGCGTTCGACAGCATCGAGGCGGTGATCGAGCATGCCCGCGCGAACCCGGGGATGGTCACCTATGGCAGCGCGGGCATCGGCACCACGCAGCACCTCACGGGCGAATTGCTGGCGGTCGAGGCCGGGGTGGAGATGACGCACATCCCCTATGGCGGCGGCGCGGCGGCGGTGACGGCGCTTCTGGGCGGCGAGATCGACCTGGTGATCGACGCGATCACGCCCTTTGCCGGGCAGCTCTCGGCCGGGACGCTGCGCTTTCTCGCGGCCACCTCGGCGGACCGCTGGGGCGACCTGCCCGACGTGCCCACCGTGGCCGAGACCGTGGCGCCGGGCTTCGACGTCATCTCCTGGACCGGGGTGGGCACCACCGCCGGCGTCGACCCCGCCATCGTGGAGCGGCTGAACGCCGAGGTCCACCGCGCCCTCGGCGTCGCCGAGGTGCAGGAGCGGCTGCGCGCGCTGGGCAGCGAGCCCTGGATGACCACGCCCGAGGAGCTGACGGAGTTCGTCCGCGGCCAGATCGACGACTGGAACCGCGTCATCGACGCCGCCGGGATCCCGCGCCAGTAACCCGGCGCGCGCGCGGATCGGCACCACAGGCCGCCCCCGGCCCCCCGGGGGCGGCCTTCGTGTGTCCGCCCCCCGCGCCGGGCGGATTTGCGCCGGATCAAGGCAGGCGGCGGCGAATCGGTCAGGCTGGGGGCGGGAGGACCACGACCATGTACAAGACCATCCTGCTGCCGCTGGCCCATGCGCCGGGCCATCATCCGAAACGCGAATTCGCCGCCGCGCGGGCGGTGGCCGCGCCGGGGGCGCATGTCATCCTGCTGCATGTGCTGGGGCCGGTGCCCGAGTTCTCGACCGCGCATCTGCCCGAGAGCGCGCAGGCCGCCCTGCCCGACGTGATCGCCGACGACCTGACGCGCCAGGCCGAGGCGCTGATGGACGCCGAGGTCCAGGTCCTGCGCGGCGACCCGGCGCAGGAGATCCTGAACCTCGTCGCGGCACGCGGCGTCGACTGCATCGTCATGGCCCCGCACCGCAGCGACGACAGCCGCCTCGGCTCGACCACCGACCGGGTGATCCGCGACGCCCCCTGCACGGTGCACCTCGTGCGCTGAGCGGGGCCGGCGAGGGCACGTCCGGCTTTCGGCTTGCACCGCCGCCGGCGCGGGGCCTATGGTCGCGCCGGCGCGAGGGGTGCGCGGGGCAGAGGGGCGACGATGGAGATCCGGACGGTCGGCATTGTGGGCGCGGGGCAGATGGGCAACGGCATCGCCCATGTCTTCGCCGTGTCGGGCTATGACGTGATCCTGTGCGACATCTCCGACGAGGCGCTGGGCCGCGCCATCGCGCTGATCGAGAAGAACACCGCCCGTCAGGTCAGCCGCGGCAAGCTGGCCGAGGAGGAGCGCGCCGCCGCCCTCGCCCGCATCCGCACCACCACGCGCCTGCCCGAGGTGGGCCCCACCGACCTCATCATCGAGGCCGCGACCGAGCGCGAGACGGTGAAGCAGGCGATCTTCGAGGACCTGCTGCCGCATCTGAAACCGCACACCATCCTGACCTCGAACACCTCGTCCATCTCGATCACCCGGCTCGCGAGCCGCACCGACCGGCCGGAAAAATTCATGGGGTTCCACTTCATGAACCCGGTGCCGGTGATGCAGCTGGTGGAGCTGATCCGCGGCATCGCCACCGACGAGCCGACCTATCGCGCCTTGCACGAGCTGGTGGAAAGGCTGGGCAAGACCCCGGCCTCGGCCGAGGATTTCCCGGCCTTCATCGTCAACCGCATCCTGATGCCGATGATCAACGAGGCGGTCTATACCCTCTATGAGGGGGTGGGCAACGTCCGCTCCATCGACCAGTCGCTGAAGCTGGGGGCGAACCACCCCATGGGGCCGCTGGAGCTGGCGGATTTCATCGGGCTCGACACCTGCCTTGCGATCATGAACGTGCTGCATGACGGGCTGGCGGACACCAAGTACCGCCCCTGTCCGCTCCTGGTGAAATACGTCGAGGCCGGCTGGCTCGGCCGCAAGACGCAGCGCGGCTTCTACGACTATCGCGGCGGCGAGCCGGTGCCGACCCGCTGAGCCTTCCCTACGCCGCGGCTTTGCGCTAAGGCGCCCGCGGGATCGAAAGGGGGCCGTCATGGGCTACAGGGTCGTCGTCGCGGGCGCCACCGGGAATGTGGGCCGCGAGATGCTGAACATCCTCGCCGAGCGGGAGTTTCCCGTGGACGAGATCGCCGTGCTGGCCTCGCGCCGCAGCCAGGGCACCGAGGTCAGCTTCGGCGACCGCACGCTGAAGTGCCAGGACCTCGCGCAGTTCGACTTCACCGGCTGGGACATCGCGCTCTTCGCCATCGGGTCCGAGGCGACGAAGACCCATGCCCCCAGGGCCGCCGCGGCGGGCTGCGTGGTGATCGACAACTCGTCGCTCTACCGGATGGACCCCGACGTGCCCCTCGTGGTGCCCGAGGTGAACGCCGCCGCGGTGGAGGGCTATGCGAAGAAGAACATCATCGCCAACCCCAACTGCTCCACCGCGCAGATGGTGGTGGCGCTGAAGCCGCTGCATGACCGCGCCCGCATCAAGCGGGTGGTGGTGGCGACCTATCAGTCCGTCTCGGGCGCCGGCAAGGAGGCGATGGACGAGCTCTGGGACCAGACCAAGGCCATCTACAACCCCGTCACCGAGGTGCCGCCGGCCAGGTTCGCCAAGCAGATCGCCTTCAACGTGATCCCGCAGATCGACGTCTTCATGGAGGACGGCGCCACTAGGGAAGAATGGAAGATGGTGGCCGAGACCAAGAAGATCCTCGACCCCAGGGTCAAGGTGGTGGCCACCTGCGTGCGCGTGCCGGTCTTCGTCGGCCACTCCGAGGCGCTGACCATCGAGTTCGAGGAGTTCCTCGACGAGGACGAGGCCCGCGACATCCTGCGCGAGGCGCCGGGCGTGCTGGTCGTCGACAAGCGCGAGCCGGGGGGCTACGTCACCCCGGTCGAATGCGTGGGCGACTACGCCACCTTCGTCAGCCGCATCCGTCAGGACCCGACGGTCGACAACGGGCTCCTGCTGTGGTGCGTCTCGGACAACCTGCGCAAGGGCGCGGCCCTGAACGCCGTGCAGATCGCCGAGGTGCTGGGCGCGCGCTGCCTCCGCAAGGGCTGACGGGGGGCCCGGGGTGCCCTCCGCCACGGGACGCCGGGCGCCATGAGCTGCCGGCTGCGCGTCCTCTCGGGCCTCGGCGCCAAGGCGGCGGCCTGCTTCCTGATCGAGGCCCCCGGCGGGCGGCTCCTGCTCGACCTCGGCGCGGTCGGCGATCCCGCCAGCAACCCCGACCTGCGCGGCGTCGGCCCGGTCGATGCCGTCATCCTCGGCCATCTCCACCCCGATCACGCCGGCGGGCTGCCCAGGGCCGCCGAGGTCGGCGACCCGCCGATCCACGCCACCGGGCTGACCGCCACGGGCCTCGCCGTGAGGGGCCTCGCCGCGACGGGACCCGCCGCCGGGGGTCGTGACGGGCGGGCCCTGTGCCCCTTGCCGCTGCGGGGCCGGACCGAGGTCTGCGGCGTGCCCCTCACCACCGGGCGGAACGGGCATGCGCCCGGCGGCGTCTGGCTGCACCTCGGCCTCGGCGACGGGCTGCTCTATTGCGGCGATCTCGGCTTCGGCTCGGCGGTCTGGCCGCTGGATGCCCCGCCGGCGGCGGGCACGGTGGTCATCGACGCGTCGTTCGGCGCGGCCGAGGCGCCGGCCGAGCCCCCGGTGCAGGCCCTTGCCGCCGCGCTCGAGGCCGTGCGGGGCGCCGGTGGCGGGCCGCTCCTGCTGCCGGCGCCGGCCTGGGGGCGGGGGCCCGAGCTGGCGCTCGCAGCGCATCGCCTGGGCGCCCCGCTGGCGCTGGACGCGGGGCACCGTGCGGCGATCGCGGCGGCGCTGGCGGTGCCGGGGGCGCTGCTGCCGGCCGCGGTGAAGGCGCTGCCGGGCATCGTGGCGGCGGCCGAGGCGGCCGAGACGGCGCCGGCGCGGCCCGGGCTGGTGGTGCTGATCGACGACGCGCCCGCGCGCGGCCCCCTCGCCGCCGACTGGCTCGCCCGGATCGAGGCCGGCGGCGGCGCGATCCGCTTCACCGGGCACCGCCCCCCCGGCAGCCCGGCGGCGCGGCTGGTGCAGGAGGGGCGAGCCGGGCGGCTGCCCTGGGCCGTGCATCCCTGGCTGGCCGAGACCCGGGCCCTGCTCGCGGGCTGCGGGGCGCGCGCGGCGATGCCCGCCTTCTGCGACCCGGCCGAGTACCCCGCCCTGGCCGCGGCCCTCGCCCCCGTCGCGCTGCTGACCGGCCCCGAGATCGCGCTCCAGCCCCCCGGTCGGCGAAGATTCCGGGCGGCATGCTACGGGACACTTGCCATGGCGGCCCGCCTCTTTCATCCTCTGCGCAGATGAGGAGGATCGCCATGACCGAACATGCTGCTGCCGAGGCGACCCCGCCCGAGGTGTCGCATTCGCTGACCGACGACGACCTGCGCGCCGCGCTGCGCGCCGGGATCGAGGATTTCAAGGCCGTCCCGGTCTTCGGGCTGTTCTTCGCGGCCTTCTACGTGGCCGGCGGGCTGGGCCTGTGGTTCGGCCTCTTCGCCAGCGGCCAGCCGGTCTGGTTCATCCCGATCGCCGCCGGATTCCCGCTGTTTGCGCCCTTTGCCGCCGTCGGCCTCTACGAGGTCAGCCGCCGCCGCGAGGCCGGCGAGCCGCTGTCCTGGGCCCCGATTCTGAGCGCGCTGAAGGGTCGAGGCGACGGGCAGCTTGCGCTGATGGCGGTGGGGGTGCTGATCGCCTTCGGCTTCTGGATCATCCTGGCGCGCGGCACCTTCGCGATCTTCCTCGGCCAGTCCGGCATCGGCTTCGAATCGATCGGCACGCTGTTCACCTGGTCGGGCATCCTGATGCTGCTGGTGGGCTCGGTCATCGGCGGGGTCATCGCGCTGGCGCTCTTCACCATCACCGTGATCAGCCTGCCGATGCTTCTGGACCGCGATGTCGATTTCGTCACCGCCATGATCGCGAGCGCGCAGACGGTGCAGGCCAACCCGCGCACCATGCTGCGCTGGGCGGCGCTGATCGCGGGGCTTCTGTTCGCGGCGATGATCCCGCTGTTCCTGGGCCTGTTCGTCGTGCTGCCGATCCTCGGCCACGCGACCTGGCACCTCTATCGCCGCGCCATCGTGGCCTGAGTTCCGGGAGGGGAGGAGACATGCGTATCCCGTCATGGGCCGCCGCGGCGGCTCTGGTCGCCCTGCCGGCGATGGCCGACTGCCCCGACGAGGCCGAGGTGGCCGCGCTGGCGGCCGACATCCTGGCCGGCACACCCGGCACCGCGCCGGAGGTTGCGACCCTGGAGGCCGGCCTCTGCGCGCAGGACATGCTGGTGGCGATCCTGTCGCAGGAGTGGGGCGCGCCCGTCGGCTTGAAGGCCGGGCTGACCAGCCCGCCCGCGCAGGCCAATTTCGGCGTGACCGAGCCCGTGCGCGGGGTGCTCTTCGCCGACATGTTCCTGCCCGACGGCGCCACCCTGCCGGCCGCCTTCGCCGCGCGGCCGCTCTATGAGGCCGACTTCATCGTCGTCGTCGGCGATGCCGCCATCAACGAGGCCACCACCCATGCCGAGGTGATGGCCGCGCTCGACACCCTGCACCCCTTCATCGAACTGCCCGATCTGGTGGTCGAGGCGCCGGGCACGCTGACCGGCCCGAAGATCACCGCGATCAACGTGGGCGCGCGGATGGGCATCCTGGGCGAGGGCATCCCGGCCGATCCGGCGCTGATCGACGTGCTGGCGGGGATGCAGGTGACCATCACCGACCAGAACGGCGAGGTTCTGGCCTCGGCGCCCGGCGCGGCGATCCTGGGCCATCCGCTGAATGCGGTGCTGTGGCTGCGCGACAGCGGGCTGACGCTGAGCCCGGGCGACATGCTCTCGCTGGGCTCCTTCGGGCCGCTGTTGCCGCCGCGGCCGGGGCTGACGGCGACGATCACCTGGGCCGGCCTGCCCGGCGATCCGTCGCTGTCGGTGAGCTTCGAGTAGGGTCAGGCGCTCTCCGACGGGGGGCGGGGGACGTCGCGCCAGCGGCGGTGCAGCCACAGCCACTGGTCCATATGGGCGCGCACCTGCCGCTCCAGGCTGTCGTTGATGGCCTGGGTCATCGTGACGGGGTCGCCATGGGGGATGGCGGGCTCGAACACATACTCGAAATCGGTGCCCCGGGGGCCCGAGCGCAGGCCGTATCCCGGCATGATCAGGGCATCGTACTTCACCGCCATCTCGGCCGCCGACAGCGCCGTCCAGGCCCGGTGCCCGAAAAAGGTCAGCGGCGCGCCATGCGGCATGCGCTGGTCCATCAGCATGCCGACGCAGCCGCCCTCGCGCAGATAGCGCACCATCTCGGCCAGCCCGCGACGGGTGCGGGGAAACATCGGCCCGCTGACGCGGCTGATCATCTCTACATAGCGCGGGTTGAAATAGGGGTTCTTCATCGGCCGATAGAGGCCCCCCACCGGCACCCCGCGCGAGGCCAGCATCGCCCGCGGGGCGTCGTAGTTGCCGAAATGCCCCGAGACGAGGATCACCGGCCGGCCGGCGGCATGGGCCGCGAGGATCTCGTCGACGTACTCCTCGCCGCGGATCGGACCGGCGGCGGCGCGGGCGATGAAGGGGGCGCCCGAGTAGATCTCGATCAGGGTGCGGGTGGCGTTGACCGGCATGTCGCGGACGATGCGCCGCACCTCGGCGGCGGGCAGTTCGGGGCAGACCAGCGCGAGGTTCTCGCGGATGCGCCGCGGATAGGCGGTGAGCGGGGCCACCAGCCGCCCGACGATCCAGCCGAGCACGCGCACGCGGGTGTCATAGGGCATCAGCGCGCCGAGCAGCAGCAACAGGTTCAGCACGCGCGCGGCGACATAGTCGCGCAGGCTGCGCAGGCCGGTCAGGGGGATGGGGCGCGGGGTCGCCATGGCTCGTGCGGGCTCGGGCTCGGTCGGGTGGTCGTCACGGCCACCAGGGCGGCGCCGCGACCGGGAGGCAGCCATAAGCAACCCGGGGCCTGCGCACAACCCGCCAGCGGGCCCTGCCGGCGTGACCGCCACGCCGCAGCCCCGCCCCGTCGAGGCCGGCGCGACGACAAGACCCTTGCGCCGGGGCGCGACCTCCCCATCTTCTGGGGCATGTCCATCGCCTTTCCCTCCCGCCCCTTTTCCGGCTTTCGCGTCCCCCGCGGACGCGCCGGCCCGCGCTGCGAGCTCGCGGGGCGCCCGGACGGGATGATGCCGCCGCGCGCGCCCCTGCCGGTGCTGCCGCCCGAGGCGCTGCCGGTCGCCTCGTACAACGTGCACAAATGCGTGGGCCTCGACCGCAGGCGCGACCCCGCACGCACCGCGCAGGTCATCGCCGAGCTCGACGCCGACGTCGTCGCCCTGCAGGAGGCCGACCGCCGCTTCGGCGACCGCGCGGGGCTGCTGGACCTCGCGGCGCTGGAGGCGGCCTCGGGGCTCGCGCCGGTGCCCTTCCTGCGGCGGCGGGCGGCGCATGGCTGGCACGGCAACCTGCTGCTGACCCGCAACGCCGAGATCGAGGAGGTGCGCCCCCTCGCCCTGCCCGGGCTCGAGCCGCGCGGCGCGCTGGTGGTGGACCTGCGCCACCGCGGCCGGCCGCTCAGGGTGATCGCGGCGCATCTGGGGCTGCTCAGGGCCTCGCGGCTGTTGCAGACCCGGGCGCTGGTGCAGGCGCTGGAACAGGCCGACGACGGGCGCAGCACGCTCCTGATGGGCGATCTGAACGAATGGCGCCTCAGCCGGCGCTCGTCGCTGGCACCGCTCGCGAGCCGCAAGGCCGCGCATGCGGTGGTGCCCAGCTTTCCCGCACAGTTTCCGGTGCTCGCGCTCGACCGCATCCTCGCCAGCCCCTGCGCCGAGGTGTTGCGCATCAGCCCGCACGACAGCCCGCTGGCGCGCGTCGCCTCGGACCACCTGCCGGTCAAGGCGTGGGTGCGCCTGCCCGGGGGCGGCGCGCCGGACGCGCTGCCACCGGTGGCGCAGCCATGACGGCGCCGGCCCGGACGGCCGGGGCACGGCGGGCGGGATGACCCTCCTGCTCTGGCTTCTCGGGGTCGCGGCGCTGTTCGCCGCGGCATCGGTGCTCGCGCTCTATTCCTATGGCCGCTTCGCCCGGCAGGCCCGCGGCGAGGACAGCCACATGCTCCCCCTCGCCGCGGCCGACACCGCGCTCGACCGGCTGATCGCACCGCTCGCCGCCGCCCACCCCGGCGCCAGCGGCCTCGCCCCCAGCTTCGACGCGCGCGAGGCCTTCGCCCTGCGCCTCGCCAGCGTGCGCGCGGCCGGCCGCAGCCTCGACATCGCCAGCTACATCTGGCGCGACGACATGACCGGCCGGCTGCTCGCGCGCGAGCTGATGGCGGCGGCCGACCGCGGCGTGCGCGTGCGCATGCTGCTCGACGACGTGAACGTGCAGGGCTTCGACCCCAAGTTCCGGGCGCTGAACGGCCATCCGGGCATCGAGGTGCGGCTCTTCAACCCGGTGCGCCATCGCGGCCACGCGCTCCGGCGCGGGCTGGAGATGCTGCTGATGGCTGTGCGCTTCAACCGCCGGCTGCACGCCAAGCTCTGGGTCGCCGACGGCCGGCTGGCGATCACCGGCGGGCGCAACATCGGCGACGAGTATTTCGGCGCGCCCACCCCCCGCAAGCGCCCCGTCCGCGACGCCGACATCCTGCTCGCCGGCCCGCTGGCCGAGGCCGCCGGGCGGCAGTTCGACGCCTACTGGAACAGCGACCAGGCGCTGCCCATCGCCGCCTTCTGGCGCGACTACGAGGCCGGGCTGGAGCGGTTCCGCGCCCGGCTGGCCGAGAACGCCGCCCGCCCCGCGGCGCGGGCCTTCCTCGCCGCGGCCGAGGACACCGCCCTGCTGCCCGCGACGATGCGCTGGACGACGGCGGCGCGGCTGGTCGCCGACCCGCCCGGCAAGGCACTGGCGCGCGACCGCGACGGCTGGCTGCCGGGGGCGCTCATGCCGGCGATCCGGGGCGCGCGCCGAAGGGTGCGGCTGATGACGCCCTATTTCGTGCCGGGCCGCGAGGGGATGGCGCAGCTCCTGCCGCTGGCCGGGCGCGGCGTGCGCGTCGAGGTGCTGACCAACGCGCTCTCGGCGACGAACCACATCTTGGTGCACGGCGCCTATCGCCGCTATCGCCGGCCGCTGCTGGCCGCGGGCGTCGGGCTCTACGAGTTCGCCCCGACCGACGGGCCGGCGGTGCGCGGCGAGATGCTGCATGCCAAGGGCTTCAGCGTCGACGGTCGGCTGGCCTTCATCGGCTCGTTCAACTTCGACCTGCGCTCGGCCTTCCTGAACATCGAATGCGGCGTGCTGTTCGAGGAACCGGAGACGGTGGCCGCCGTCGAGGCCGAGTTCGCCCGCTGCGCAGCGCCCGAGCGCGCCTGGCGCCTGGTGCTCGACGGGCGCCGGGTCGCCTGGGCCGCCGGCCCCTGCCCCGAGACAGCCAGCCCGTCCCCGGACACCGGCACACGCCCCCGCGCCGAGGCAACGCCCCCCGCCAT